>QMCD01006406.1_pt1 | contig 10636 bp, 15 predicted proteins | sample 1821841 | NCBI WGS metagenome assembly QMCD01 (sample SAMN01991225, study PRJNA193472) | Termite gut metagenome, whole genome shotgun sequencing project. | isolation source: worker | host: Macrotermes natalensis | reverse complement strand
CGATTGACAGCGTTTTATTCTTGCTTTTTCTACTTAGACTCGCGCACACCATAAAAAAGAGATACTCCTGATAAAATAAAACTAATTATAGAGAAATATATAGAATTACGATTATTAAAAACATCATTCTCTTCTTTTTTCCATATAAGTTTACCATCTATACTAAGGGATGCTATAAAATAATCCCAAGTATGGTCAATAAAACTAAAAATAGTAATGTTATTTGTCCCTTTGTAATACAAAATTTCAGCTTTTTTACCGATTAAAGAAGCGCTTCGCATCTCCGGTGCAACGGACTCAGGAAAGTGAAACACATCAATATCGTATTTATATTCGCTAACATACAGGCAATAAGTATTTACTTCCAGACCAGATGATCCTCCAGCTACATGATAAGAACAATTTGACGCAGATCTAATAGTTCCTTCTTTTTTATGCACATTCGCTTCATTTCTCGTGATAAAAAAAACAGTCAAAGAAAACATAAATACAATAAACATAGTTGCGAAAAAAAATGGAGTTGCTATTATTTTTTTGATAAATGACATTGTTTTGTAAGTTTATGTGTTTATACTAAAAACTTGTTGGAACGAGCTAAAGCTGTCCCGAATTCTCCTCTTTCTCTTGCTTCCCAATGGCACCACGCTGTCCGCCGCTTGCGCCAAACCGCTCGTTATCGGCTTGCGTTTTGATCCGTTTTCTTATTTAAGTTTGACATTCCCTTCTATCAACTTGGTTACTATCCAATCTGCTGTGTCAAATGCAATTTTGTAGCCTTGACAAGCAATTGGATACGCGGCAGGCTGCAAGTCATCGGTTATAGTATTTCCTATCGCTGCCACACACGCCTTGTTAATCACGCAACTCTCGCAACCTTTCACAAATCCCATATTGGCTACTCTTTCCATTCTATCATTGTTCATTCCTGTTATAACGTTTCCAAGACATAGATTTTCGTTGCCTACCGCAGACGCATACGGATATATGTTTCCATCGACAGCAACCGAATATGCCATATCTCGCTTTATTTTTGTCTTGCTTAAACCAAAGTCGCTTGCATAACACGCAATCATATCGTCGATCTTATTTATACGCACGTGGTCTCCACTTTGCAGCCATTCCACATATTTTTCTGCAATCCGTTCAAACGCAGTTCTCAGCAGTTCTGCGTGCTTTGGCTCCCATTTTGACGAATAGTCGAGAAATAAATTTATATCACGAAAACCAAGTTCTTTCAAATGCACTACGTTTTCATACAATCCTCCCACATTTTCAGCCGTTATTACACTTGACGAGAAGAATTGGTACTTAGTAATCGCATCTCTCAATCTGATTATATCCAACAACGCACGACCGTCTTTATTTACTCTATTATCGTCATTGTTCAGTCCATCATACGACACGGATATTTTGATATTGTGCTTTTCTGCAAACTCCAAGAACGAATCACTAATAAGCGTTCCATTCGTTATAAGTCCCAGCCACACCGGTCTGTGCGATTTTGCCTTAATGTATTCCGTCATTTTTCTCAACAAGGGTTCTTCTAACAGAGGCTCTCCGCCGAAAAATGTAACACGTGCATATTTTTCGCACGAGGCTAACAGAAAGTCAATTGCCGCCATAGCTGTTTCCTCGCTCATTCGCCTACTGCTTTGCTGCACAAAACAATATTTGCAACGCAAATTACACGCTTCAGTTAAATGTAAAATCAAATTATCCATCTTTTATGCTTCTAAAAATTCAATTACACTATTAAACCAAGCACCATTTCCACCCATAATTTGAAACCTCATAGGCTCTTCAATAGGCTCAGGTATAGTGTCCAAGGCTTTATTGGCGGTTACTGTGTCTTTATTGACAGTCATCGTATCAGTGTTTGTAGTCTTTTGCAGTCCATAACACCCCAACATTGTTGACAAAGCGGCTGCGCCAACTCCTGTCGTAACAATTTTCAGTATTTTCTTTTTCTTAGTCGCCGCCTCCGAAGAGTCGTAGTGCTCTACCTTTAATTCGTTTTTCATTTTTCTTACTTTTTTGTATCCTTTCGGGCAGTTTATATTTTTTTTAACGTTCGATTTCGCTTTTCATTGTCCGATACATAAGATGTTCAGCCGCACTCTTAATCTGTATTTTTCTCGCTTGCACAATGCGCTTTGCTTTCCACTGCTTGACGATAACGTGATGGCGGCTTGTGGGTTTACTGAGGCTCGCGCGGTGTGCCGAGCCTCCAAATATGCACCAAACTGTCTGCGGGCTACACCCGCCATTGTGCCAAACCGCACGTTAGCGGCTGACGTTTGGACACGTTTTATTTTGTTATTTTCTGTCATTATTTGATTTATTCTGATACACAACGGACGGAATAAACATTCGTCTTATCAAAGTGGTCCACGTTGAAGAGACTGATGGTCTGAATGAATCCTAAACGGTATGCGGTAGAACTATTTCCCTGCGTGCTACTCCAGTAGCTTCCACCCGTACCAATATTGTAGAGAGAGGTGTCTCTTTTGCGATAACCGGCGGCAGGTAGGAAGATTGTATTATTACCTGTTCCAAATCTGTAACCGGAAAAACCGTTAACAGTCGTCCAAGTATATGTCGAACTGAGAAGCTGTTCTAATTCTTGCTTAGTAGGCAACCGCCAACCCGAAGGACAAACGGTTTGAGCTTCTGACCATGTGTAATAATTCCCGAAACTTTCCGGATTAGGAGCAAATGTTCCGCTATCTGCACATTGTGAGTTGCCCAATAAACACCGTTGATTACTACTGCATCTTTCTTTGTTTCGTACTTTTTACATTTTTTACACTTGTTTGTAATATTATTTTTCTTGTTTTCACAACAATTATAAGTAATTGTTACACAAGAACTCAACGTAAATAATAAACAAAAACTAATAAATTTTAAACATTTCATCATGAAATTATTTTTGTTATTCATTCTTTTCGGGCTTCGGCAATACTCCGTTTTTCTCGCTGTCCACCACGAGCAAAGGTGGCGGCATACATTTTATACCAAAGTGAATTATTTTTCATGCCAACAATAATTTCGACAACTCCTAAAATCAAAAAGGATAAATATTTAATTTAGGAATGAATTATAATTCACTTTGGTATTATCTCTTTTTTATCCGCTTGAAAATAGCACAAATGTATCCGCAGCTTGCAGTTAACGTAGAAGTAGCTTTGCGCGGGTGTACACCCCCGCTTGCGTGAAACCGCTCGTTGTAGGCAGTGCATTTTCTCGTTTAGTCCCACCATAAAAATACTCCATTCATTCTTTTCATTTCTGGGGCAAGTTTTTCTACATCTCCTATTCCTTGGTCAACAATGTCAGGACAAAACTCGTAAACTTCTTCTGCAAACTTGTCAAAATTAGGCGGCTGTGTAATAAATTGAATTTGTAACCAATCCATTCCCGCACCCAAAAGAATAAAATCGAAATTTGATTTCCATTCCTGCAATTTTGAAATTAGACTGTCATTCTCAATGTCATAATTTATTCCATTCGTTTGTCGCCATTTCAAAACTTCGATATCCGATTTCCCTTTGATTATCGCAAGATAATTACCCTCTCCACTGTCAAAAACGAACAAGTTATAATTTCGTTCTTGAAATTTTGACTTGTTTTCAGAAACGAATTTCAGTATTTTCGGACTAACCATATAGTCTACTGCCGGAACTTTTGAACAAATCCCTCCAAATTTCCCCTCTAATACTTCTCCGTATTCGTTAATTTGCGGCAATTGTTCAAGTGCAGATTTCGATACTGCTTTAATTTCTACTGCGACATTCTCGTCAATGTCAAGCGATTTACACAATGACTTTTCCTGTTCAGTCAAATTTTGTCCGCAACCAAAAAATGTACTTAAAATTCCCATGAAAATACAAATTTTTCTCATTTTACTTATTTTTTAATTTTTCACTTCGCTGTCCATACGCACCAAAACTGTCCGACTTATACTCTTTTCTCGCTGCCAAAGTGCACCGAGACTGTCCCGCATTGCCGACAACGTAAAAGTGGCTTGGCGTGGTTGGGGGTCTCACTGCCGTTCGCACGGGAGCGAAACTTCCAAAATTGCACAAAGGTTTCTGCGAGTCCCCCAATCACGCCAAACCGCCCGTTAACAGCAGGTTTTTTGCTCCAACCTACCTTATTTTTCATCTTCAATTTTCAATTCTTTTCTTACTTTCTCCCACGCTGTAACATTGTCGTACTCAATATCTGATTTGATTACCGAAAAAATATCATTCGTAAATTCAACATCGCCCAATTTTTCTTCCATATTTCGCAAAAATTGTCGGTTTGTCGGTTGTTTCTGTTCGGCATTTTCGTAATGTTTTTTGTTGCAAAAGAGCAATTTTTCGATGTCAATATTCAAATGTTCAAACGCCCAATACAAATCAAACAAATCTCGTCCTTTTTTCCGACCGTAAAGTGCTTTCAATTTTGAGCCGAGAAGTTCCTCAACTGAAAATCCAGTAACATTACACTCGCCCGAAAACCAACCATTTTCTACTTTGTACGGAATTTCTTGTACTCCAAAAACATTCAAATGCTCACGAGTGTTGATTTCAATTTTCAATCGCATATTCACAATTGGTTGAATTTCCGTGTCGAAACGGTAAATCATTGTATTATTGTGAATGTGTTGTTTTACAATGCGTTTCGTTCCGAGAAAACTTAACTTTTCTCTAATCCGTTTCAGAACAGGATTTATCGGCTCTGAATTTATTTGCACAAGGTCAATATCTTCGGAATATCGCGCCTGTGGCGTGATGTAGAGTTTATGTAATGCTGTTCCACCTCGAAAAGACAATGATTTCCGTAACAAATCATCAGAAAAAATCTCGACAATGGCACGAGAAATTACGAGGTCTTGCTCAACTTGCGGATTTGACCAAGGGTGCGCACTCCGCCACTCCTCAATATAACTTTGTTCTATCATAAATCAGTTTCTATTTGTTCGTTAATTATGATTTTCCACTTTTCGTTCAATTCACCTATTCTGTTTTTTAGTGGCGAAAGTGCTACTTTCGCAAAATTGGTTTTTGAAATAATTTTATACAAGGCGTTTGATAATTTTTCATCGCCAACAACATTTTCTAAAATAAATCCCAATCGTTGAATATTTACGTTGTTATCAACCAATTTCGCCATTTTTGCTAATTTTGAGGGTAACATTACTTCGTAAAGTTCCATTAAAATTGTCGCAATTCTATTAACTCCAAACTGTTTAATGTTGTCTAACAAATCAAAAGCCGTCAATTCGGGCGACGATACATTGATACGACCTGACGGCGTTTTCTTTTGGATAATGCCATCTTCGATAATATTTTGTTTGGAAAAAAAACGAATTTTTAATTTATCGTTGGTGATGTTTCTTGGCGCAGGAAACTCCGACATTACAAAAAATGTAGTTGGCTGTTGGTGTGCTGCACCGTGCAAAGCGGCAGCCGACAAAAGTCCGACATAATATTTTTTGCCTAAATATTTCATCATCGCATCAATAAACAAATCGGGCGGAAGTGTGCCAAGAGCGGAATATTCGGGCGGAATAATCACATAAAAGTTTTGACGGATTTGTGCAATTTTATTTTTTTGCTTTAAGTGATACAAACGCTGTGTGAGAGTNNNNTTCGTTCAACAACTCCTCCAACGAAAACGAATACCTACCTTTTGCACGAATTGTTTCAAGGTATGTTTCTATGTACTCATATTTATTGTTAGCGTTCATTGTCCCTGTTTTCTATTTTGCAAAACCTTACACATTTCGTAAGGTTTTGCAAAACACAACTACAAAAGTACAATTAATTTTTGAAATAACAACAAGTAAAAAAAATTACTCTTTCAAAATTTTGCTGACTGCTACGCCTTTATCTGTATAAACTTTCAGCAAATAAACCCCAAGGCTGGGGTGTGCTGTGAGAGTGGAGTGTAAGCCACTCGTAACTGTCAATAAGATGGTGGAACCGACCCACCGGAATCGACTTTCAGGAGTAGGTTTCAAACTACTGTTTTAGAGCGAAAGGAGTAATTCGAGCGTACGAAGCGAAAACAGAAAAGGGCAACAAGTGAGTTGTTCAGGTACGAATAAAAGAGTTGAGCGCAAGCGAACCAACCGAAGAAGCATCGAGAAAGCCCTATACACTATCAAAAGCTCTACCACTGCGTTAGGGTGAAAAGTACAGCGGGAGCCTGATTATTGGCTGTATGGTAGTCGTTGTAAAGGAGGCAAGACTTTTATTCAGGCTTATTGACGGAACACAGGAAGCCTGTTGTTAATGCTAAAGGGAATGCTCAAGTTGTGAAAGACAAGACTATTACCAATGTAGCAACAGGTGGCGGATAAACCCGTAGTAGTGTCGAAGATTCTGTAATGGAAAAGGAGCGAAGGGGTTTAGTCATACAGTTTTCTATTTATAAACAACTACTTAGGATGATTTTAGAAGAGAAAACAAGACCATTACCGATAACAACGAAAATGGTAGAAGACGCCTATCGGAAAGTAAAGTGCAACGGCGGCAGCGGGGGTATAGATAATGTAAGTTTAACCGACTACCAAACCAAACTGTCGGGCAACTTGTATAAGCTATGGAACCGTCTGTCTTCGGGAAGCTACTTTCCGCCGGCAGTAAAAGAACAGGAAATCGACAAGTCCGACGGCAAGAAAAGGAAATTAGGCATACCTACGGTATCCGACAGGATAGCGCAGCAAGTCGTCAAAGATTATTTGGAGGAACGCTTAGAAATCCAGTTCCACGATAACTCTTATGGTTATCGACCGTTTCGAAGTGCCCACCAAGCCTTAACGAGCGTAAGCGAAAACGTACGGCAATACGCTTGGGTAATTGATTTGGATATAAAATCCTTTTTTGACACCGTTTCACACGAGAAATTGTTGTTGGCATTAGAAAAGCACGTAGAGGAGAAATGGGTTAAGCTGTACATAAAGCGATGGCTTGAAGCTCCAATCATTAGTACGGAAGGCATTGAAAGACATCGGTTAGGGGAGGGGACACCGCAAGGCGGAGTAATCAGTCCGCTGTTAGCCAATCTTTATTTGCACTATACGTTTGACAAATGGATGGACATTCATTTTACCGGGTTGCGTTTCGTCCGATATGCAGATGATATAATCATTCACTGCAAAACAGAACGACAAAGTCACTATGTGTTAGACAAAGTCCGTAACCGTTTCAAGGAATGTAATTTGACGTTACACCCCGACAAGACACAGATAGTCTATTGTAAGGATTATCGTCGTCCTGCAATAAAGGGTAAAGCGACGAAATTCGATTTTCTGGGTTTCAGTTACTGTCCCAAGAGTAAGCAATCCAAACGAGGCGGGATGTTCCTTGGGTATGATTGCGGGATGAGTAAGCAGTCCTACACCAGGATAGTGGGCGAGATACGCAAAACGCGTTTCGACCGTTGGGCAAAGTCCTGGGACGACATTGTCAGGTTGTTTAACGACAAGATACGTGGCTGGATACAGTATTACGACAAATACCGTCGTTATGCTTTGAAAAACGTATTTCATCGTTTTCATAATCGGTTAGCGAAGTGGATACAGAATTACTACAAGAAGTTCAAGCGGAGTAAAACGCTGGCTTATGAGCATTTACGCTACATAAGGCGACATTACCCGACCTTGTTCTATCACTGGGAAATCGGTTATCCAATCGTGTAGTGGTTGTATGATAAGAGCCGTATGATGGGAGACTATCACGTACGGTTCTGTGAGAGGAATGGGGTGAAACTCCCTGTTCCTACTCGACTTTGTGACCATAAGTGTTTGAAACCTTAAATTCAATCCAATTTTAGGTTAAAAGCGACTTGATTTTTCACAAAAAAGAGATAAAATTTATAGCAAAATGTATGAGAAATAACACACAAAAGAAGGTTTCGACCACTTATGGTTGCAAACCCGCACCAGCTTCAGGTGACAAAATGTATCAAGAAATAATCAAAAGTGTTTTGTGTAATGTTTCAAAATGAAAACAAATAGAGTGATTCGGCATAGTAGTAAGACAAAACGGCACCGCTGACGCACGATTGCATATTCAAAAAAGCAAGCGCAAAACAAAAGTTTCACACTTGCCGCGTTGCCCATCCCGTTTAAGAATCGGTGGTGTTTATCGCATTTGAAATAATGCACCCTGAACTGAACTACACTACACTAATTTCAAGCTCAACTCTTTATAACGGGTAACAGGCTAAAAGAAGAATCCACTTTGGGATTTATGCGCAGAAAGCAGTTTTTAACTATCCAACCGTTCAACTGCGAATTATAGACATACATTTCATTACAATAGTCAACACAATGTTGGAAATCATCCGAACTGTCCAAAATGTCGCAACTATCATTTTCGTCAAACCGGCAACTCAGAGTAAGTATATCGAAGCGCATTTCCATTACTTTACTGAATTTTTCGTAAACATAATCAATGCCACGCGTTTCTAACGATTGTGCAATTTGCGTAAAATGACAGGAAACCACCAGACAGGCTGAATAAACAGATGCTGCAAAGCAATTTTGCACTGTTAATTGATGATTTAAGTCGTGTATCATAAATTAAATCGTTAATTGAATACGCAAAGAAACCGCATATTCCAGACACAACCTACTAATTTAATTAGTATAATATAGAAAACAGACTATATAATATCGAATGTTTTTATAATGTAATTTACGTAGAAAAACAAAAAAATCCGGATAATTTTATATTTTTGCAGGAAACATATTAATATTAAAATCTATGGAAGCAACAGCCCAAAAGAACCGTCACGGAGCCAATCTGAAATGTTGGAGAGAATGGAAAGGTGTTAAACAGGAAGTCCTTGCAGAACAAGTAGGAATGTCACAAGCCACTCTTTCCTATTACGAGAAAAAAGATAAGATTGAACCGGAACTTTTAGAAAAATTTGCAAAGGCGTTAGATATTCCCGTAGAAGCCATTACTGAGTTAGATGAAAGTCATGCAATAAATATTATTACAAGTACATTTACGGCTAATGATAATGCTACTAATGCTGTTGGAAATTATCAACCAACATTCAATCCGATAGATAAAATTATAGAACTCTGCAACGAAAAAAATGCCTTATACGAACGAATGCTGGAAGAAAGAAATGCACTGTATGATCGGATGCTGAAAGAAAAAGACGGCGTGATTGAGTTGCTGGAGGAGGTTTTGAGGGAAAGGAAGTAAATTTCTTCCTTACACCAAACGGAGGCTTTTTGAGAATAAATATCTTCGTTTACTTAACAAGAATATCAATACAGTTATGAATCAGCAAATTTTCAAAGAAATACAAACCTTGAAACGGCGGATTTTACCCAATGGGACGGTAATTCTCTTCGGTTCGCAGGCACGTGGCGATGCTCGACCCGATTCAGATTGGGATTTGCTGGTATTGTTGAATAAGAAGGAGAAACGTAAATGGGACGATTTTGACAAATATGCTTTCCCGTTTGAGGAAATAGGTTGGAATTACGGTGTCGCAATCAATCCTCTTCTATATACACAAGAGGAGTGGGATAACGGTAAAATTTTCCCTTTTTATAAGAATGTAATGAGGGACGGAATCTTGATTAATTAAAAGATAAATTTATGGGATTGTCGGACGAAGAAAGAAAATCGGTCGTAGATTACAGGTTGAAAAAGGCAAAAGAAACATTTTCCGAAGTGGCGATTTTGGTTGAAAACAAGTTGTGGCGGTTCGCTGCAAACCGTTTATATTATGCCTGTTATTATGCAGCAAGTGCATTATTAATCAAAGATGCTCATGAAACTCATACCCATAGTGGAGTTAAAAATCTTTTATCTTTGTATTATGTCAAAGAAGATAAAATTGATAAAAGTTTGATTAAGTCGTATGGTAATCTTTTTAATATGCGACAGAGAGGTGATTATGAAGATTGGGTAATAATCGAAGAATCCGATATTATTCCCCTGCTTAAGCCTGCCGAAAAATTCATCGAAGCAATTAAAATTTTATTAGAAACAAAAATTTCAAATGAATAATTGACACTGTCCATAATTTTGTGTAAATAAAAAAAACTACAAGTAAAAAAATCTTGTAGTTTTTTTATTTATGCCCTCACTATATGTGTTTAATGCAAAACCCAAAAACTTTCGGCACACGAAAGTTTTAAACACATCCGGTGAGGGGTCTCGTCCTTATATAAAGGAATTTTGATGAATGCTTACATGTTCATTCCGCCACAGCAATGAATTACCTGTCCGCTCACGTAAGAAGAGAGTTCGGATGCCAGGAATGTTGCCACATTTGCCACATCTTCCGGAGTTCCGCCGCGACGCAATGGTATTTTCTCCGCCCATTCCTTCCGCACTTCTTCCGAAAGAGCCGCCGTCATTTCGGTGATGATGAATCCCGGAGCAATGGCGTTTGCACGAATATTGCGCGAGCCAAGCTCTTTTGCTATGGATTTTGTCAGACCAATCATACCAGCCTTGGATGCCGAGTAGTTGGCTTGCCCTGCATTTCCCGAAACTCCTACTACGGAACTCATATTGATAATGCTGCCTGATTTTTGTTTCATCATAACCGGCGTACAGGCGTGAATAAAATTGAATGCCGATTTCAGGTTCACGTTAATCACCGCATC
>QMCD01002474.1_pt1 | contig 10638 bp, 11 predicted proteins | sample 1821841 | NCBI WGS metagenome assembly QMCD01 (sample SAMN01991225, study PRJNA193472) | Termite gut metagenome, whole genome shotgun sequencing project. | isolation source: worker | host: Macrotermes natalensis | reverse complement strand
GCGGCAATCGCCTGCCCGCCCCCGCCGCGGAAATCTGCTCGCGGGACAACGACCGCAGGCACCCCAAAACGCTCGGCGCGCTGCAACGCATAAGCGTCGGGATTATCGGCGATGAGTAACGCAACACGGGCAAGCGGAGAGTCGGAAAAATGGCGGATAATATTTTCGGCATTCGTCCCCGACCCCGAGGCGAAGATAGCTATATTCTTCATTATTAAAGTATTGAGCACCACACCGGGCACAAGTGGGCAAAAAAAGGCTTATTGTTTTCCAAAGTAATGGAAAAAGTGTTACTTTTGCAAAAATTTGCCTTTGAAAAAAGTTTAAATTTGAACCATACGATTGTTTAACCAAAAATTAAAGTTATGTCTGAAGTTTCTTCAAAAAGTAACCGAGATTATCGTCGATAAGCTTGGTGTAGATGCAGCGGAAGTAGTACCTGCAGCAAGTTTCACGAACGACCTCGGCGCCGATTCACTCGATACGGTGGAGCTGATCATGGAGTTCGAGAAAGAATTCGGCATCCAGATCCCCGATGAAGATGCTGAAAAAATCACGACCGTAGGCGACGCTATCACCTACATCTCGGCAAAGAAATAGTTTTAGAATTCCGGGGAGTTGTCCGGTCTTTCGGGCAACTCCCTTCATTCACACCCACAAACCAAGTCTAACCAAGAATTTGTACTCATGTCAAAGCAGAGAAGAGTAGTCGTAACGGGAATAGGAACCATCAACCCCCTGGGACACAACGTTGAAGAATATTTCAGCAACCTTGAAAAAGGGGTCAGCGGTGCGGCACCGATCACTCATTTCGACGCGTCACAGTTCAAGACACAGTTTGCGTGTGAAGTCAAAAATTACGACTCGGGTAACTATTTCGACCGCAAGGAAGCCCGCAAGTACGACCTTTTCACGCAGTACGCGCTGATCGTCGCCGACCAGGCGATGGCCGACGCGGGGCTTGACACGGAGAAGATCGACAAGGAGATGGCGGGGGTTATCTGGGGCTCGGGAATAGGTGGATTGGCATCATTCTACCAGGAAGTTAAGGGCTTTGTAGAAGGCGGATTCGTCCCGCGGTACAGCCCGTTTTTCATCCCGAAAATGATCGCGGATATCGCCGCAGGGTGGATATCTATAAAATACGGCTTCATGGGGCCGAACTACTGTACGACGTCGGCCTGCGCGTCGTCGAACCACGCCATGATCGACGCACTGAACTACATCCGTCTGGGTAAGGCGGACGTGATCATCACCGGAGGCTCGGAGGCCGCGGTGAATGAGCCGGGCGTCGGAGGTTTCAACTCGATGCAGGCGCTCTCCACGCGCAATGACGACCCGCAGACGGCATCGAGGCCGTTCGACGTGGGCCGCGATGGTTTCGTGATCGGAGAAGGTGCGGGTGCGCTGGTGCTCGAAGAATTGGAGCACGCCAAGGCGCGCGGCGCGAAGATCTACGCGGAAGTCGTGGGCGGCGGCATGAGCGCCGATGCATACCACTTCACCGCACCCCACCCCGAGGGCCTCGGCTCGAAGAAGTCGATGCTGGACGCCGTGAAGGACGCAGGTCTGAAACCCGAGGACGTGGACTATATCAACACACACGGCACGTCGACCCCTGTGGGCGACCCGGCCGAGTTGAACGGCATCCGTGCCGCTTTCGGTGACCATATATATAAGATGAATATCAGCGCAACGAAGTCGATGACCGGCCACCTTTTGGGTGCCGCCGGAGCTGTCGAGGCGCTCGCTTCGATAATGGCGCTCACCAAGGGCATCATACCTCCCACGATCAACCTGTTCGAGCTCGACCCGGCAATCGACCCAAAACTCAACCTCACGGCTAACACGGCACAGAAACGCGACGTTAAGGTGGTGCTGAGCAACACGTTCGGGTTTGGCGGGCACAACGCATCGGTGATCCTTCGCAAATACGAGGAGTAATCGGCGGCTGTTTCGTCCGGAACAATTTTGAAGTGCCATGTTCGATTTCCTGAAAAAGCCGCTGAAAAAGCGTTTCGGCAAGGACAGGCACTACTATCATATTTTGGATGAGATTTTCGGCATCTGCCCGAATAATATAGAACTCTATAAGCTGGCCTTGATCCACAGGTCGGCTTCCCAATTTCTGGACGACGGCACGCCGATGAACAACGAACGCCTTGAATTTCTGGGCGATGCTGTGTTGGAGACCATCATTTCCGACTTTATGTTCATCGAGTTCCCAAATGAGGACGAAGGCTTTCTGACCCAGATGAGGTCGAAGGCTGTGAGCCGCGTCGCACTCAACGACCTGTGCGTTAAGATCGGACTGGCGCAGCATATCAACTCCAACTCGGGAGGCAATTTCATGCAAAAACACCTCTACGGCGACGCTCTGGAGGCGATGATCGGGGCGATGTACCTCGACAAGGGCTACAACCTCACCAACCGCACCATAATCGACATCTACACGCGCTACCTGAGCCTAGACGAGATGACCGCAACCGAGACCGACTTCAAGAGCCGGTTGATCGAGTGGTGCCAGAAAAGCAGGCACAGCATAAATTTCGTAACGAGTTTCGGTGAAGGTTCGACATCGCAGCATCCCGTATTCCGCTCGGCGGCCATGATCGATGGGATGGAAGTAGGCTATGGAATAGGGTCGTCGAAAAAGGAGGCCGAACAGCATGCGGCGTTCTCGGTTTCGCAGGCCCTCGACGACGACACGGGCGACACAATCCTCGAAATGATCGATAAATCGCTCGATGAGACCGATACGCCCAAACGCCGCGTACCGCGAAGGCGTAAAGCGGCGAAATCTGACGAAGATTAGGCGATGTCCGACGATAAATCCATACGCGAGCGGCTCGTTCACCAAGGCGTTGGCACGCTTAGTGACGCCGAGCTAATCAGTGTGATCATACAGGAGGGGAGCGGTGGGCTCTCGGCCGTGGAGCTCGCACGGAATGTGCTCGATGCGAATGGAGGCAGCCTCACACAACTCTCGCGGACAGGTATCAAGGAACTTCGCATCACGGAAGGCTTGGGGGTCAAGCGCGCCGCCATCCTGAGCGCCGCCCTCGAACTTGGCCGCCGGCTTGCGCTCGAAGAGGCATCGTCGCCCGAAATAATCGCAACTAACGACGATGTGGAAAAGATATTCCGCCACCAGATCGCGGGTCTACCTCACGAGGAGTTCTGGGTGCTCTACCTCAGTTCGGCCAACACGGTGGTCGGCAAGGTGAGGGTCAGTCAAGGAGGTGTGTCGGACATGACGGTCGACCACCGCTTGGTCGTGAAACGTGCCATTGAACTCCTCGCATCGAGCCTTATCCTCGTCCACAACCATCCTTCGGGCGTCGCCCGCCCCAGCGACAAGGATATCCGCATCACCCAAAAGATCTGCGACGGTGCCGCGCTGTTCGACATCGCAGTTCTCGACCACCTGATCGTCACACATGCCGAATCGTTCAGTTTCCGGCAGAACGGGCTGATCCGGAAGTCCACCCTGTAAGTTGTTTGCCTCAGGTTAACTACCAGTTCTGCGTCATCGCATCGGGAATATAACGCACTACGAAATTTCCATTCGTTTCCTCCTCGACCGCGACCACATCGAATTGTACTTCGAGGTCGACGGCATAGGCTGCAATGTATGCCGTGGCGGCCTTTTGCAGCGCCGCGAACTTGGCCGGGGTGATGGCATCTTCGGGAGTGGTTAGACCGCCCACGCGCCTCGATTTGACTTCGACTATGTGAAGCGTCCCGGCTTTTTCCGCCACGATGTCGATCTCGTAGCGGCCGTTGCGCCAGTTGGTGTGGAGCAGGCGAAACCTGTTCGCGAGCAGCCACTCGGCCGCCGCACGTTCGCCCCGCGAGCCTGTTTCCTGTGTACGTCCCATATCACTCGGCTTCGTGCATGTTCTTTGAATATTATCCTCAAATATAGATATTCCCATCCGAATAATCAAAACGTTGTTAAGAACGTCATTGCGAGGGACGAAGCAACCAGGAACGTTGGCACGCTGGATTGCTTCGTCCCTCGCAATGACGGTACTACAATCTACTCGAATTGCTGGTGGTAGAGCGCCGCGTATTTGCCTTTTGCGGCAAGGAGTTGCTCGTGGCTGCCGCGCTCGATGATCTCGCCGTTTTCGAGCACGAGGATCAGGTGGGCATTGCGTATCGTCGACAGGCGGTGGGCAATGATAAGGCTTGTGCGGCCCTCCATTAATTTATCCAAACCTCTCTGTATCAGCAATTCGCTGCGCGTATCGATATTGCTTGTAGCCTCGTCGAGAAGCAGGATCGAGGGGTTGGCCACGGCGGCGCGGGCGATATTGAGCAACTGCCGCTGGCCCTGGCTCAGGTTTGCACCGTCATTCTCCAGAAGTGTATCGTAGCCCTTCGGCAGACGGCGGATAAACGAGTGGGCGGCGGTGAGTTTGGCGGCGGCAATCACCTCTTCGTCGGTGGCTTCGAGACGGCCGAAGCGTATGTTCTCGCGCACGGTGCCGGTAAACAGATGAGTATCCTGCAACACGATCGCCATCGAGCGGCGCAGGCTCGCGCGCTGTATCTCACCGATGGGACGCCCATCGATCTCGATCGCGCCCGAAAGTATGTCGTAGAACCGCGGCAGGAGGTTCATGATCGTGGTCTTCCCCGCGCCCGTCTCGCCCACAAGGGCTATCTTGCAGCCGGGGTTGGCATGGAGCGTGATGCCCTTCAGTATCAGTTTACCGGGGTCATACTCGAAATTCACGTCGCGCATATCGACCTCGCCCTTCACATGCTGGAGCGCAACGGCCTGCGGGGTGTCGGCGGGTTCGTCCTCCTCGTCGATCACCTGGAAGATGCGTTCTGCGCCCGCTATGGCCGCCTGTATGCTGTTATAGAGGCTCGCAAGGTCGTTTATGGGCCGCCCGAACTGACGCGAGTATTGCAGGAACGATGCGAGTCCGCCCACGTCGAACCCGCGCGAAATGGCCAGCAGACCGCCCACTATCGTCACCACGACATAGTTCAACGTATTGACACTCTGCATAAACGGCATCATCATACCCGAATAGAACTGCGCATGCTCGGCCTTATCGTTCAGGTCGACGTTCAGCGTGTCGAAATCCGCCTCCACCTGCCGTTCATGGCCGAAAACCTTGATAACTTTCTGGCCGCTCATCATCTCCTCGATGTAGCCGTTCAGGTTGCCGAGCGCCGACTGCTGCGCAGTGAAGTATTTGCGGCTGCGCCTGACGATAAACGCCGCGCTGAAATACATCACCGGCACCATCACGAGTACAGTTAGCGTCAGCAGTGGGCTGATATACAGCATTATAACGAGCGTGCCTGCGAGCGTCAGCGCACTCGAAATGATATCGGCGATGCTGTCGGTCAGCGTGTCGCTCACAAGGTCCATGTCGTTAGTATAGCGGCTCATAAGGTCGCCGTACTCGTGGGTGTCGAAATAGCGCACCGGCAACTTTTCCATGTTCTCGAACAGGTCGACACGCAGGCGCGTCACCGTGCGCTGCCCGATCTTGTTCAGCATCCGGCTTTGGATAAACGTGCAGAGCGTACCCGCGAGATAGACTCCCGCCAGAAGCACGAGCATTTTTATCAGTCCCGACACGTCGCCCGGCATGATGTAGTCGTTGATAATGGGCCTCAACATATAGGAACCCAAAAGGTTGCACACGATGCCTATTATCACCAGCACCCCCACCACGTACATCAGCCGCCTGTCCTGCCCCAGATAGGACAGCATACGCAGCAGTGTCCCGCGCGTGTTCTTGGGCTTGTTGCCCAACGCGCCGAACTTGCCCGCCCCGCGGCCTCCCTGAACCATATTTTTGCCCTGTGCCATACTTTTTAGTGATTAATGATTAGTGATTAAGATTAATCCCCTCTCATTAATCATTGATCATTGATCGTTAACCTGTTGAGAATTATATATTTCGCGGTAAACTTCCGATTTTTTCATCAGTTCGGCGGGCGTTCCGAATGCTTCGATCTCGCCGTCGTCGAGTATCAGCACGCGGTCGGATGCCTGCATGGTGTGTACGCGCTGGGTGATCGTGAGCACAGTCGTGCCGTGCAGAAACTCGGCGAGGCCCGTGCGAATGCGCGCTTCGGTCTCACTATCCACAGCGCTGGTGCTGTCGTCGAGGATCAGCACCTTCGGTTTGCGCAGCAGTGCACGTGCGATGCAGAGGCGCTGTTTCTGGCCTCCCGAAACGTTCACGCCACCGCGCCCGAGAACGGTATCGTACCCTTTGGCGAACGACATTATGAAATCGTGGGCCTGCGCCGCGCGCGCCGCCGCTTCCACCTCTTCGTGTGTAGCGTCCTGCTTGCCCCAGCGCAGGTTTTCGATTATCGTCCCGGTGAAAAGCTCATTCTTCTGAAGCACGACGCCCACCTGATGATGGAGCGTTTCGAGGTTGTAATCGCGCACGTCCACACCGTCTATCAGCACCGCCCCACCCGTGACGTCATAAAGCCGCGGGATAAGCTGAACCATCGAACTCTTGGCGGAACCCGTAGCCCCCACCACCGCAAGCGTCTGGCCGCCCGGAATGCGGAAATTTATATTTTTAAGCACGTCGGTTTCCCCGCCCTCATATCGGAACGAGACGTGGCGGAACTCGATCGCCCCGCGCGTGACGCTATGTTCATTCTTCAGTCCCTCGGGGGTATTGGTGAGCGACGGTTTTGTAGACAGCACTTCCGAGATACGCTCATGCGAAGCCGACGCGCGCGCGAAAGTCATGATCACCCGCGACATCATCATCAACGACATGAGCACCTGCATCAGGTAGTTGACGAACGAGATAAGTTCGCCCACCGACAGGCTGCCCCCGATCACTTTCGCGCCCCCGAACCACAGGATCGCGAGGATCGAGAGGTTGAGGATGAGCTGCATCGCAGGGAAGGTCATGATTATGATGTTCGCCCCGCGGATCACCATATCGCGCAGGTCTTCGCTGCTGCGCGCGAATTTCTTCGTTTCGAAATCCTCGCGCACGAACGACTTCACGACGCGAATGTTTATCAGGTTCTCGCGCACCACAGCGTTCAGGGCGTCGATCTTCCGCTGTATCTTTATAAAGAACGGGAAGCCCCGCCGCATGATGAAGAATACCGAGACCGCCAACAGGGGTATCGACACGGCGAGGATCAGCGCCAGCCTGCTGTCGATCCGGATAACGAAGAACAGCGACATAATGAGCAGCAGCGGCGCGCGCAGCATGATGCGCATCGACATGAGCACCACCTGCTGAATGCGGCTGATGTCGTTGGTCAGGCGCGTGATAAGCGACGCCGAACTGAACCGGTCGATATCGGGAAAAGCGAGGGTCTGCACCTTGTCGAACAGCGCGCGGCGCAGGTCGGTACCGAATCGGGTAGACGTGCGCGATGAAAGATAGACGTTCAGCACGCTCACCCCAAGCCCCAGCAGCGAAAGCCCGACCATCCACGCCCCCACTTCCCACACCACCGAAAGGTCGCGCACCATAACTCCCTCGTCCACGATCCTCGACATGAAGTAGGGCTGGATTGTTTCGCTCAGCACCGTCCCCAATACAAGTATCGGGCAGAGCATTATGCTCCACCTGTATTTTTTCAGTATCGCGAGGTATTGTTTCATCGGGTGTGCGCTGTAAGGAATACTATGTCCGTTATGCAATTTCCTTACCATAATCGTCGTTGCAAATATATTAATTATCTTTGTGGGCATGGAAGGTAATAAGGAGATATTAGCGGAGTATGGGCCCGGTGCGCGCGATTGGCGGCTGGGCGGTTGGGCCGGAATGGCGTCGCGGGCGCTTTCGGCCGTGCTGCACCCGTTCTTTGTGCCGGTGTGGGCGATGGCAGTGTTCATGTTCACCGACCCGGTGCTGGCAGTCACCCCGGTGAAGCAGAAATTGTTGCTGTGGGCGATGGTCGCTCTGGTGGCGCTGATAATTCCGGCCCTCAGCATCGCACTGCTGCGTGCCCTGCGCCTTATCTCCGATTTCTCGATCGACAATCGGCAGGACAGGACGATACCGCTGGCCGTCGTGGCGCTGTCCTATGGGCTGTGCATCGTGATGGTGAGCGATATGATGTGGAGTTTCGTCGTCCGCAAGTTCCTGATCGCGGCATTTTGCTGTACGGCGTGCGCATTGGCGGTGACGCCCTTCTGGAAGATAAGCCTCCACATGGTCTCGGCGGGGGCGGTGTGCGCGATGTTCGCCGTGCTTGTCGTTGTCGGGGTCGGCGCGGTTTTCCCGCCACTCGTCGTGGCGATACTTCTTGCGGGAATGCTCGCCTCGGCGCGCCTTTACCTCGGCAAACACACTCCGGCGCAGGTGGCTGCCGGGTTCCTGCTCGGATGCGCCATCGCGACAGCAACGATGATGTTTATAAGATAATGGATATAGTACTGCTCATACTCGGCTGCCTGTTGCTTTTCGTGGGCCTTGCGGGGGCGGTCGTACCGGTTCTGCCCGGGCCGCCGCTCAGTTACGCGGGATTGTTGGTGCTGCTGTGGAGCGGCTATGCCGACTTTTCGTCTGGGTTCCTGTGGCTCTGGGCGGGGATAACGGTGGTGATTACGCTGGCCGATTATATGATGCCGGTGTGGATGACGCGTCGGTTAGGAGGCTCGCGCCAGGCATCGGTAGGTGCTACGTTGGGGGTGATCGCGGGGATGTTCCTGTTCCCTCCGGTGGGGCTTATCGTCTGTCCGTTCCTGGGTGCGTACATCGGCCAACTCTCCGACCGCACGACCCCGCGCGAGAAAGCGCTCCGGGTGGCGTTCGGCTCTTTTATCGCATTCTTGCTTGGTACTGGCGCGAAGCTGATAGTCAGCGCAATAATGATAGTTTACGCGATCCGCGCCCTGTTATAATAGCCCCTCGCGCCGGAACATCGCGGCGTACGCCGCGGCTTTTTCATGTAATGGTTTCGGATAGGCGCGCGAAGATGAGGGCATGCGGTAATGCCGCAGGCGGCGTCCCGCAAATTCGATATCTACCGACCCGCCGACCGGAGGTGCGGATGACCCGGTGATCTTCAAAAGTGTATCGGTGGCTTTCTCGCCCGTGGTAACAAGCGCACGGCAATCCGGCAATCGGCCAAGCAAACCCGCAAGATCGACCGGCTCGACTATCTCCAGAAACTTGTCCGAGGCATTGCCTTTGTGCCGTATAAACCTGTGCCCGGTATCGCTCACCGCGATCCCCTTTTCACTTAGGAATGCTTCGAGCCGCTCTTTCGAGAACCGTTTCAATCCCGATTCCAGAAAATGATCCTTATTCCCGAAAAACACCAGCCCGAATATGCGCCACATATCGTTCTGCAAATTCGGATAGTAGAACTCCATAGACCAACGCGCACGGGGCGGAGGTCCGCTGCCCATCATCAGCACTATGGCATCCGCGGGCAGGAACGGCGGCAGGGGGTGTTCTTCGATCGGGTTTTCTTCCATTTTTAAAACCAATTTTCGCACTTGCGGCAATAATAAGCCCGCCGGATATTCCCCGGGTGCATCGAAGCGAGGAATATCGGCAGCAATCCGAGCCAGGCAAGCGTTTTCATCGGTTTGTCTTTGTAGAAAAACCGGAAATCGAGTTCCTCGGAGCCGCACTCGGGGCATTGACACACCTCTTTCCCTTCGCTCATGTTCATCCCGAGTATTTCTCCGGCCAGCGGCAGATCCTCCTCGCGCACTGTCAAATAAGGTTTAAACGACTGATTAGCTCCCATTATAGGGATCACACTGCCCAAGTTCTCGTTCTGGACAATGGCCGTGATACCTTCGCTTTCGAGCCTGCCGCGCGCGACTTCAGCCTCGAACGGCGTATCGTAATAGCGTAATATTTTCATGACCTCGGTGGTTGTTTCGACCTCAAATTTAGCAAAATTCGCGCAACATACAATCGCCGCGAAAATATTCATAAAAGGAGGTTCGGGGCTATGAAATCTTGTAATAAAATGTTAACTTTGTAAGTTATTGCACGCAATGGATGCAGGATATGTCATAGAGTTGAAAGGCGTTTCGGTCTACCATGCCCGCGAGAGCAGGTATTCGACCGCGCGGAGGCGGATGCGCGGCGCCAGCCTTGTGCTGACCGGCGTCGACCTATACATAGAGCGCGGCGAACTTGTCTATTTCATAGGCCGGGTGGGGACGGGGAAGAGTACCCTTCTGAAGACGCTTTACGGTGAAGTTGAACTGGGCGGCGGCGAGGCTTATGTGGCGGGATACGACCTCGCACGACTGCGGCGCAAGGATATTCCGCATCTTCGCAGGCGGCTCGGGATAGTCTTTCAGGACTACCAACTGCTGACCGACCGCAACGTGTTCGCCAACCTGCACTATGTGATGCGGGCGACGGGATGGAAAAATGAGACCGACATCCGGCGGCGGATCGAGGAACTGCTGGCCATGGTGGGGCTCACGAACAAGGAGTATAAGATGCCATGGGAACTTTCGGGCGGCGAGCAGCAGAGACTTGCCATAGCGCGGGCGCTGATAAACGACCCCGAGGTGATACTGGCCGACGAACCCACGGGCAACCTCGACCCGGCGGCGGCCGACGCGGTGATGAAACTCTTCCGCAGGATCGCCGAAATGGGGTGCGCGGTGGTGATGTCGACGCATAACGTGAGCAT
>QMCD01003265.1_pt1 | contig 10639 bp, 3 predicted proteins | sample 1821841 | NCBI WGS metagenome assembly QMCD01 (sample SAMN01991225, study PRJNA193472) | Termite gut metagenome, whole genome shotgun sequencing project. | isolation source: worker | host: Macrotermes natalensis | reverse complement strand
AAGAACTCGACATGGAGCTTACCCACGAGCGGATGTTGTACCCGTAAGTCGTTTTCAGCGATTCAAGCGTATGCTTTTGAGTTGTTTTAAGCCTGCCCTGCTCATCGTAACTGTTGCGGGAAAGTGTTGCCGGCTTTCCGGACTCAAGCTTATGGGTGGTCTTCATCAGGCGGCCTGCGTGGTCGTAGGTGTAGGCATACTCGGTTGCGGGCAGGCCGGTGAAGCTGTGGGTATGCTTCTTGCGGAGCGGCTCGCCGGAAAAGCTGTAAGAGACATACGTCCGGTCGTATCCCTTGCCGGTGGGATTGTTCGATTTTGTCTGGATAACACGGTTGCGGCTGTCATAGTAGAGTGCCGAGTACTGGTAGGCCGCAGAGATGCTGCCATCGGAACTCAGCTGGCCGGTTCGAGTGCCGGTAAGCAAGCCCTTACTGCTTGTCCCGTAACGGATTCCATAACCCAGCTCCTCGCTGTAGGCTATGTTGATGTTATTCTTCACAAAATGGTAGTCATCGTAGAAGTTGACCGTAAGGATATTCGTGCCGGTAAGGCTTACGCCGGTGACGGTATAGCTGTCGGAGCCGGTCGCGGTATTGCTATCGGGGTTATAAACGCCCTTGACGACGGTGTTGCCTAACGGGTTGGAGGCGTAATCCAGACTCTTCCGGCAGGTGCCGGTCATGACAACACGGCCCATTTCGTCGGGAATAGAGAAGAGCCACTCGCCTTTTTGGCGGCTTTCACCGTCCTGGGTAAAGATTAGCCGGTCGGCTCCGTCGTAGACATAGTAAATCCAGCCGGCTCCCGGCAGCTTCTTGGCGATGCACCGGTTGCGGTGGTCGTATTTATAAAGGTAGGCATAGTCCAGGAGCGTCCGGTCGGATTCTCCACGCGTGCCTGAGCCAAAGACCGCAAGGGGCGGCAATACGGCCCGGAGGTTGCCGAACCCATCGTAAATGTAACAGGTCTCTACCGGGGTTTCGCCGTCCAGCTGCGCGGTATAGACAGTCTGTCCCTGCTTGTTGGCGGCGGCGTAGGATTTGTTGCCGTCCTCATCGGTGGTTTCTACAATATACAGCTCTCCATTCTTATAGCTGCCCGAACGGGTTACGCTTGCCGACTGCCGGTCGCCCGTTACGGTAAAGAGGGGAACCGTAAAGCTGCTGTTGTGCTCTATTTCGGTCGTTTTCACCGGTTTGCCGTTCTGATGCCAGGATTTACCCGGACCATACTGTTCACGTACCCTGCCAAGGGGGGAATCTTCGTAAACCGGATAGGCGTAAGGCTCATCCCGGCCCGCATTCGTGGACTTGTAGACATCAACCGGAACAAACGCGCCGGCATTGCCGCTTACCATAGACGGCAGCCAGGTGTTGCCCCGGCGCCCAAAGGAATCGTATTCCTGAAGCGATACAAGGTCATTGTGCTCAGGGGTTACGCCGGCCTGCACCTGCTCAAGGGGACGGCCAAAACCGTCAAAGTAGCGGATGTTGACCAGTGCCCTCGTGTTAGCGTCAATTTCCAGCTTGCCCTTTTCTATTGATGCTTTTTGGGCGGCATCAAGCGGGGTGATGGTGATGATATAGTTGCCGGATGCTCTCACATGGATGTCTCTTATTTCGGGTTCATCCTCCGGGTCTTCTTCGCCGGAGAGTGTTTCATCAATATAGGCGCGCAACGAGGCATTTGTGCTTGCCTTGAAGGCGAATCCCGGCGCAAAGCGGATGAGCTTGCCTGCCACAATTGTGCCCCCGGCGGCGGAAGGGCTGTTTAGGGTGATGACATCCTGCGCAAAGACGCATGCGTGCAGCGTAAGAAATAAAAGCAATATACGGGGTTTTATGGTGGTGGTTTCCATGTCTGTTAGCGTTTTAAAATGATTCCTTCTATTAATTTTCCGTTTAACCAAATATTGAGGACATAATTATCTACCTGCAGAAAATAGACCGGCAGCTGAAGCCGGCAGATGCCTTCGGGATAAGAGCCTTTATTTTCATCGACGGCAATCATGCCGCTGGTATTCCGGAGCTGTATCCGGATATTGCCAACCCGGCGAGGCAGATAGAGTTCAACCTCCAGCGGCGTGTTTTTTACCGGGTTGGGGTAGAAGTTATAGGTCAAGCCTGCCCACGGATCTGTTTGCGTACCGGTTTCAAGCATCTTTAATTCTTCCCGGATGGCCAAATTCAGCGTGTCTTCGTCCAGGTAGAAATGTTCCTGTGGCGGAAAGAAAAAGGCGGTCTCAAAATTGACGCTGCCGGTATCTCCCATAACCCTTGTCTGTATGGTCTCAAAAACCGGGTAGCGGTAGCCTTTGGAGTACCATTTGAAGGTTTCGACTAGGGAGTTTTGCTCCACCGTCAGCGTATCGTTCATCACAAATGTCTGCCGGATGGTTTGGATGGTTTTGGTACGCATCACATGGCGCAGCGTATCGCCCGAAGGGAGAATCATCATCCCGAAGGCATCGGCTGTCAGCTCCACCTCGCCGCCGGTGGTAAATGGAACGGCGGATGAATAAAGGCCCTTTGCCTGATAGCTGTGCCGGCAACTGTCGAGGTAGTGCATTGGATAGCGGCCGGCAATCAACGGAGCGCTATATTTCAGCAGCACTGTAGGGTTCTCGTGTCCCAGCAGATACAGCCGGCTGCCGGTCAACCGGTAGTAATACATGGTGTTGTGCTCGCAGCCGGTTAGCAGCGTGCCGCCCGTCAGGGAATCTGACGGTATGGTATCCATTCCCAGTATATAGAGCGAGTCGTCCGTCATTTCCGGCGCGAAGTAGGAGAGGGTATACTCATTGTTAACCGGCTGCAACTGCCCGAAGTCCCAAAGGACATTTTCGCCCGGCCGGCCGGGATCTTTATAAGCTACCTGCTGCTTGATTATCTCTTCGCCGGCGCGCGGCAGGTTTAAATCGCCTTGCAAAATATGCTGTGCCGGGAGCGTTACGCAGGTTCCCAGCAGTAGAATGACTATATATAAACTTGTTTTCATACGTTAATATTTTATTTTTTTACACGAAGGTCGTATGGAACTCGCATTATCATTTTCTTTTGTTTGCCAAAGGTTAATGCTCGTTTCATTATCTTATTCTTTAATTCTTCATAAAATTGAACAGAATCTCTCTCCACTCTCAATTTTCAATTTTCAATTTTCAATTCTCAAAATGGTACTCATAACTTTCTACCACATTCCCTTCCTGATCCAGAATCATCTGCAGGCGGTTGAACGAATCATATTTATAGAAGGTGGTAATCCCATTAGGCGCAGTTGCCTCTACAATACCAATCAACGGTGCATATTTGTAGGTGGTGATATGCGCCTTGGCAAGCGAAGCCGCATTCCGCAGGTTATCCAGCTTTGCCTTGTCGGGAGCGGCATTTTCCGACAGAGCCTCTACCGACCCCAAGCCTACTGTTCCTAACGCCGTATTGACCGCTGCATAATCCGCATTCCGGATTTCAGCCACAGGATACATCCCCTTATAGCTCCACAGGTAGATGATGCTGCCGGCGTTATCTTTGGTGATGCTGTTTGGATTACCGAGCTTGTCGTAGTTGTCGAAGGTGATGCGCGTCTCTACCGCAGGATTGCTTGCGGTACCTGTGCCCAGCTGAATAGTTGACGGTACAAAGATATTGGCATATGGGCGAGCGTAATTGGTTACCTGACGGGTAAAAGCCCCGTTATGGCTTGTTTGTGTCTCTATGAGCGGCGAGAGGATGTTTTTTTCCCGCATCTCACGGTATATGCCGCCCCCCGCTCCTTCGTTGTACTTTTCGAGAACGTACTTGTAGGTTTCGGTGATAGGGCTGCCTGTGCCGGCACTGGTTTTCTTTTCGATAACTTGACCGTAGTCGTTGTATTTGTAACCGGCAGATGTCCAGAAAGCGTTTGGGTTATTTGCAACGTCACGACCGAGCCCCTCCCGCTCTTCTCTGTTCACAACTTTCCCTTGAATGATCGGGTAGAAATAGACGCGCATACGGCTGGTAAATTCACTCTCTTGGATAATAAAATTTATGGGATAAGTTATTAACGGATCCACTTTAAAACCCCAATATACTTTTGTGTTCAAAAGAACATCAGTAAATGCCTGCTTTTTAATGTGGTTATTATCCTTATCATAACTGTTTTTTGACATCAGAAAGCCATTCGTTAATTTAGGCGTAGGAGGAACCGGCATATTGGCTCCGGAAATGTCCTGGTCCATCTTATAAGTATATTCCACCCGTCCTGTTTCTCCGGCAGAATAGGTTTCGGTAACGTTGCGATATCCCACAAGACTCCCGTTTGCAGAAAAGGAGTAAGGGTATACCGGACTGGCGTAAAGGGATGTCTTTTCAAAAAGTTCAACATTATCGTTATTCCTGAAATCCGGATTGGGAACAGCCGACCTGTAAATAAAAGCAGGCCGCGTAGCTAATATCCCGTTTTTATAGGTATAGTTTTTTTCTATGGACGTATTTCCTACCGGGTCTGTTTGCGTTACTTTTTTTATACGCAATCCGCCGGTTATATCATTGCTTTTACTTGTGCCTGCCGGTATCAATTCATCGTATGAAACGGTCAGACTGGCAAACCTTTCGCCATTAAATCCTCCTCCCGGATTATTTTGCTCATGCCATCGACCCCGGCTATCGGGAAAACAGGCCGTCAGCCGGTACCTGCCCGGTCCTAATTCCTGATTTGCATTCAAGCCGGATTCATACCTGTTGGTGTTTTTAAGCACCTTTGACGCTTCCCATACATAGTTGCAGTCGAAAACGGCAAACCCGGTGCCTTCGTAATATTTTTCAATTGCGGCATAAAAAAATCTCTCCTTAATTTCTTCATCATTCATGCCGGATGCGTAGGGGATTCCGGAATAACACCCTAACTCCATACCGCTAACAACATTCAGGCTCCCCAATATGGCTTTAATGGATACTTTCGTCTTTTTTTCAAGTGTGAATTCCACTCTTCCCCAGCCTCTTCCTGTTTCATTGAAATCTACGGCATTGATCCGCCGTGTTTCTATGCGCTGACCCGAAATGGAACTGCTCATACATTCATTTGGTTCATATTCAAAAGTCGTTTTTCCGGATGCCGGATGTGTTATTCCGGTCAAAACTCCCGCTTTTGTGTAGTAAGGATATACATTTCTATCGGCAGATGCGTGGGATGCGAAATTTCCGCTGCCAAAAGCCGGGGGAATATTCGAAGAAGTAGAATGTTTACTGTAACCCGGAAGCAGCGTGTTGTTCGACTTTCCGTTATAATATCCCCAAAAATCTTGCGAAAAAGAGGTTTTGTAAGGGAATATTGTATTTTCATAAGTAAAGCTGTAAGTCTCGGATTGGGATTCATTGTTGTTCTTTTCGGAAAAAGAGAGCAGTTTCAGTCTTTTTTTGAGATAATCTTCGGGATAATTAATTTTGGTTCCCCGCGCAGGAGCTGTCATGACCTCTGTTCCAATTCCCTGACTGCTGCCTTCAAAATAATCATAGTTAAATTCGACTGCTTTAATTTTTACATTATCACTGTTTTTTACCTGGATTTTATCTAATTTCAATCCGTAAGCATCTCTTCTTGGGCTTTTTATAAATTCAACCGTTCCGGAGGGAAATTCAATTTTCTCCAAATACAGTGCTTTTAAATAGGTGTTTGACATTAACCGGATATTTTCCCATAGAGATGACAGCGGCGTACCGGGATATCTGGATGTATAATAACATTCTTCAAACAGAGCCGGCACCAGCGGATAATATCCGTCTTGCAAATGAGGCGGATTCATCCCATTGGAATAATTGGGAAACTGTGTCCCCCACCGGTTATCATCTATCAACTGTTTGAATGTCTTATAATGGAACTTAATACGCTCTCCATTAGGAGTTAAAATTTCGCTGAGATGATAGGCCGAGATGGATGCCGGAATCATGCTATTCGGTATTCCGGTTATCGTAAAACTTGTTTCAATATCCTTGAACGTATAAATATTTCCATTCGGGTCGGTGGCAATAATGCTGTCTCCGGTACTTGCATTTCCTATGTATTGCTTAAAAAGCATATTATTGCAGCTAAGGTCAATACATGTTTTGTTGCGGCTAAAATCGTCAACAGGCGTGTTGTCATAGTGTATAAATTTCCCCGAATAGCCTCCCATATTGTAGATATATAAATCCGGTTCGCCGTCTATCTCGTCATAATAACTGTGAAATTTCATGCCAGCATCTACCTCCTGCCCGTTTTTATCATAAAGTATTCCGCTATTATGAGCAATGAACATTACTCCCGGATTATAAGTTTCATTATCAGCTTTATTTGGATAATGAAAATAGCTGCCGTAAGCCGAGTAGGCATTATTGTAGGCAACATCGTCTTTACCGTTTACCTGGTGGCTGATTACTCCCCCGGCATCCAAAGCCCAGCCGAGTCCGACCCAGCTTGCTTCTTCGCTCACACGGATTCCGCCGGTGTGGTATTTCAGGGTAATGGGAATCGTGATGTTTTTCAGCTTGATTTCATACAGGGGAAAAGATACATTTACCTGCCCATTGAAATGGCTGACCGGAAATTCGACAAACTTGTTCAATGCGACTACATTAGGACTTGCAATGGGAATACTCGCTTGCTGATTTAGCCAGTCCGTGCTGTTTTGAGCCGCTACAACACCGCTCAAAATAGATAGAAAACCGAATAGATATATTGATAAATGTTTGTATTTCATAAGATTATATTATTTTTTTTGAAATTAGGTATAGTCCTGAACCAGGATTTACAAGATAGCAAAACAAAAATCCTGGGAATCCCGTAAATCCTGTGAAAATCCTGGTTCAAGACAAAATTATCTATTTTTTAATTTGTTTATCTCTTCCTGCTGCTCTTTCAACTGCCTGTTCTGCTCAATTACATACAGCGTCAGCTCCTCTATCTTTTGCAAGAGTTTTATCTGGAACTCGCCCATGTCCAACCCATTATTTACCATATCTGCGGCAGAAGGAATTTCGGGAAGGTGCTTATTGGCTTGAATAAAACCGGATACCTCATCAAGTGAACGCAACGGGTAATTTTCGTCAAAAACAAAGTCGGCTCCACCGTCTTGCAGGTCGACCAGCAACTCACGGGCATGGATAGTGCCGTCCACATCCAGTTTGTATTGAGGGTCAAGCGTGCCGATACCGAGATTTCCGGTACTCAGCAATAAGGAGCCGTCACTGGTTAAGGTTATTTGCTTGCTCCAATCAAAATTAGAGCTACCGGGCTGTTTAGGGGCAATAAAGACCACCGGAGGGTTGTCGGGATTCTCCATTTGGGTGGAGAAAATAAATTGCTTGCTGCCTCTGCCCAGAATCAGGTCATCCTGACTGGCGGCAGCATGGATGCCATCGTCACCGCCGCCAGGGGTGCTTCCCGGCGAACCGCCAGCCGGATTGGATGAGAAATAGAGCGTATTGGTTGACTGCTCATATTTCAAATACAGGGTAATGGAAACATCGCCCACATCCCAGCCGCAGTTAATGCCGTTGAAAGAAAGCCGGTTGCCGGCTACCTCTGTATTGCTTACTACTGAGGGATTTCTCTGTACGCCGGTTACGGCAAATGCGCCTGATGCCACATCCTTGACCAGCCTGACTGCCGATCCGTTGTTTTTAGTAAATGTGATTTGCTTGCAACGCTCACACTGGTACTGCGCAAAGGTGACGGTAATAACTTGCTGTGTTCCATTCCCGGGAAAAGTGGAAGGCGAAAAACGGATGTCATTGTTTCCGTAGTTGTCGCAGTCTAAGGTACCGGCGGTGATAGTAACGTTGTTCTGTGAGTAAGAGTTTATTCCGCTAAAAAACAGGAGAATAAAAAAGGTGTAGGATAGAAAACTACGTTTCATAAGAATTGAATTAATGGTGTTTAATAAATGATTATTTCTATATTGTCCGTTTTAAATATCCTACAAAAGTAATAACAATTCAAAAATTAAGAAAATATTTTATCTATTTTTAATTCGCAATCATATCATTTAACAAGAATCAAAGCCCTTTTATCAACTGCGCATGGGCATCGACAGGGTGGCGCAAATTTGAAGTCTGTGCCTCTTCAATTAAGGTACGCGTTACAATAAAAAGAACACAGATAACACGGATTTGCACAGATAAATTCTTTTTCATAACTTGCAATCATCTTGCTTTCAACAAAATAAAAATCTGTGTTATCCGCGTTGTCCGCGTTCAAAAAACTTTTTAGAAGGCAGTCTCAGCCTGGGGGAATATCGCAGGTAAGTATTTTTTTATACATTATTTTAAAAAAAATGAAGAACAGGAAATCCCATTCTTCATTCTTTATTTTTAACTTTTTATTTATTAGAATTTCGCTACTTCAACAGTTCCCTTACGAATATTTCCGTCTTTCATCACGATATGGTAGTAGTAAGTTCCCGGCTCGGCTAACTGACCCCGGAAAGTGCCGTCCCAACCGTCATTGCCTTCATAGATTCTTTGCTGGTAGCGGTTGAAAATCTCCACCCGTTCTTCCTACCATAAACTTATCGTTCAAGCTGTTCCGGTTGTATGGCGTGATGATGTTAGGTATGAATACTTCGGCTACAAGATATACCGATGCGGAACCAGGACAGTCGTAAGAGGTTGTAGTCATTACCGAATATTCACCTGATTCATAGAAATCCGGCAACGATAACGTTTCGTCGAAAGTAGTTTCAAACGGTTGTCCATCCCGGAACCATTCAAATGCTCCGTGGTCGTCGTTGGAAGAGGTTACAATCAAACTAATCTCCGTTCCTTCACGCACGATTTCGCCGGGTGTTGCTTCTATGGCTAACTCTATGCTCTGTCCGATTTGAACCTCTATCACTGCCGGTGCGTCAGAGTAACAGGTAAGGTCATCGTTAACCACATAGAACTGTTTTACTTCATAAACCAGCAGCGTATCCCTGTCAAAATTGGTATCCGGACGCGGGGTTGTTCCATCAGCTACTTCAAGCGGCCGGCCGTTCAAACTCCAGATAAATCCGCCGAAACGATAATAACCCGAACTGTCTTCTTTTATTTCCAAGGCATCAGCAAGGTCGCCTGCACAATAATAGACCGGCTTATCGCTTACATCCGGCATTCTCACGCCGAAAACGGTGACTGTGATTTCAACCCTGTCGCTTTCAGGACTTCTGTCCGGATCCGGATCGTTCCGTTTTTGCGATACATAGAATTTCTTAACGCCCGGAGTTTCTGTATCCACGACAGGGGCTTCTATACTTCCGGTACCTTTTGGTGCTTCGTTATCGGTATACCATTGGAGTGTATAACCGGCGCCGGCTTTTGCCAGGTCATTCAAATCAACCGGCTCATCTTTACATACGACCGTGTCTGAAACAGCCGGAGGATAAGCATACCAAACATTCACCGTTATCTCATTGAATGGACTCCAACAGCCGGCTTTCGATATCTGTCTTACCCAGTAAGTATACGTGTTGAGGGTATCTAATTTTGCCGGAAAACCTTGCTCTATAGGTACCGTTAAGCCGGTTGTATCAACTATTGTTGTATCGGTATACCAATAAACGGTATATTCGCCGGTAGGTATCACTCCCCTCTCAATACTTTCCGGAAGTGAGTCCCATAAGATATTAACTTCCTGGGTAACCGGTATTGGAGAAGGCGGATTAACTGTTATTGTAAAGGTATCAATCGCATTCAAGTTTTTACAGCCAAACTCGGAAACAGGAGTGGCTATGATTCTTGCAAATTCTTGTTTAGTAATATCTGATCTCGTTATAAAAGGAGGGATATTACCCGTACCGGATGCCGGTAAGCCAATATTTGGATTACTGTTTATCCACTCAACTTTCGTTCCTTCCAGATTCGTTCCGGTAAAATCATCCGGATCTATTTCGAATCCGGCACATGCAACGATATTTTCCGGAAATTTTTCGTCCCAATCCGGTAATGGATGAACAGTTATTTTTATCGCTTTTTTATTTACCTTGTCTTCGCAGTAGTTTTCGCCTTCTACTGTTACGTAGATAGTTGTATCACGGTATAATGCAGGTGTTTGGAAAGTCGAACTCGTTTTGCCTTCTGTCTCCAGGAACGGTTCTTCCTCGCCTTCTGCATACCAGCGGAAAATAGGATTGACAACTTTAACGGCAGTAAGGGTTAACTCGGTAGAGTCTCCGGCACAAATCTCTTGTTCTCCGGTTACGGAAATTAACTCTTTATTATTAGGATATGGATTGATTTGTACGGTAAACTCTTTCTTTTCATCGCTTTCACACAAATCTTCTCCCATAACAGAGACTTTAAACGTGTAAACGGTAGCGGTATCGTTTTCCACCTTCAGGTTGATTTTGAAGGTGTCCAGTTCTCCGCCTCTGAAAATCTCCTTATCGTCCTTGTCGTACCAGATAAATACAGGGTCTTTGATGCTTCCCGCATATTTTGCACTTACGGCAACTTCAGCGCCGTTTCCATTATCGCAATATTCTGTTTTATCGCCATCCAGGGTGATTTTGGAAGGGTCGGAATATGGATTTACCTGTACGGTAAACTCTTTCTTCTCATTGCTTTCACACAAATCTTCTCCCATAACAGAGACTTTAAACGTGTAAACGGTAGCGGTATCGTTTTCCACCTTCAGGTTGATTTTGAAG
>QMCD01002458.1_pt1 | contig 10639 bp, 11 predicted proteins | sample 1821841 | NCBI WGS metagenome assembly QMCD01 (sample SAMN01991225, study PRJNA193472) | Termite gut metagenome, whole genome shotgun sequencing project. | isolation source: worker | host: Macrotermes natalensis | reverse complement strand
AATTTCCGACTGTACGATTTCCTTTAGCATCCCTTTCGCCTGATCTCTCGCAATATTCCCTGATGCTATTTGGTTATATATGTATTTTTTAACCTTATCCATTTGCTGTTTCCTTCTTTCTTAGCAATCAGAGAATCATTCGTCCTTGTTAATAATCTCTGTAATCAGATTGTCAAAATAATCATCATCCGGCATATTCATAGAATTGATATCTTCAATGACAGGTATTTCTTCTGGTTCATCTATATCCTCGAATTTCATTTGACTTTCGATATATGCAGTCATCTCCAAAACAGACGGATACGAAAAAACATCTGTTATCTCAATGATTTCTCCAAATACCTTACACATCTCTTTAACCAAATATGTTGCGATGATAGAATCCCCGCCCAGAAGTGAAAAATTCTTATATACATCAACCATCACTTTGTATGTATCAATAGCTGTGCGAAAATCCTGTTTTCGTTCGCTGTCTGTTTCATATATTTCTCTCCACGGAGGCAAAATAAATACGAGAGGATTGTAACGATATTGCTCAACAGCATTTTTCAATACATTGCCGATATCAAACCCCACCAATACCTCGTATCCGTATGTATCGGGGATACCCCTGTCAAAAAAGTAAATATCCTCCCTATCTTTCAAATTGATAAAATCCTGTACTGAACGGGAAAGCATCAAATCCGAATATACTCTGGTATCATCCCAAGGCAAAGCACGACCTCCGGCCTCTACCTGTTCTCTGATTATATTCCGTGCGGTTTCCGGAACACAGTTATAACCATTTTTCTGAAGTTCGTTCAACAAAGTTGTTTTACCGGCACCGGGTCCTCCGGTAATTATATAAAAGTTATTTTTTACTATCATAATTTACACTATCTGAGTTTATTACTATAGAAACAAATTAAGTCTTCGATCAGGATTAAGCATACAGGATCGTATCCGGGCAGGTAATTGAATTTGCTTAAAAAAGAAGGGATAAAAACTGGTGGGAATCTTACAAGTAAGTCATACAAAGGAACATATTTCTTTAATAAAATCAAAACCGATAAAACAATTTTTAAAAATTACCGGTTTACGCTAAGCTTGCAATGTCCGATAATTAAAAGTTGATATTTCTTTTGTATATTTGCACTCTAATTTGGGGTAGTGTTTCTATCCCGGTTTGAAGAAGATTAAAAGAATCAAATTATATAGATGAATAAAATACGGAATTTTTGCATTATAGCACATATCGACCATGGTAAGAGTACGCTTGCAGACAGGCTTTTGGAATACACACGCACTGTCGAAGGTAAAGATATGCAGGCGCAGGTACTCGACAATATGGATTTGGAGCGTGAGCGTGGTATCACGATCAAAAGCCATGCCATCCAGATGGAATACACATATAAAGGCGAAAAATATATCCTCAACCTGATAGATACTCCCGGACACGTCGACTTTTCCTACGAAGTTTCTCGCTCCATCGCGGCTTGCGAAGGTGCTTTGCTTATTGTAGACGCCGCGCAGGGTATACAGGCTCAGACTATTTCTAACCTTTACATGGCTATAGAAAATGATTTGGAGATTATACCGATTCTGAATAAAATAGACCTGCCCAGCGCAATGCCGGATGAGGTGGAAGACCAGATTATAGAATTGCTCGGAGTAAAACGTGAAGAGATAATCCGTGCCAGTGGGAAAACCGGAGAAGGTGTGTATGATATAATCGATGCCATCATCGAGCGTATTCCTGCACCAAAAGGAGATCCGGAAGCACCTTTACAGGCTCTGATCTTCGACTCGGTATTCAACTCTTTCCGTGGTATCATCGCATATTTTAAAGTGGTAAACGGAACAATCCGTAAAGGAGACCTGGTTAAATTCTTCGCCACCGGCAAGGAATACGACGCTGATGAAGTCGGAGTCCTAAAGCTCGAAATGTCGCCCCGCAATGAAGTGACATGCGGAGACGTTGGCTATATCATATCCGGTATTAAAACATCGAAAGAGGTAAAAGTAGGTGACACTATTACCCATGTAAAGAACCCGTGTAAAGAGGCTATCGACGGATTCGAAGAAGTGAAGCCCATGGTATTTGCCGGAGTATATCCTATCGAAAGTGAAGATTTTGAAGATTTGCGCGCCTCACTCGAAAAACTTCAGTTGAATGATGCCTCCCTTACTTTCCAGCCTGAATCATCGGTTGCCCTTGGCTTTGGCTTCCGTTGCGGATTCCTCGGGCTACTGCATATGGAAATCATACAGGAGCGTCTCGACAGGGAATTCAATATGGATGTGATAACCACCGTGCCGAATGTATCCTACATTGTGCACGATAAAAAAGGAAATACGAAGGAAGTGCATAATCCGGCCGGATTGCCCGACCAGACATTGATCGACTATATAGAAGAGCCGTATATACGCGCGTCCGTGATTACAAACACGACCTATATAGGCCCTATCATGACATTGTGTCTCGGTAAGCGTGGTATCTTACTGAAGCAGGATTACATATCGGGCGACCGTGTGGAAATCACTTACGATATACCTCTGGGCGAAATTGTAATCGACTTCTATGATAAACTGAAAAGCATATCGAAAGGTTATGCCTCGTTCGACTATCATATGCACGACTACCGCGAGGCGAAACTTGCCAAGCTGGATATCCTGCTTAACGGCGAATCGGTGGATGCCTTATCTACGCTTACCCATGTGGATAATGCCGTAACATTCGGACGCCGCATGTGCGAAAAGCTGAAAGAACTGATCCCCCGCCAGCAATTCGACATTGCCATACAGGCGGCTATCGGTGCTAAGATTATAGCCCGTGAAACAATAAAGGCGGTTCGTAAGGATGTTACTGCCAAATGCTATGGTGGTGATATTTCCCGTAAACGTAAATTGCTGGAGAAACAGAAAGAAGGTAAGAAACGCATGAAACAAGTGGGTAATGTGGAAGTACCTCAGAAGGCATTCCTTGCAGTATTAAAACTGGATTAAGAATGAAAAAAATCATCTTTATATCAATTATATTACTGATGTATACTAAAGTATATATCAAAGCACAGGAAACAATTACAATATCGGGACAAGTGACCGATTTTGAAGGTATGCCAAAAGACAGCAGTGTGGTCAGACTTTTATATCCTGACTTTAGCAATGCTTATATAACATATACAGATAAGGATGGATATTATAAGTTAGAGAATGTAGAGAAAGGTAAATACATGGCAATGTATGCTATGCGCAAAAAAGAATATCCAAGGGAGAATGCTGTGCCTAAAGATGATATGCGTTTAGAATTTTGGGCATGGAACGTTATAGCCAATAAGGATTTAGTTATAAACCCACGTTACCACCGTCTGGAAGTATATGGTACAACAGTATTTCAGAACTTCGGCGGCTATCCCGGTTTTTTCATTTATTTTCGCCCAATGAGCATAACTAAATATTTATCTTATTCTCAAGAAATATATTTAGATAAAAAGAAAGCTGAACAAGTGGCTGACATTTCTGTAAAACCGGAAAATTTGGCTATTAAAGTTTTTGCTGACAATGAATTGCTCAAGATAAATTCAATACAGCCTGTCGAAGAATTCCTAGGAGGCATGCCGATAACAGGCTATATTGTGCAAGTTGACAAGCCTAAAAACAAGTCTGCTGAACCTTATATAGTATTTAGAATTGAGGCTGAAAATAAAGAATATAAAGAGAAAGGAGAAAGCCTGTATTTTTATGAATTTCCTGAGTTTAAGCAACCAATAAATAAACAATGAGTCTATTCAAAGAAATAAATATAAAAAACTTCTCCCCCAACCCGTTTGAAATAAAAGACAAATGGATGCTAATCTCCGCTGCCAAAGCCGATGGTACGGTAAATACAATGACCGCAAGCTGGGGTAGTTTCGGCATCATGTGGAACAAAGAAGTGGTTTTTATTGTTATACGTCCTCAACGTTTTACAAGGGAATTCGTAGAAAGCTCAGAATCATTATCGCTGACATTCTTCGACGACAGCTATAAGAAAGCTCTTGCTTATCTGGGAAAAGCTTCGGGAAGAGATGAGGACAAGATAACAAAAGCAGGATTATCCGTTGCGATGGACAATGATGTACCTTACTTCGAAGAAGCAGAAAGGGTAATCTTTGCAAAGAAGCTTTTCGTACAGCGTATCGAAGAAGCGGCTTTCCTTGATGAAAAGATAATAGACAGATGGTATCCCGAAAAAGATTTCCATTATTTATATATTGCCGAAATAACTAAAGTTTTGGAAAAATGAAACAAGAGGAAGTAGTCTTGGATAAATTCTCTGTTGTTGGCATCTCCGTAAGGACTACCAATCAGGATTATAAGTCACAGGGTGATATAGCCAAGTTGTGGGAAATATTCCTGAGAAACGGCTATTTGGAGTCGATGCCGAAGGTATCGGATGATATTTACTGTATCTACACCGATTACGAGAGTGACTATACAGGTGAATATACCACCGTATTGGGCTATAAGGTTGCGGATGCAGAAAGTATCCCCACCAACCTGAGCCTGACTATCAAAGAGATTCCTTCCAGCAAATATTATAAATATATATCCGAAGGTGAATTGCCATATGCCGTTGGTAAAACTTGGGCGCATATCTGGCAATCGGATATAAACAGACGATACCTGGCTGATTTTGATGTATATGGTAAGGAAGCAAAAGATCCTGCCAATGCGAAAATCACCACATTTTTATCCATTAAATAATTTATCACTTTACAAGAAAGAATGAGAAAATGGCGCATCGAAGACTCATCCGAGCTGTATAACATCCCGGGATGGGGAATTAATTACTTTTCTGTCAACGAGAAAGGTAACGTTGTCGTAACTCCTCGTAAAGACGGAGTGGCTGTTGATTTAAAAGAACTGATGGACGAACTGCAACTTCGCGATGTATCGGCTCCCGTACTGATTCGCTTTCCCGATATTCTGGATAACAGGATTGAAAAGATATCGACGTGTTTCAAACTGGCGGCAGAAGAATACGAATACAAGGCGCAGAACCATATCATATATCCTATCAAGGTAAATCAAATGCGCCCTGTGGTCGAAGAACTTATCAGCCATGGTAAAAAATTCAATATCGGTCTCGAAGCCGGCTCAAAGCCCGAACTCCATGCCGTTATCGCTATTAATACCGACTCTGACTCGCTGATTATATGCAACGGGTATAAAGACGAGAGCTATATCGAATTGGCTCTGTTGGCGCAGAAGATGGGCAAGCGTATCTTTATAGTTGTTGAGAAACTGAACGAACTCCCACTCATTGCCAAGGTTGCCAAACGACTGAAAATAAGACCAAACATCGGTATCCGTATTAAGCTGGCCAGTTCCGGTAGCGGCAAATGGGAAGAATCGGGAGGTGACGGCAGCAAATTCGGACTGAATTCGAGTGAATTGCTTGAAGCCCTTGCCTACCTTGAGAAGAATAATATGCAAGAATCCCTTCGTCTGATCCATTTCCACATTGGTAGCCAGATTACAAAAATCCGCCGTATCAAGACAGCTCTGCGAGAAGCCGCCCAATTCTATGTGCAATTGCATACGATGGGCTTCAAAGTAGAATTTGTGGATATCGGTGGCGGACTAGGTGTAGACTATGACGGCACACGCTCATCATACAACGAAAGCAGCGTTAACTATTCCATACAGGAGTATGTGAATGACTCTATCGCCACAATGGTAGACGCTGCAAATAAGAATGATATCCCCCACCCTAATATCATTACCGAATCGGGGCGTTCACTTACGGCACATCATTCCATATTAGTGTTCGAAGTGCTGGAAACAGCTACTTTACCCGAATGGGACGAAGACGAAGAGTTGTCTGACGATGACCACGAACTGGTTCGCGAACTCTATCAAATATGGGACGACCTCAGCCAGTCGCGTATGTTGGAAGCATGGCACGATGCCCAGCAAATCCGAGAAGAAGCGCTGGACTTGTTCAGCCTGGGATTACTTACGCTAAAAACAAGGGCGCAGGTAGAACGTTTATATTTCTCCATCGCCCGCGAAATATTCCATATCGCAGGCCGGTCGAAGCATGCTCCGGAAGAGTTGAAGCAATTATCGAAACTGTTACCGGATAAGTATTTTTGTAACTTCTCTTTGTTCCAGTCGCTACCCGATTCATGGGCGATAGACCAGGTATTCCCTATTATACCTATCCACCGGCTGGATGAAAAACCCGACCGTACCGCCACATTGCAGGATGTAACCTGTGACTCGGATGGTAAGATCGATAATTTCATCTCTAATGGCAACCAGTCTTCTTATCTGCCTGTACATGCAAAGAAGAAAAATGAACCATACTATCTGGGAGTGTTCCTTGTAGGTGCGTATCAGGAAATACTGGGTGACCTTCATAATCTGTTCGGCGACACCAATGCCGTACATATATCAGTAGATGAAGGAGGATATAAGATAGAACAAATGATAGACGGTGAAACGGTAGCCGAAGTACTCGACTACGCTCAGTACAATGCCAAGAAACTTGTACGCACTGTGGAAACATGGGTTACCAGCTGTGTGAAGCAAGGTTCCATAACAGTAGAAGAAGGGAAGGAATTCCTCTCCAACTATCGCTCTGGCCTCTATGGATACACATATTTAGAATAAGCAATTTTTATTATATTCCCTCTCCATCTGTATATGGAGGGGGATTATTTTTTAAACCGAAACTATGAAAAGATATTTATCAACTCTTTTACTACTCATCACGGTATTTTTTAATAGCTGTGCTATATACGAAAATATATATTTTCAGGAAGACGGAAGTGTAAAATATGATATGTCTATCGACGCCAGCGAGATATTGTCCATGACATCGGATATGAACATGAATATGGCTGACAAAATACCGACAGACAGTGTCATTTATCTGTCCGACATCCTCAAAGATACATTGAATATCACAGACGATATGAAAGAAGACATGATAAATATTGCTCCTTTGGCTATCAGAATGCAGAATGATGTGGCAAACAAGAAGCTTGGAATCTCCTTATCGGGAACTTTCAAGGATGCAGAGGCTTTCAATAAGGCTTTTGTTTCTATGAAGAAACTGGAAGACAAAATAAAATCGAAAGATGATGAAGCACAATCCCTGAGTCAGAACCTTTCTATTGATAAACTATACAATCTAACGTCACTTACATGGGACGGGTCGGTTATGACTAGAACCGTAGAACCAAATAAGGATATAGAGCCTGAAAATGGCGTGGATAGTCTGTTGAAAGGTAATAATCCGTTCGGCATGTTTTTAGAAAAAGGAAAAATGGTGGTAAAATATCATTTCCCTAAAAAAATAGAAAAGATAAGCAATCAGGATGCAGTATTCTCCCAGGATGGAAAAACTGCTATAATTGAATATAGCGGCTCTGTTTTCACTAAGCCTACGACTGAGTTTTCGGTAGAAATAACGACAGAGAAATAAGATACGATTACAACCTTTTGTTGCCGACATTCATTTACTTAGTTATTTTTTTGATAGAATATGAGTAAACATAAAATCAGACATAAGAAAACCTGCTTAAACTGCGGAGCGTTTGTAGAAACTCATTATTGCCCTAAATGCGGACAGGAAAACAGTGAGAGCCGTCAATCTTTCCATCATCTGTTTACTCATTTTGTATTCGACTTTATTCATTACGACAGCTCCTTCTGGAGAACAGTTAAGTATCTGTTCCTCTCCCCGGGAAAACTTTCGATAGAATATATGAACGGCAAGCGAAAATCTTATGTCAATCCGTTTACGCTTTATATATTCATCAGCTTCATCACGTTTTTTATTCCTTCTGTTTTACCGGACGCTTCTAAAAGCAATAAAAACATAGAGGTGGAAGCCGAAGTGGCTGAAGCAATGAATCTAAAGGACAGTCTTATCGCTACCGATCCGCAAGGTAAACTTACAGCAGAGAAAATAGATACTAAATACAAAGCTCTGCCTAAGGAAAAACAGTTTTTGTCTCCCGACGGTATAATGTATAAAACGGGACTTGCCATAGTGGAGAGCTCCAAGGATAAACAAAAAAACAAAGAGGCTGTCGAGTTTTTAATCCACAATATGCCAAAGGTTTTATTTGTCTATATGCCTATATTTGCCTTCTGGCTGTGGTTGTTCCATAATAAAAGAAAACGCATCTATTTCGATAGCGGCATCTTCACCCTCCACTTCTTTTCTGTAGTGTTGTTATCTATTACTATTTGTAACATTTTCACCTGTCTTTTTGACTGGATAGGGGCAGAATGGGCCACGGGTCTGCTATGGACATTTATGGTCTTCTATATCACCTTTTATTTCTTCAGGGGATGTCGCCGCTTCTATGATGACAACAGGATCATTTCCAATCTGAAATCAGGAATTCTGGTTCTGATAAACAGCTTTATGATTATATTGATAACCACCCTGTATGCTATTCTGGGAATCTATATGGTTTATGTTTATCATCATTAAGAGCCTGTCAAATAAGCATCAAAGTCGCCTGAAGCCTTCTTTATCAGCCTCTCCAGTGCTTTATCCGGCTGAGAAAAGAATTCAGATTCAGATGATATATTCTGCTTATCCAAGATTTTTTTCCAGAGGCCAATAATCTCTCCATTATAGGAAATAGCAGGTTTGAAAATACCATTGCTCGTAATCACTTTTTTGTGGTGAGCAAGAGACAGAATCTCTTTCCGGTCTTTATAGCTCACCAGTAATTCATCGAATGCAGGGAGAAAATGCACGATATCATCTCTTTGCTTATAGCCTGATGAAGATTGATGATATATATATGTTTGTTCTCCTGCCGTTTCGAATATAAAATCCGGTTTTATCAAAGCTGCCGCGCTTCTTGCCTCGGTAGCAGTCAGTCCCGACCACCAGATAAAATCCTGTATTGTAGCCGGACCATGGCTCTGAAAATACTTATATGCCAAACGGTACAATGTTTCGTCCATGTTATAGTTCGATGTCTTTGGCACACGTTGCTCCAACAGGGTATATGTCTGCTTCTTATCTTTTACCGTACCATTGCATACCAAGCCGTCTAATTCGGCATGAAACATAATATGACTTAAACGGCGGCTATCACATTCAATATCTGCCTTCTTCAATATTGCCCCAAGCTCCTGGCGGGTCTGATTACTTTCTTTTTCTAATGCTTTACGGATAATAGCACTTGTCTTCTTCAGCAAATCGTCGGAAAGTTCCAATTCCCTATCACTTGAGCGAACGGCTAATTTTACACGTGGAGAACTCAATTGAAGCATCCAATGTATATCGTCACGGGACACAAAATGCCATGTCGGACGCAAAATATGAGTACGGATCAGCTCACCGCCGTCTATAGCTTTTTCCACCTGCTTATCGGTTATTCCCGGCAGCCGTACTCCAATGCCCCATTTTGCCATATTGAAATCCTGAGCCTGCATGGCGCCCATCCATGATACTATCTCGCGTGGTGTTTTATATCTGGTCTTAACAAGTTGCTGGTTGGCAAGCCGCATAGTTGTGATGTCCGCTATATTCATTGTTTGTCTATTATCTTTTTATTCATTTCACCATCAATGGAATACCTGAAACCATCAGATAAACCTTGTCGGCTCTTTCTGCAATATACTGATTGAGCCATCCTTGCAAATCTGCAAATTTGCGTTGCACATCATTTTGCGACATCTCACCCATGCCTATCTCATTAGTAACAATGATGAAGCGGGCATCCTGTCCTATCAGTTTATCGAATTCTGTTTTTAATGCCTGTAAGGAAGATTGAACATCTGCTTGCATATCGAAGAAAAAGTTTGTTGCCCATAAGGTCACACAATCTAACAGCACAACCCGTCCTGAGAGATCATGCAGGCTCAATTCTTTTTCTTCTTCTATATTAGTCCATTCACAACCCCGCTCGGTCTTATGCCGTTCTATACGCTTACGATGTTCATCATCCCATACACGGGAAGTAGCAAGATAGACAGGGTGTGTAGAAAGGGACAATGCCAGTTTCTGGGCATAACTGCTTTTTCCCGAACGTTGCCCTCCTGTAATAAGTATTATCTGCTTAGCCATTTTTCTTTCTTTTGTACAAAAAGTCTTTCCAGCGTTCTTCTATATTTCCGGCCTTATACATATCGTATCTTGCCATAGTAAAGAAAAGGTCGGACAGGCGGCGATGCCGGAACTTCATCCTGCTTGTTCAATGTCCATAAGCGGCGTTCCGCCCGGCGGGCAACAGCTCTTGCCAGTTGCAAGTGTGCCGAAACAATAGTGCCGCCCGGCAGGATAAAAGTTTCGCTGGGCCCCATCTCATCGGTCATTCTGTCCATCCATTCCTCGCAAAGTTTATCCAAATCTTCATCCAACGTATTTGTGTTGGTATCTCTGATAGTTGAAGGGGTTGCCACTTGCGACATGACGGACATCATTTCGGTTTGAATTTTAAATAAAAGAGACTGCCATTCATGGTCTGCCGGAAGATTGGCTCTTACAACTCCTATTACGGAGTTGAGTTCATCGATTGTGCCGTTGGCTTCGATGCGGACGATGCCGGAACTTCATCCTGCTTGTTCAATGTCCATAAGCGGCGTTCCGCCCGGCGGGCAACAGCTCTTGCCAGTTGCAAGTGTGCCGAAACAATAG
>QMCD01002339.1_pt1 | contig 10640 bp, 9 predicted proteins | sample 1821841 | NCBI WGS metagenome assembly QMCD01 (sample SAMN01991225, study PRJNA193472) | Termite gut metagenome, whole genome shotgun sequencing project. | isolation source: worker | host: Macrotermes natalensis | reverse complement strand
GCCTTCTTCCGGGCATTTCCCCCTACGAGTACGGGGAAAATGCCCGGAAGGCGGAAACATCAGGAAGAGGGAATGAAACGTTGTTAGAAAAAATTTTAAGACGGATTGACAATGCGGAGTTGGAGTTGTATTTTGTATCCTTCGGTATGTTCGTGATGGTATGTGTCCTGTTTGGTAATGTTGTTTTACGTTATGTATTTAACTCAGGCATTATATGGGCAAACGAAGTTGCTTCCTATTCCTTGGTCATCATGTCTTTTTCCGCTATTCCGGTTTGGGTGAGACGCCGTAGCGGGTTACGTGTTGATGCATTAACTTCGCTTTTCTCCGCTGAAAAACAAAAGTTTATCCTCTGGATAAACTATATCATACAAGGGATTTTCTGTGGCATGCTGACGTATGGCTGTTGGCAACAATTTATGATATCCAGCGTATCTAAGGCTTACACACATACTCTTGAAATTCCTCTGCGGTACATATTTTTTATTCTTTTTCTCTTCTCTGCCGACGCCACACTTAGAAGCATACAAGTGACGGTTATCGGTGTGAAAGACTTTTTCTGCAAAACGGATAACTGGGCGAGGGCGGAAAAATTTTCCGAGTATGATTTTGAGGTAAAGGCCCAAGCTGATGCTGTGTCTACTATAAACGCTTATGAAAAGGAGTCGGATTAACAATGGCGGCGGGCGCGTTTTTTTCACTATTTTTGGGCCTCTTAGCCCTAGGAGTTCCTTTTTGTGCTGCATTTGGCTTCAACGCGATTGCGCCGGCTATTTTAGGAAGTGGCTCTTATAGCCTTTCTTCGGTTGTAGGAACAATCACACAAAGCCTTAGTAATTTTGTTTTGTTAGCGTTGCCTTTGTTCATGCTATCAGGAGCGATCATGGCGGAAGGCAAGATTTCAATCAAGCTTTTCAATCTTTTTAGCTATTTTTTCGGAAAACACAAGGCCGGCCTTCCTTGTGTCGTGATTATGACCTGCGCTTTTTACTCCGCAATATCCGGATCGTCTGTGGCGACAGTCGCCGCTGTCGGCAGTATGACGATTCCTCTCATGATGCGTTTAAAGTATGACAAAGTGTTCTCCGTTGCAACAGTTACGGTTGGCGGAACTCTTGGCGTTGTTATACCGCCGAGTATTTCCTACATTGTATATGCTGGTATCGCGGCAATATCTCCAGCGGATCTTTTTAAGGCAGGTTTTGTTCCCGGTCTTATGATTTCCGTAGCGATGATGATTTATATCTTTATCTGGTGCAGCAAGCATGAGATAGATGAAGAAAAGATGCTGGAAGAATATCATGCGCTTCGCGAAAGAGGGTTTTGGAATGTCTTCAAGGATAGCTCTTGGGCCTTATTGATGCCGGTGATTGTCCTTGGCAGTATATATAGTGGGACATGCTCTCCTACGGAAGCAGCGGTAATTTCAGTTGTATATTCTTATATCATTAGCATGTTTGTGTATAAAACCATGAATTGGAAAGGTTTCCTTCGCACATTCGTATCGGGTGCCGAGACATTCCTCTCGATTATGATCGTTATCGGAATTGCGACTGCGCTGGCACGCACAATGACGCTTCAGAGATACACGGTTGCGTTTACGGATTTTATGATTTCCGGAGTCAGCTCAAAGTATGCCGTTCTGTTTTTCCTGAATGTGATCATGATCCTTGTAGGTATGATACTCGACAGCATACCGAGCATTGTTCTTTTAGCTCCTCTGTTTCTTCCAATCGCCAGAGCGTTTGGAATTGATTATTCCCATCTCGGCATGATTATGACCGTCAATCTCTGTATTGGTATGGTTACACCGCCTGTCGGTTGCTGTTTGTTTGTCGGTTCCGGCATGTCTGACGTACCAATGCTCAAGCTGGCCAAGGCATCACTGCCATATTTGGCGTTCTATTTTTTATGCTTGATGTTATTAACATACATTCCTCAGATTACATTGTTTCTTATTAAATAGTCATTAGTCGCTTAAGAGGCGCGGCATTCGCCAGAGTTTTCGAGAATTGGCAAACCCCGCGACAATCTGAAAAAGGGGGCGGTCCACTGGGTTCATTTCCGAAGACAAGAAGAGGCGTTCGGTGCGATGTTCGTTTATATCAAGAGAGGTACTACAACGTAAAAATATTGGGGAGGTAAAAGAAATGAGAATGAACAGCAAAGTAGTTGTTTTATTATTGTCTATTGTTTTGGTTTTTACGACGTCAGCTTGCTTCGGCAGCAGTGCGGAAGGTCTTATCACTCAAAATGTTACTGCTGATGTTGAACGAGCAGAAGAACATGAAGTTGGTTTTACCGAGACGTATACTTGGTCCATCGGGTCCGCAACTGCTTCAACAACGCTCAACAAGGTTATCGCGGACTATATTGCAGACTACTTAGACAAGAGGAGCAATGGCAAAATTGTTGTCAATACCTATTTTGACGGAGCCCTCGGCAGTGACTCTGAGCTTATGAACGAACTTTATAACCGAGGTGCAGTCGATTTCTACTCTGCGATTACCGCTACGATGTCCAACTATGCTTCCGTATGCTTTTTATTCGATCAGTACTATCTATTCACCAATACGCAACAATATTATGACATGTTTAGCCAGGAAGGGTTTATGGATTGGATCAATGAGAAAGCCGCCGAGGGCGGCATACGTATCATGTGCTTGAATCCGGTTTTCTTCCGCCACTTGCTGGGTAAAAAGCCAATGACCGCTGCCGAAGACGTTCAAGGTCTTAAAATCCGCACGACGCTTTCCACCATTCACCTCGCGTTCTGGGAGACTTTAGGTACAAACCCAACCGTTGTTGAATTAAGCGAACTCTTTACCGCCCTGCAGCAGGGCGTTGTCGATGCGGCAGAAAACAGTTACCAGAATTATACCGGAGGAAATTTTCATCAGGTTTTGTCGCATGTAATCGAGACAGGTCATTGCCTGCACAACATGGCCTTGGTGATGAATGCCCAAGTTTACGCAGAACTCCCGCCTGCCGTCCGTAAGCTTCTTGATGAAGCTTGCGCCGCTGCTTCTGCATACGCAAATTCCATCGCGAAAACTGCAGAGCAACAATATAAGCAATTGGCGCTCGACGCAGGCAATACAATCATCACTTGGGATCAGCTTGATGAGAGCTTTAAAGAGGCTCTATATAAGTCGGCTGCCGCACAAAAGCCTGCCATTGTTGAAAAAGTCGGGCAGGAAACTTGGGATGAGTTTTATAATTGGGCGAAGCCTTTTAACCCAAATATTTAATTTACTTACGTAAAAGGAGGAATTCTGTGTGTGCATGTTTCATCCGCGCCAACTAAAGTGTTCCAAAAGCCCTTGGGGAGAAGATGACCAGATCGGTCGCCTCAATTGGATGACCGATCAGAGCCGAGCAGACGTCATCAACTCCATCAGCACACGGACCAGCTACGAACTAAAAGTGGATTACTTTATGGGAATGCCCTCGTGGAAGGTCGCAGGCGACCCGCCTTATCAAATCTGGATGACCCATACGCCACAGGGTAACGTCAATGATAACCTTATGGCGGCGTCAAAGGAAGCCAAAGAGCTGATCAGCTATTCAGGCGATGCTATTTCCATGTTTACCCATACAGGTACCCATATTGACTCCTTCAACCACTTTGGCTACAGGGGCGAAATCTGGAATGGCTATAACGTCAAGGAACACTTGGGCAGCCGCCATTGGAATGTCTGCGGTGTTGATAAATACCCACTGATCATTGCAAGAGCCGTTATGTTGGATGTGGCCGCTTATCATGGGGTGAACTGCCTGCCCGATTCCTACGCCATCAATGGAGACGAACTGAAAAAAGTGATGGAGAAACAGGGAACTCACATTCAAAAAGGCGATATCGTTATGATCCGCACCGGTCGGATGTCATTTTGGCCGGATAGCGCAAAATGCGAACCGAATGAACCAGGCATCAACATTGACGGAGCAGAGTTTCTCGTTGGAGAAGGGGCCATGATCATTGGTGCTGACAACGTTGGACTCGAGGTCGTTCCTTCTGAAGAACCGGACACCTACTTGCCGGTACATTCTTACATGTTCTCAGAGGTAGGTTCCACAATGATCGAACTCCTTTGGCTGGAAGATCTGTCGCGTGATAAATTGTATGAATGCGGCTTCTTCTGCAGTGTTATGCCTTTGGTCGGCGCCACCGGAGCACCAATTCAGCCTTTTGTGTTTCCCCTGAAATAAAAATTTCCGCATCAAGGAAAATTTTTACAACGGAGCAACAAGTAGAAGATTCATAATTAAATAAAAAAGGAGTTGTTCACATTGCTTCATAAAATTGCGATTGAAGAACATATAGCTGTCACCGAAACTTTTGGTGAAACTGAAATGAATCAGAAGCTCATTCTTGACCAGATGGATGAATACATCAAAGAAATGGATACGCACGGCGTGGATATGATGTTTTTATCCATTAAAAACCCGGGTACACAAGGCATTTTTGACAAGGGCAGATCTGCAGAGCTTGCAAAAAAAGCGAATGACGCTCTGGCCGAAGCCATCGCAAAACGTCCCAAGCGTTTTTTAGGCTATGCAACGCTTCCGTTACAAGATCCTGACGCGGCAAGCGCGGAATTACATCGTGCCGTTAAGGATTTGGGATTCATAGGCGCTCTGGCGAACGGTTTCTCCCAGATTGGTACAAAGGAGAATTGCACCTATTATGACATTCCTATGTACCGTCCTTTTTGGGCTGAAGTCGAAAAGCTAGACGTACCGTTCTATTTGCACCCAAGAAACCCTCTGCCAGCTAATTCCGGCGCATATGAGGGACATATGCCTTGGTTTACGAGGGCGGCTTGGGTTTTTGGGGTTGAAACTGCGACTCACACGTTGCGGTTAATGTGCAGCGGTCTGTTTGATGACTATCCCAAATTAAAACTCATTCTTGGTCATCTTGGTGAAGGGTTGCCTTTCCTTATTTGGCGCGCCGAACATACGTTTACCCGTGAAAAACGGCGTGAGCGTGATGGAATGCCTGCAAAGCGGCCGATGCCAGAGTATATGGCAAGGAATATTTGGTATACAACAAGCGGACAGCTGCATCTTCCATCCCTTCTACAAACCATGCTTGAATTTGGCTCGGACAGAATTATGTTTGCCGCAGACTGTCCTTATGAAACGCTTGAGGAAGCCAGTATATGGTTCGACTCATGCCTTATCAGCGAAGGGGACCGTCAGAAAATAGGGCGAGACAACATCGTCAATCTTTTTAAATTGAAAGACATTTAAGGCGCTTTCGTCGTTCATCCATGATCGTTTTTAAGGACACGTTTTCAAAGCCTATTATTTCTGGCTTTATGTGTGCGTCACAAAATAAAATCAGAAGTATGGTCCCTTGAAACGTGTCCTTATTGTTGAAATTTACCAGAGAATGTTCTGGGGTACCGAGGTCTTAATTTAAAGAGCGCTAAAAATAAGGAGAGAAAGTCATTGAGTAAAATCATGTCGGTATCCGATGCGGTAGCGAAATATGTGACAGATGGATGCAGCATGGCGATTGGTGGCTGCACAATCAACCGTAAACCTTACGCGGTCGTTCGTGAAATTATCCGTCAGAAAAAAAAGAACCTATATCTGCACGGAGGGCCTGCCGGCGGAGATGCAGATATGCTGATCGGTTCAGATTGCTGCACGGCGTTCATCAATTCCTATTGCGCGAATTCAGGATACTCAAACGTTTCACGCAGGTACCGTAAGTATATAGAAGAAGGAAAAATCCTGTTTGAGGACTATTCTCTTGATGTTCACGCAACTTTATTTCACGCAGGAGCAATGGGCTTTCCGTTTATTGCAGTGAAACACATGCTTGGATCCGATCTTGTAGAAAAAGTAGGCATTAGTGAAGAAATTCGCAAGAAACATCCTAAGCTGCCGCCAAAAAAACTGATGTTAGGTGAAGACCCTTTTAATCCTAGAGAAAAATACTGTTTTATACCTGTTCCGCTAATAGATGTGGCTATCATCCATGTGCAAAAAGCTTCCCCTGATGGTACAGCCAGAATTGAGGGAGCTGTATTCGAAGATCTTGATATAGCGATGGCTGCGACCCACCTTATCGTAAGCTGTGAAGAAATTGTGACAAACGAGGAGCTGCGCAAAGATCCAGGTCTCAATCAGATTCCCTGTATTTTGGCAGACGCGATTGTCAAGACACCCTATGGCGCACATCCTTCCCAGTGCAGCGGATACTACGACTACGACCGTGAATATCTCCGTTACTACGATAAAGTCGGTAAGGAAGACGAGCTTTATGCCCAATACCTTGACGAATGGGTTTATACCCCAGAGGATCATTACGCTTATCTAGAAAAATTAGGGTTGAAGCGTCTACTTTCGTTGCATGTGCAAAAAGGCAAAAACATCTCTGAATTAAAGTAAAAGGACGTGCAAACGATGAATTACACAAACAAGGAAATGCAGGTCGTTATGATCGCCCGCCAAATTAAGGACGGACAAACTGTTATTGTGGGTACTGGGTTACCTCTTGTAGGGGCGTCGCTTGCAAAGGCCACCTATTCCCCAGGCTGTACGCTATTGCTTGAAAGTGGTTTCGTGGGTAGTGCGCCGCTTGAAGTACCTACCGGTGTGGGAGATATGCGTTTGGAACGCGGCGCTTCCGTGTTGTGGGAAGAATACCGCTACGTTGGTTTTCAAAGTAACTCTTTGCGAAAAAACAACATTGACCTTGGTTTTATAGGAGGAGCTCAGATAGACCCCTACGGGAACGTAAATTCTACCGTGATCGGCGATTATCATCACCCCAAAAACCGCTTTACAGGCAGCGGTGGTGCTAACGGCATCGCCACCTATGTCAATACCATTCTTATGATGCAGCACCAAAAACGTCGCTTTGTTGAAAAGGTAGACTATCTCACAAGTCCGGGCTGGATCGATGGGCCAGACGGTCGGGCAAAAAAAGGGCTGCCCGCTGACCGCGGTCCACTAGCCGTTATTACCGATCTAGGTCTTATGCGTTTTGACGACGTGACGAAGCGGATGTACCTTGCCGAATATTTCCCGGGCGTAACGCAAGAACAAGTTGTGGAAAACACCGGTTTTGAAATGGATATGTCCCGTGCTGTTGAATCACGTTCCCCAGAACAGGATATCCTTGAGGTTCTGCGAGAAAAAATTGATCCAGGCCGAATTTATGTTAAATAGAAAGGAGGCGCATTTATTATATGGAAAAGGTCGTTATTGCAAGCGCAGTACGTACAATTGGCGGATCGTTCGGAGGTAGTTTTCAAAGCCTGACGGCAGTTGATCTGGGTGCCGCGGTTATCCGTGAGGCGGTCAAGCGTGCGGGTATCGCGTCGGAAGAAGTCGGCCAAGTGATTTTCGGTCACGGATGGCAGGCTGGCGTCGGTCCTAACCCTGCGCGGCTATGTACTGTCAGGGCTGACATGCCAGACAGCTGCCCCGCTTTCTCGATCAACATTCGCTGCGGCTCAGGCCTGCGGGCGATTCAGCTGGGAGCATTGAGTATCGCGGCTGGAGAAGAAGACGTTGTTGTAGCAGGAGGTGCTGAGTCGAGTACCAACGTGCCGTATATTTTACCCGAAGCACGATGGGGCCTCCGGATGAACGACAAGACTGTTTGCGATGTGTTACATAAAGACGGTTTTATGTGCCAACTCGCGGGCATGTTGATGGGAAGTACGGCAGAGCTTCTCAATGATAAATATAACATTTCGCGCGAAGAGCAGGACCGATTTTCCTATGAGAGCCACATTAAAGCGATCGAGGCGATAAAGAAAGGCTTATTCAAAGACGAAGTGCTTCCTATCGAGGTAAAGGGTAAGAAAGGAGTGACTGTCGCAGATAGTGAAGAGATCCCGCGCAGCGATATCGCGATGGAGCGTCTTGCCAAATTACCTGCGGTGTTTAGAAAAGACGGGTCCGTTACTCCAGGTAACAGCTGCGCTCTTTGCGACGCAGGTTCCGCTGTCGTCCTCATGTCGGAAACAAAAGCAAAGTCGTTGGGCGTCAAACCGTTAGGGGAGATTATTTCCTATTCATACATAGGGCTCAACCCCAAAGAAATGGGACTTGGCCCAACCATCGCAATCCCGAAGGCTCTGGAAAAAGCCAAAATGACTCTCAACGATATCGATCTTGTTGAAATCAACGAGGCGTTTGCCGCGCAGGTTATTGCCTGCGACCGCGAGCTGAAGCTGGATCCGGAAAAACTCAATGTTCACGGCGGGGCGATCGCGCTTGGACACCCTGTCGGGGCGACTGGAGCAAAAATTCTCACCACTCTGCTATACGCACTCAAAAACCGAGACAAGGAATATGGGCTTGCGAGCCTGTGCATCGGCGGCGGACAAGGCGTCGCGATGCTTGTTAAACGGCTTGGCTAAGGAGGAACAGGAAATGGATAAAGTATTTATCGTCGGAGCGGGAACAATGGGGCGTGGCATCGCGCAGTTGGCCGCGTCAGCTGGCTCGAAAGTTTTTTTGTGCGACATAGATATAGATCTTGTCAAAAAAAGCATTGCAACCATTAAAGCCGGACTGGATAAACTGGTACAAAAAGAGAAAATAACCGATACACAGAAAAATGAGTTATTGGAACGCATTGAACCAGTTGTCGGCTATGAACGGGTTGTCGAGGCAGATTTTGTCATTGAGTCGGCGCTTGAGGACGTCACGATCAAACAAGGCATTTTCCGGGAGCTTGATGCGATTGCTCCAGGGCACATCGTTCTTGCCAGTAACACCACTTCTTGTTCAATCACGGAGATTGCCTCCGCTACAAAACACCCGGAACGGGTGGTTGGTATGCACTTTTATAATCCGGCGCCGCTCATGCAGCTCGTGGAGATCATGCCTGGTATTCTGACCACGCACGAGACACTGGAAAAAACACAGGAATTGAGTCTGAAATACAACAAAAAACCAGTTGTCCTCGAGCGTGAAGGACCAGCCGGCGTTACCAGCCGCGTGCTTGCAGGGTTACTGAACGAAGCGGTGTGGGTACTATTCGAGGGAGTAGCCGACGTTGAAGGTATCGACAAAGCTGTTATGCTTGGCTGCAACCACAAGATGGGACCGTTCACCCTCCTGGATATGATTGGCATCGACATTCATCTCGCCAAGACAAAGATGCTGTTTGACAAAACGGGTGACGCGCGTTACCGTCCCTGTTATCTGCTTGAACAAATGGTAAAAGCAGGCTTGCTTGGCCGCAAGGCTGGCAGAGGATTTTACGATTATTCCACAGATCCGGCCAAGGTATCCAGCTTTTTCAACAAATGAGGAGGTGCGTGCGTGTTTGAACAGTTGACCTACGAAGCAAAGGATGGGATTGGTTACATTGTAATCAACCGCCCTTCTTCGCGTAACTCGCTGTGTAACGCCCTAGTGGAAGAACTGGATGAAGCTATAAAGGCCATAGAGGCGGATGAGAGCGTCAGAGCGCTCATTTTAACCGGCACAGGTGATAAAGCATTCATGGCCGGCGCAGACATCGGTGAACTTAAGGATCGAGATTTTATCATAGGTCGCAAACAAACAAAACGCCGGCAGGAGGTCTATAACCGCATAGCCGACATGCCAATTCCCACGATCGCAGCTGTCAACGGTTTTGCTCTTGGCGCTGGACTGGAGTTGGCGCTTGCTTGTACCATCCGTATTTGCGTACCAGACGCCAAATTCGGTGCACCAGAAGTCAACCTCGGCATCATTCCAGGTGACGGCGCAACCCAACGCTTACCGCGGACCATCGGTTTGGGCAGAGCCATGTACATGGTACTAACCGCTGAGATGATTAACGCGGAGCAGGCGCTTTCATTTGGGCTGGTGACAAAAATCGTGCCGAAAGAGGAATTGCGGGAGCACGCGGAGGGAATTGCCAAAACAATCATGAGCAAGCCTCCCCTTGCTATCCAATACGCCAAAGACGCGCTGAACCGAGCGTTCGACACCTCCCTTCCTGTCGGATTGTTCATGGAATCGTACCTGCACGCGCTCGCCTGCGCGACCGAGGACAAACGTGAAGGAGTAGAAGCTTTTCTGCAAAAGCGGACACCGAAATTTACGGGAAAATAGGATCGTTCTCGATTCGTGACCACACCTTACATAAACAATGCCACCTCCTGAGCAGCAGAGACAAAAAAGGAGTTATGCTCGTATCTGGTGTACGGACACGGCACAGCGAACAAGCAGTAAAAAAGGCGTATCCTGTTTGAGTAGGAACTGACCGGTTTCTAAACCAACATTGGAGGGATACGCCGTGAATAAGGATACCTGTTCGTTTGATTTTGGTCGAGTGGCATCGCGGGATGCATTGACGGAGATTTTGCGCAAAGGCGCGCAGGAGCTTCTACGCCAAGCGGTACAGGCTGAGTTGGAAGCGTTTTTGGCGGACTTTTCGTCGATTTACCTCGTCGACGGTCGGAAGGCAGTGGTACGCAATGGTTATCTGCCATCTCGAACGCTCCAGACCGGCATTGGCGATGTCGAGGTTCGCGTGCCGAAGGTACGGGATCGAAGCGGCAGCGGCGTCAAATTCACCAGCTTACTCGTCCCGCCATACCTGAAGAGAACCAAGAGTGTGGATGAATTGCTGCCGTGGCTCTATCTGAAAGGGATATCGACCGGAGATTATC
>QMCD01002338.1_pt1 | contig 10647 bp, 7 predicted proteins | sample 1821841 | NCBI WGS metagenome assembly QMCD01 (sample SAMN01991225, study PRJNA193472) | Termite gut metagenome, whole genome shotgun sequencing project. | isolation source: worker | host: Macrotermes natalensis | reverse complement strand
CCACATTCCAAAACACCAATCGCGGCAGCTTATACCCGTGCCGATTATAATCGTAGCTGATGCGGTGAAACAGCCGCTTGCTTACGTTATCCGCGCAACAATCGAACTCCATATCGCTGATGATCACGATGTTTCGCGGCAGCTCCTCCTGCTTCATCGAATTTGATACCGCGCTTTGCAGTATCAGCATAAAGACGCTGTAAATATCGGTGTTTGCCACTTCGTTATGCGCCAAGGCGATCTGAAGCCGCTCCTTGAGGTTTGTGCCGGGCGATAAATCCACAAGCTGAGGGCTTGTGCTGAACGTGATGTATTTATCCTTGAACTGCCCGGAGCTTCTTTCCGCGAAGTAAATCGCCAAGGCGTTCGCCACCGACAGCGCCGCGCAACGGGCACCGCCGACATGCGCGGCCATACTGCCGGAGCCGTCCGCGACGACAATCGTATTGGCAAGCTCAGGAACGGCAGGCAGCGCTTTCCAAAGTTGTTCCAGGGTTTCGTCGTAGGGCATAACATAAAAGGCGTTTCCCACATATGAATGCACGATTTCATGGGGGTATAGCACCGATGCGTTGATTTTCGTTTCGCCTTTTTTAAGGCTCTCCAAGTAAGCCTTGCGCCTTTGATCATCGTGGCGTAGAAACGCGTTTTTATATATGAGATTCGCCTTGGATGGAACGGCTTCATATCTGATCTCTGAGAATCGATCCGAAGACATCTTGCGTTCCACGATGTCTATATGGTTTCGCAGTTTCGACAATACCTGACGGTATTCTTTCTCTGTCATCCCTATTTTTTTGGAAATCAGCTTGCCGCTCTTGCGGGTCTTTTCGCTGGACGCGTTGACGCTAGGCAGCCACTTTGCGAGAAGCGATACGCTTTCGCCTTTATGCATAGCCATCAAATCGGAGCACAGCGTCTTTTTTATAAACGCTGCGGTATCGTTTGAATACTTGGTATCAAGCAGAATAAGCAAATCATCATAGCGCCCGTATTCCGGTATGAGGGCGATCAGCGTATTGACGGGCACTTCATCGTTGCTTCTCGCCAAATATTCAAGGACGACGCGGAAAAGGCGGCGCTCGCCCAACCCGCCGCGAACGTCTCTGGCGTAAAAGAGCCATACCAGCGCGGCCTTTCTGTCCTCAAAGTACGCCTTGATGAACATATCCAGGATTTCTTGTTCGGATTTATCACGAAGCGAAGCGACGGCAAAATTAATATCCAATAGTTTTTTGCCGGTTGTCTTATATCCCAAAGCAAAATTTTCTGTAACGGAGACGTTAAATTCGTCGTTCAGCGTCTGATTTACATTGGTGATGAAGTCCACTTCGCACCTCCGTTGGATTTGAAAGAGGGGGAGAGCAAGGACAAGACGCATTTTTACATATCCGGAGCGGATACGCCGATTAGCTTTGCTGTTAGCGGCTTTATACTGCTCTCATTTAAACAAGGCGCGTTTTACGATTAACAGTCGCATAGGAATTGCTGTTAGCGCCTTTTGTGTTAAGCTGTACAAGACGCCGCTCCAGTTGTCATCTCTGGTTGGCAAAATGGTGGACGGTGGCTGCTGCCGGCGTCTTTAAGCTTAACGCCATAATACTACAAATGTTTTTGCGCCACCCTACCCGCAGCGGGTAGTCTTTGATAGAATCTGAAAAACTACCCGCAGCGGATAGGGCGCATGGGATAACGAACCAATATAATAAAAATGGGTAAATCGGTTTCAAGGAGGCGCATTGTGGACAAGGAGCGTATTTTACAGAAACACGGACTCACCCATGAGAACGGCGCTTGGTATTCTGCGAAAGAAAATTCACATAAACACCTTATTGTCAAAGACGGCTTTCTGGCCAAAACGGATTTGTGTCCGTCCCGCTGTGGGACGCCGATTTCTTGAAACATAGGGCTTCAGGGTTCGTTTTGGATTTTAGATTTCTTCAAACGATAACCGTTTACGACGATTTTCTGGCGCTGTGCGCAGAGCTTGAAAGTTACGAGTAAGCGATTAACTTTGCAAGCAGATAATCCAGCGAAGAATCCGTGAAAACGAAGTCGCCGGCGAGCTTGTCTTCTTTTGCTTTCATCGCCAGAGAGAGCATCTCGCGGTCTTCTTGGGGAACAAGGAGCAGCGTATGGCAGGCTGGTACATCTTGGCGGAGATTCTCGCAAAAAGCCCATAAAGCGTTAGGCGTTTTGAAAAAGCCGGCGGCCATGTCGACGACGGCAATATCGAGTTCTAGGATTGCAGCGTCCAGCGCCGCTTGGCATGGATTTAGCAGCGTAAAGGTTTCGAATTCAAAATCAGGATTATTCTTTATAACAGCCGCGATACTTTGAACGAGTATTTTGTTCGATGATATAAATCCTAGCTTAATCATGGGCCGATCATCTCCTGGAATACTATTAAATGCTTGTTTATTAATGCTTTTTTTAGTTTGCCGCCTAATCGGGCATTATTCTAATCTCATGATTATACCAAGCAAGCAATAGTACCGCCCTACCCATGGCGGGTAGTTTCGGATTATTTAATATATCGCTTTAATATCTCTAAAACCTCGTCCATATCCAGCGGCTTGCCGACGTGGCCGTTCATCCCCGCCGCGAGGCTCTTGTCGATATCCTCTTTAAAGACGTTCGCCGTCATCGCGATAATGGGAATATCTTTATCGAACTCCCTGATACGCCTTGCCGCTTCGTAGCCGTCCATCTTCGGCATCTGTACGTCCATAAAGACTAGGTCGTATTTTTCCGGCGCAGCGCGGAACATACCTAGGGCTTCCTCGCCGTCGCCCGCGCAGTCGATCGTAAGCATTGTCGGCTCAAGCAGCGCTATCAGTATCTCGCGGTTTATTTCTATGTCCTCCGCCAGCAGTATGCGGCGCCCTTTGAAGGAGACGTCCGTGTGCGCCGCGCCCGCTTCGCCATGGGCTGAAATTCTTTTTGAGCCAAGGCTTTCGCTTATCGCGTCCATGATCATGGATGGGAACAATGGCTTGGAGAGGAACCGGTCGACGCCGGCTTCGCGCGCTTCGGCCTCGATTTCATCCCACGCCGCCGCCGAAATCATGATGATTACGGGAACCTCGCCGGCTTCCCTCGCCTTGATCGCGCGGGCGAGCTCTATACCGTCCATGTTAGGCATGAGCCAATCCACGAAATAGACGTGATACGCGCCGCTATCTTCGCGCTCGATCAGCTCGAACGCCTTTTCCGCGCTCGGGGCGGTGTCGCAGTTTAGCCCGGCTTCGCGCATAAGCTCGGAAAAGTAATCGAGAATTAGCACGTCGTCGTCTACGACCATGATGCGCGCGCTTTTCATATCCGTGTTCCAGCTCCATGATTCCTTGGAGCCGCGCTGCGCCCTGAACAGGAATGAAAAGGTCGAGCCTCTACCGGCTTCGGATTCAACCCAGATCCGCCCGCCCATCATTTCGATTATGTTTTTTGAAATCGCCAGGCCTAGGCCTGTGCCGCCATATTTGCGCGAGGTACCGGCTTCCGCCTGTTCAAAGGAGCGGAACAACCGATCCTGATGCTCTAGGCTTATGCCTATGCCCGTATCGATTACGCTGATTTGAATCGTCAAGGCGTCGCCCTCTTCCCCGGCGAGCGACGCATTCAGGCTGACCGTTCCATGCTCAGGCGTAAATTTGACCGCGTTCGACAATAGATTGGTTATAACCTGGGCAAGCCGCTGATCGTCCACGACGATGCGCCTTGGGAGCTTATTGTCGATAAATACCCGGAAGCTTTGATGCTTTTCTTCCACGCGGAAATTAATGACGTTTACGACGCGTTGCAGCAGGCTCTCGAAGTTGACCTCGATCGGGGAAAGCTCGAACATATTCGCCTCGATCTTGGACATATCCAATACATCGTTGATGATGCCGAGCAGGTGATGGCCGGCGTCTGATATCTTGCTAAGCGCGTAGTTTTTGCGCTCCAGGCTATCCGACATGGCCGCGACGCCTACCATGCCGATTATGGCGTTCATGGGCGTGCGGATCTCGTGGCTCATATTCGCTAAGAAGCTGGATTTTGCCATGTTCGCCTCCTCCGCGAGCTGCTTGGCGGCGGTTAGCTCCGTGGTAAGCTTGCGTGTGCGGCGGAAGGATATGAGTATGACGGTGAGTACGATTAGGAACAGGCCAATCGCGCCGATCAGCCAAGGCTGCCGCTCCTCCGCCACTTTAAGCCGGTAGTCAAAAGTCCGTTGAAACCAAACGGCGTTTATGGCCTCGTAGTCCGTAAGAGCCATAGACTTATCAAAGATGGACTTTAGCTCCGTATTCTCAATACCAAACGCTATCCTGGACTCAAACGGCTGATTGAATACATAATTGATCTTATATCCGACCTTCTCCTCGAAATGCGTCAGCTGCATCAACCGTCTCTGGGTGGTCATGACCACATCCACCTCGTCGTTCTCTAAACCGTCAAACGCGAAATCTATTCCGTCGTACTCCACGATATTTTGGTGGCTTGGGAACCATTGCCGAAACATATTCCCTTGAGCGGTGTCTTTTGCTATTCCTACCTTAACGTCCAATATTTTATTTATCGTTATGGCGGGGAATTCATCCTTGGATACCAACGCGTAATAATCGGTAAAATCCACCGTATCCGTCCAGATATAGTATTGTTCGCGCTCCTTGGTCTTTGTCTGGCTGGGCAGCATCTTTGCCTCTCCGCTCATAACAAGATCGCCCTGAAACGGCATGTTGGCCGTCTCGTCATGGATTACCTCGAATTCGAGGCCGGTAAGTTCTGTAACCTCGCGAAGCAGATCAAAGTATATGCCTTGCCACTCCTTCTCTGTCGTGTTGTAGAAGCTGACGGGATAATTGCTGTTGAAGGCTGTGATGGGTATAACGGGATTATCCTTTATATACGCCTTTTCCTCGCCTGTGAGCTCGTAGTTTATCCTGAACTTACGGTAATCCTGATATCCGTCGGCGTAAAGATCGTTTAGGTAGGGCCGCGCTCCGCCGTTAATCGCCTTTGTCACGACGGATATTACCGGAATGAGCTCGTCTTTGGCCGTTGAGAGCGATGCCTCTTGGAAAATGAGCGGAAAGAAATCCTCTATAACGACGTCGTCGCGCCCGACAAAGGTGATTTCAGTTATCCCGATGGATATATATGCGTCGGCCGCTCCGCTTTTCAGCGCGGCATAGCCTTCGTCAGCGTTACGGACCCACACCGTTTCAAACGCGTCCGGGCTTGTTACCCTCTTCACCAGCGATTCGAGCACGGTATTTACGCTGAAGGCATAGCGCACAGGGCGCGTCTGAGCAATATTTGTAGGGCTTTCGCCGCCGCGCAGCCAGAAAACCTTGAGATTCCGCTCCGCAATGGTTTCCGACATGTTGAACGCGGCAAGCCGCTCCGCGGAGGGCATCAAATTGCCGCAGAAATCGATTTCTCCGGCGGCGAGATGGCCGGCAAGGTCGCCAGAGCTGTGGAGCTCTACGCTGAACGGGATGCCAAACAGGGAGGATAACCACTCGCACAGCAGCGCAGAGAAACCTCCTATTTGCCTGTTTTCCGTGATGAACGACTCCGTGGAGGGATACATCCCGTACGAAAAGGAATCGTATTTTGCCTGAAGCGCTTCGATGGCCGCGATTTCTTCTTCGGTTATGCCGGGCACGTCGCGGAAGGAGGCGAAGGGAGGCTCGCTGCCAAGACTGTCGCTTATTTCTGGCGTGTCCTGACGGCAGGACGTTAACACGGGCGACAGAAAAAAAGCGACAAGCGCTAAAAGGGCCGTCCGCCGGAATAGTTGCATATCAAACCACCTTAAAAAAGCTATGACTCCAATCATCGGTTTATTATAAAGACTTCTTGGTGAATTTTCCAGTATAAAATGTATATCAAGTTTTGTCGGCTTTTTAGTTTCGTAACAAACCCCGGAAGTCTTGCGGCTTCCAGGGTTTGTTTTTATATCCTGCATTATTCACGGCGGCGGGCCGAACGCCCGCCTATATTCGCTTGGTTATTGCTGAGGCGTTTTTTCTGGACGGCCGTCCGCACCTTCGTATTTACGGCCCCAGCCCGTTATGACGGAAACCATCAGCACCGCAAATAGCGCGAAGCAGTAGATCATGCAAGAGCCGATCTGCCCAAGGGACAGCGGCTCGATAAAATCGTAGCCGGAGGTGAGCAGCGCGCCGATGAAGACGAAAACGCTTAGAAACGGCACGGCCAGCACGATGGCGTTTGCGAAGCCGTCCAAAAGGTTCGCGCGGCGATACGGATGCAGCCCGGCCCGCTTGCCTATTACGTTTTGTACCTTGCCAAAGGTCGTCATGGAGGCGCTGGTTACGCCGCCAAAGATCAGCGTGGTTACCGAGATGCCGAGCATCATCGCTATTTCCGCGCCGCGCGCGGTTTTACCCAGCCGGCTGTTTAGTATGCCGTTCGTGATTTTTTCCAATACGCCCGCGCCGGAGAGTACGCCCATTATGCCGTAGACCGAGAGTACCAGCGTGACCGTCGCCATCATCCCCGAAACGCCGCCCGTCAAAAACCCGGTTGGCGCGCCATCAGTAACGGAAATGATATCGGATCCGCTTATCAGCCCGAAGGCCATGCCGATAATGACGCCCGCGATTATCCCGACGGTTATGGCCTTATAGATATTCCGGGTGATTATAGCCGCGGCGAGCATGACGGCCACAGGGATGAGCATTATAAGCGTCGCCGGCCCCATATTGTTTGCGAGGATTTCCTCCGCGCCTACGCCAATCGCGCCCCCGCCGCCTAAAATCCAGAATAGCACGAAAGAGACGCTTCCCGCGATCAGCGAGTATTTCAAGCGGCTGGACACGCAGCCGCCGACGTCCGCGAAACCTTCCTTTTTCTCGTACTCCTGCGTTCCCGCGGAGATGATAGTGGTATCCGATATGGGCGCGAGGTTGTCGCCGAAGATAGCGCCGCAAACTATCGCGGCCGCGAGCATAGGCGCGTTGCCGCCCAGAAGAACCCCGGCGGGGTAGAAGATCGGGAAGCAGGTGAACATGCTTCCGATGGACGACCCCGTGGCCGTCGAGATTACGCAGACGGCGAAGAATGTGAACGCTGTGAACAAGCCGCCGCTTACCCCCAAGGAGCTCGCGAGCCATACGAAGCCGGAGGAGATATTGGTGGTCTTGATAAGCTGTGAGAACATCCCGACGATAAACAACAGAATCGCGACGGGGACGGCTTCCTTTGCCCCTTCGTAGACCGAATTCCAATACTTGTCGTAGCAGCCCTTCTTCGTAAACAGCGCGCCTATTAGCAAGGCTACAAAAGCGCCCATCGCCAGCGCGTACATTTCGAACGCTTTAAAGACGATGAAATACAGTACGCAGAAAAACAAGAAAATGACGACGGGGACGAAGGCCATATACAGGCCGCCTCTGAATTCAAACTTTTTGTTCTGTTCCATGATGATTCCTCCTCTAAATCTAGCCAGTCTATTCTTTTCTAATCTTTTCTCTCAACTAATCTCAACTCGACTAATCTCAACTCAACTATTCTTCGCTCAGGTTCATCTTCATTATTTCGCGGTATTTTGAGCCGATAGTGCGCTCCAGCTCAAACGGTTCGCCATCGAGGACGGCGTAGTTGTCCAGATATTGCCGGATTTCAGCGATATCCGCGGCGCTAAGCTCGAAGCTTAGGGCCTTCGCGTTTGAGGCTACATGCCGCGAGCTGCGTACGCCGACTATGGCCGCCGAGCGCATTCCCGGCTGGTCCAAAATGAACCGCGTAGCCGCGTTGGCTATGGAAACGGCGTGCTTTTGCGCTATGTTGCCGAGCAGCTCCAGCAGGCCCTGATACCCCTTCCAACCTAGCGTGTCCTCGATCACCTGCAGGTATTTTACCTGGGAGCGCGTTTCCGGTTTGGCCATGGCGGAGCCTCGCCATCGCTCGGCTAAATAGCCGCCGGCCAGCGTTCCGTAGCACAACACGGCTATGTTATTTGCCTTGCAATAATCCAACAGCCGCTTTTCGGGCCGCCTGTCGAATACGGAATACTGGGCTTGCACAGAAACAACCGGGACGCCTGCGTCTACGATTTCCGCCAGATGTTCTGCGTCGAAGTTGGTCGCGCCAATATGGCGAATTTTCCCCTTGTCCTTTAGCTTTTTCATGTGTCCCGCCGCTTCAACCGCGCCCGGCACGGCATAGTCCCACCAGTGGAACTGCACGAGATCCAGCGCGTCCCTATTCAAACGCTTCAGGCTGCGGTCGATAATATTCTCGGTGTATTGGAAATCCACGCGGCTGAGCGCGTCGATGTCTGGCACGTACTTGGTGTGAATCTGGATATCGTCCGGGGAAACGCCGCTGCTTCCCTTTAGCTCCTTCACGAACTCTCCCAGGAATTCCTCTACGCCCGTATAGATATCGGCGCAGTCGAACGTTGTCAGGCCCTGATCCGCGAGCATATGAAACGCGCGCATCACGTCCTTGAAATCCAGGCCGCCTCGAAGCGTATGACCTTCCGAGAGCTGCCAGCAGCCGTTGATAACGCGGCTTATCGAATAGCCGGGGGCTAAGTCCAGTCGTTTCTCCATTATTGTTCCTCCTCGCTTATTGGAACAGCCGTACATGCCGCATGGCTGAATTGACTCACGCCCGTCCGGCTTATCTTGAACTGCGCGCCGCAGTTGGGGTCGGGGCAAGCTATCAAGCAATCGGATAGCATCCAGTCGTTTTTGTGCAGCTGGCGCTGCTTGGCGGGGAGTAGGGGCAAAAGGGCGCTAAGCGCGTACATGGAGAAGGAATTTGTCTGAGGGAAGACCAGGTTTTCACCCTCCACCAGGAAATAGTCGCCCGCTTTATGCCCGCATACCATAGGCCGCCCGGTCGCTAAGACCTCTACCTTCAAATCGAACAGCGTGAACTCGTCCAAGGCTTTGCCCTCCGTTTTTATAAATAAAAAAGCCTGCCCTTAAATTCAAGGACAGGCGTAAACCTGCGGTACCACCTTGCTTGGCATTATATAATAATGCCCTCTCTTGAGAGTGCCAACACACTCCGCGCCATATAACGCCGGCTTTGCGTCTAAGCTACTTGGCTACCCGTTCGCTTCGCCCTCGGAGGCCCACCTCACTGCACTGCACCCGTTCGGCTCGCACCGTCCCGAACTCGCTTTGGGCCGTCTACAGCAGAAATCCCTCGTCTACGGTTTCGCCAAGTATACCAGTTCTTCGATAGGGCGTCAATAGCGAATTTTAGGGCAGGCCGTTGCGGCGATTGAATACGTTGAATACGGAAAATAGTTGTACGGGGGTATGCGGTTATAAGGATTGTCCGCAACCTCCGCAGAATTTTGCGTTCGGCGCGCACTGCCTATTGCAAGCGGGGCAAATCTTCCCGTTTTGCTGCGGAGCTTGTTCCTGTTGCGGCTGCGGAGCCTCTTGCTTTGGAGGAGCTGATTGCTGCGGTATATGCGCTATTTGCGCTTGCTGCGGAATCGTTTGCTGCGGTATATGCGCTATTTGCGCTTGTTGCGGCGGCGGCTGATACGCCGGTTGCTGCGGCTGCGGAGGCTGGAACCTTGCGCCGCAATTCGGGCAGAACGCGGCTCCTGCATTAACCGGGCCGCCGCATTGCGGGCACATATATGCTGCCGGACGCGCCGATGGACGCCCGAACGTATAGGCCTTGTAGCTTAAAAGCGTCAGCAGCCCCATAACCGCCAGCTCTAAAAGCGCGCTGACTATGCTGAAGCCGAAGCCGCCCCAGCGGGCGCTGGTCACGATAGCCATGATAAACGCCACCAGCGACACGACCGCCTGCGCGCCTAAGCCCGCCATAAGCATTATAAAATTACCGGAGGCAAACAAAAGCCCGGCCGATAGGATGAAGAAGTAGAAGGCGGGCGCTTCAAAATACGCGAAAACCACCGTGCCCGCGACGGAGTTCAGCAGTGCGAACAGCGGGTACGCGAAGATAACGCCGATCGCGGCCTGCGACATCCCTCTAAGAAAGCCGTTGGTTTGGATATAGGCTTGGCAAGCGTCCTGTATGGGTTTGCATTTCATCAATTACATCCTCCTTAACTTATAGCCAAAAGCTGCGGCTCCGGGCCTTCTACCCCTTCATAGATTAGAAAATACGCGAGGACTTCGTCCCCTTCTTCGGGTAGGGCTTCGCCGTACACCGGTATATAGGTAGAGGAAAATTCACTCGTGTAAGTTTGGTTCCGATTCCGGGTTTTCGTCGAAAGCGATATATTGGGTATCCCCTCCATATCCGTATATGACCTAACAATCTCGCATTCGGCGTGTACGATCACACCGTAGTAGCTCTCCCAGTCGTTCCAAACCTCGTAGGTGAACGGCTCGGCTTCGGCCTCATAGGCTGTTAAGCGCTCTATCAACGCAACCTCGTCCTCCATGCGCGCCCCGTCGCGAAACTCGCCCTCGAAGTAGGGCGCTCCGCTGTTGTCGTATAACGCGCCGCTTTTCATGACGCCGTTTTCGTATTCGCCGTCGAAAATCAATTCGCCGTTGCTGTAGTAGGTTTGGCCCTGTCCGTTCAACCGGTCTTCTTTAAACGTCCCGGACATCCGGCCGCCGGAGGTCGTAAATTCGATTTCGCCCTCGCCCTCGAAGCGCCCCGCGTTCCATTGGCCCGTGTAGA
>QMCD01004426.1_pt1 | contig 10654 bp, 4 predicted proteins | sample 1821841 | NCBI WGS metagenome assembly QMCD01 (sample SAMN01991225, study PRJNA193472) | Termite gut metagenome, whole genome shotgun sequencing project. | isolation source: worker | host: Macrotermes natalensis | reverse complement strand
TTGCGGGCGCTTGCGATGCCGGGGCGTCCGACGCGGGCGCTTCACTTGCCGGGGTGTCCGTCGCCGGCGTACATGCTGTCGCCACCAACGCGACGCAGAGAACCATCAAGAGTACCAGGGTTGTTACTTTTTTCATAATTTTCCTCCCTCAAATTTGTTTGTTCTTTCCGATCAGTCTTTTTACCATACTATGTTATTTAGTATTGTATACGAAAGCAACGCGCGGAAGGAATGACTGGTTTTGCTTTTCCTTGTATCTGATTGGTGTGATTATGCGTGCAAACGTATGCACTATTAGGTACGCGCTGATCACTGCGGATCGGGCGGCAAGAGCGTAAGCCGCGCCAGCGTATTGCCGCCTTCCGAAGTGATGGTAAGCCCGTTTTTTACGCAATAAATCAGCCTCACGCGCTCGCTTACGTTGCGTATGCCCAGCTTGCCTGTGGCTGTTTCCGCCCCGCCCGAAAGCAACTGGCGGATGAGTTCTTCCCGTTCGGGTGAAAGCGCCGCGTCGTTTTCCACTTCCAGTATCAGCGCATCCCCCTCGCCATATACACGCAGCACGATCCGCCCCTTCTGGCGGGGCAATATGCCGTGCTCCACCGCGTTTTCCACCAGCGGCTGCATGATCAATCGCGGCACCAGCCGCGAAAGCTGTGCGGGCTCCACCTCTTTTTTCACCTCGAGGCGCTTTCCCAGCCTCGCGGATATGATATATAAATAGGAATCAAGATACGCCAGTTCTTCCGAGACGCGCACCATCGTTTCACCGCTGCGCGCCATCGCGCCCGAAAGCATGGCGGAAAGCGCTTCGATCATCTCGGAAACGCGCGTCGCCCCCGCCATGCGCGCCTCCCAGTTTATGATCTCCAGCGTATTATTCAGAAAGTGCGGGTTTATCTGCGATTGCAGCGCGCCGATACGCGCGTCCTGCAACGCGAGCTGCTCCTGCTCATTTTGCTCGAACATTTCCTTGAGCCGCGCGGACATCCGGTTGAAGGAACCGGCCAAAGAATTGAACTCACTGCTGTGCAGGCCCTCGTTCATCCGGTAGCCCAGTTCCCCACCCCGCACAACACCGGCCGCATCCGTAAGCGCGGCGACGGGTTTTGTTATATTACGGTAAAAGAACCAGATAAACAGCGCCATCAGCACCACCGTCATTATGATCGCCAGCGTCAATATATTCATGAAATACGAACCCTCATTGGCAAACTGCCTGTTTTCCAACGCCGACGCGTAGATGATCTCATGTGACTCCAGGCCGTCCCGTTTCCAAATAGTATAGCCGCTCTCCGTATTGATCAGGCTCGTGTTCTCACTTGCCTGCGCGGGCGTGTCCACATGCCCGTCCCCCAGGTCGATATGGATGTCGTCAAGCTGCACAGAGCTGTATACTTCCTGCGGCATACCGGTGATATCGAAAAATACCTGGTTTGTGTTAAGCTGTAACACGATCATCGCGTAAGGAACATACTCGCTGTTCATTATATTGCGCACCAGGTACAGGTTTCCGCTGTGCTCCACAAAGCGCACGTCCGTACCGACCTCCTCCGATAAACCGCGCACGATCGAATGCACCTCATTTGTGTAAATACGAAACATCTCATTAAAAGAACTGCGCGTGCCGCTCGGGCCGCTCGTCACGAGGTATATCTTATCCGGGTCGCCCTCCTTCGCGAAAGGGTCGTCGGTGAAAAACAACATGGTGGCAAGTATGTTTTGGTTGTAGCTGTACTGGCGCGTTAAAAAACCCTGCACCTCCCCATACAGCGCGACCGTGTCGCCATTCACGCAATACGCCTCGTAGGCAAGGCGCACCGTTGGGTCAAAGGAAGTGGCGCGCGAAAGCGTGACGGCATTTTGCAGGTTGATATGTGTGGCGCGCGTAGCCGCGTCAAAGTTGTAGGTGACCTCCTGCTCTGTTTGGCGCTCGCTGTTTTCTGAAATCAGCGCCACCGTGGAAACCGAGAACACGATTACCGGCAACACGAAACAGACCAGCACAATGCCGATCAGTTCCCACTTCAACGATAACGGCCTGCGCGGCCTGCGCTTTTTCATACGTTCCATTCTTTATATTATACTACAAAATTTTTTATTATGTGATACGAACTCCGGTATACCGCGCCCGGTTTACTCGGCGTGCCGACAACCGCTGCTTAAAGCAGGTTCATATCCCCAGTGTATAGCCATGTCCGCCCAAATACGAACCCATATTTATCTTGTGCAAATATCTTGTATGTACTCTGAGGGATTCCTATTGGGTCAAGGAGCCTGCGGCGCATTATATGCCTCCGGCGGTTCAGAACCTACGGTTCTAAAAACTCCCTTAAGGGCAAAGGCAAGAACAATCGCGGAAAGCCATGCCTTACAACCCTATAAAATTAGCTCTTTATTCTGTATGCTGGTCTACATTGCTGAACAACAAGTCTTCCCAGATTACTAAGGTCGCCGACCTTAGTCGGCTTCAATGGGTTAAGGGGGATTGTCAAGGGGGGCTAAGGGAGAAATTCCGAATCCCCCTGCCCCCCTTGACGCCCAGCGGCAGCGTCATAACTTTCCACGGTGGAAAATGTTTTCATTTCATCAACGGCGCAGGGGCGGGTTCAGATTCTATTTGCCCTCATATTTAAACTCGGGGATTCCTCTGCGGCCTTCGTTCGTGGCAGTGTTGGCAAGTTCCGTTCCCAGGTAACCACTGATTAAATAGCGCGACCATCTTTGCGGCCTGTTTTCTCAATCTTGTCATTTTCAGAACCCACTGATAGCGCTGCTAGCAGCGGAACCTGAAAACGCCAATCTTGAAAAAGTAGTCTCGCAAATCTGACCACGATTTAATCAGCGCTTACCTAGGGGGCGCCGCCGCACCCTAAAGCATCTCAAACCGCGAACCGACCAGCGCCTTGAACCGCGCGACGGCCTCGTCGGCCTGCTGCTGCGCAGGCATTTCACTGCCAATACGCAATAGCGGCTCCGTGCCGGAAAACCGCGCCGTGGCCCATCCGCCATTTTCGAAATACACCTTGCAGCCATCCAGATAAGAGACCTGCTTCACGCCAGGCATCCCGCCGAAATCGGGCAGCGCCTTGTCTTCAAACAATAGCTCGGCCAGCGCCTGCTTGTCCGACGGCTTGATCAAAAACTCCGCGTCCGCCGTAAACGCCTCGCCAAAGCGCGCCAATATTTCACGATACAACTCGGCGATGCTCTTGCCGGTCACCGCCACCATTTCTGTCAGCAGCACCGCGGCGTAAATGCCGTCCTTTCCGTGGATATGCCCGCGCACCGTAAGCCCGCCCGAGCTTTCCCCGCCGATCAGCGCGTCCGTCTGCTCCATTTTGGAGGAAATATGCTTGAACCCCACCGGTACCTCATAGCACTTTTCCCCATACGCTTCCGCCACCCTGTCCAAAAGGTGCGTGGTGGAGATGTTGCGCACCGCCGCGCCCCGCCAGCCTTTATATTCTGAAAGGTAATAATACAGCAACACCAGCAATTGATTGGGGTGCAAAAACGCGCCCCGGTCGTCTATCACGCCCAGTCGGTCAGCGTCGCCGTCCGTCGCGATGCCGAAATGGCACTTGTTTTCCGTCACAAATGTGGAGAGCGAAGCCAGCGTCTTGCTGTTGGGCGCGGGCAGCCGCCCGCCGAACAGCGTGTCGTGGCGGTCATGGATCACCAGTACGTCGCAGCGCGCCGTCATCAGTATGGTGCGCAGCGAAGTCTGGCTTACGCCATACATCGGGTCGAGGGCGATCTTCAGGCGCTTTTTCCTTATTGTGTCCATATCGACCATCGCCATGATGCTGTCGATATAGTCATTCAGCGGGTTGATCTCGTCGATGACCCCCGCTGCCAGCCCCTCGTCATACTCCATCGCCGGGATATCCGAGTCAGAGAGGCGGCCGATCCATTCCATGATCTCGTCGGTAACGGATTGCAGCGCGTCCCTGCCCCCCTGCGTAAACACCTTCACACCGTTGTAGACCGCCGGGTTGTGGCTGGCCGTCACCGCCATGCCATACGGCACATTAAGCTCCTTCACCGCAAACATGATCAGCGGCGTGGGCGCTTCCCTGTCGATCATATGGCAACGCACCCCTTTCGCCGCAATCGCCTCGGCCGCCCAGCGCGCCGCGATATCCGACAAAAACCGCCTGTCGTAACCGATACAGATTTCCCTTGCCGCCTCCTGCTTGCCGAGCAGCATATCCGCCAGCGCCGACGAGAGCAATTGCACATTCACTTTTGTAAATCCGTCTCCTATAACGGCGCGCCAGCCGCCCGTTCCAAATTCGATCATATCTTTCTCCTTAACCTAGAATCACTTCTACCGAATGCCGCGTGCCCGCTTCAAACACCGGTATCTTTTCCGCCGCCTGCCCGTCTACCAATAGATTCACCACCACTTTGCCGCCCGACGGGTTTTTGATCATAATATCATATATCGCGCCGCGGAACACGCGCTTTACCGCCGTCTCCTTCCAGCCCGGCGGCAGGCCGGGGTCTACCACCAACCCGCCAAAGTCCGGCCGGACGCCCAGCATATACTGCGTGGCGCTGAAATAGGCCCAGCCGCCCGTGCCCGTCATAAACGGATGCCGCGCGCGGCCAAACGCCGTGTGCGCCTTGCCCATTACAAACTGGCAGTAAGAATATGGTTCGGACTGCCGCACCTCTATTTTATCATTCTGCCCATACGGGGAAAGCGCGTTGTAATATTTCATCGCGCGGTCGCCGTTTTTCAGCATCGCTTCCGCCGCCCAGGCCCACGGGTTCGGGTGCGAGAATATCGCCCCGTTTTCCTTGACGCCCGGGTACACGCGCGCCATAAACCCGATCCCGTCGTCCACCTTTGTGTACGGCGGCGCGTTCAGCATCAGCCCGTACTCCGTATACAGGTACTCGTAGACGGCATCCATGCACTTTTGCGCGCGCGTGCCTTTTGCCACTCCCGAAAGCACGGCCCATGTATTGCTCTCCAGGTGCACCCTGCCCTGCGTGTCCGTATGTGTGCCTATCTTGCGGTTGTCCGCCGTAAAGCCCCGCAGGTACCATGCGCCGTCCCACAGCACATCCTCACATGTCTTTGCCATATTGTCCGCGACCTGCGCGTATTTGCGCGCGTCCTCTCTTCGGCCCAGAAAATCCGCCAGTTGCGCAAACTGCCTGCACGCCCAGCACAGCAAAAAACTCACCAACGCGCTTTCGCCGCCGCTTAGGTTCAGGCAGTCGTTCCAGTCGGCGCGCAGCCCCTTGCAGATACCGTTTTGGCCCGTTTCGCGCGCCGAAAAATCCAATATACGCGTCATATGCTCGTAAACGCTGCCCGCCCCGCCGTCCGCGTAGGTCACCTGTTCATCGGCAAAGGCGAACTCGCCCGTTTCCTTTATATAATTCACAATGGCGCCGATCAGCCACAGCGCGTCGTCCGAGCAGGCATCGCATATGCCGTGCACGCGGCTTTCCACCGAAAACGCGGGGATCACCGTGGGCGATTTAAAGCTCTGCTGCTTGCGTTCTTCAAACCACGCGGGCTCGAAAAGGTGCAGTCCATAGCCGGTGGTTGTGAGCGCACGCAGCAGTTCCAAAATGCGGCTCCTGCATTTTTCCGGGTTAGAATGGGGGATCGTCATGGCGTCCTGCGCCGTATCGCGGTACCCGAGCCCCGTGCGCCCACCCACCTCTATGAAGGAGGAAAACCGTGAAAACATTACATTTATCTCACTCTGGTACAGTGTCCAGATATTTACCAGCGTATTCATATCCTCGCTGGGCGTCTTCACCGCCAGCTTGGAAAGCTTATCATCCCAAAACCCCTTCAGCTTTTCAAACTGCGCGTCCGCCGCCGCCGCGTTCCCATATTTTTTGCGCATGGCCACGCCGTTTTGTGCGTCGCCCTCGCCCAGCAAAAATAGCAGCCGCGCCTCCTCACCGGGGGCGAGCGTTATTTTTTTCATCAGGCCGCCGCAGTGGTTGCCGCCCAGTTCGGCCGAGCCTTGGCATTCGCCGCGCTCCACCGCAACGGGGTTTCGCTCAGTGCGGTACGGCCCGATAAACGTATCGCGCACGCAGTCATACCCGTCCGCCTCAAAATTTGCCGTGAAAAACTGGTAACTGTCTTCCTCATAGTGCAGCTCATACTCAACGCACCCCTGTTTCCACGCCGAGCCCGCCGCGTACAGGCTCATCTGGAGGTTGCGGTTGTCCATATCTATCTGGTGAAACGAAAATTCCAGATAAGAAAACACCGAAAGCGCACGCGGCGCGCCGCCGTTGTTTTGCAGGCGCACATCCCAGATCTCCACCGGGTCGTCTTCCGCCACAAACAGCGTCTGCACCGCCGAAATATCCTTATAGTCGCAGGTATACGTGCTGTAGGAAAGCCCGTGGCGGCATGTATACTTTGCCTCGTCCAGCGGTTTGCCCACCGGCTGCCACGATACGGACCAATATTCCCCGTCCGCGTTATCGCGGATATAAACATAGTGCCCGGGAAAATCCATAGGCACGCCGTTCTGCCTAAAGCGCGTAATACGGTGGTATTCGGCGGAACCGCAAAAAAGATAACCGCCCGCCGTATGGTTGAATACGCCGCACATATCCTTCGTACCGATATAGTTCGTCCATGAAACCGGAACATCCACGCGGTCTATCACATATTCGCGCTTGTCGTTGTCAAAATAGCCATATTTCATACTGTGTTCCACTGACCCTTTCCAAACCATTGCAGAATTATTCCAGATTATAGTACTATACCATTATCATAGTGCATTTTAGCGCGCGCCGACATGGCTATGGCTGTGATTACTTGCATTCCGTTGTTCAGTCTCTGTTCCCCCTGCCGCCGGAAGTGGCCGTTTTGCGTTTATGAAGAGTTTTAGTAGGTAACCGCTGATCCAATAGCGCGACCAACTTCGTGGCCAATCCCGGATACTTTTCTTATATTCAAGAATATATTGCACGAAATGCAATAATCCTGTCAATAAAGGCACGACATCTGCGGCGTCATCGCATAACCACGCGACCTCAGCGAATCGGTTATTCTGCCTCGCCCGCGTGGTTATGCGATTCCTTACACCTAGGCCTTTCTTGACAGCCTGCGCAGAGTATCAAATTTTTACTGTATTTTAGGTTTTTTGACACTCTGTATATTGCACGAAATGCAACAATGTTATAAAATATTACAACAGATGAAAATGCTTGTACTATTCACAAATTAAAGCACCTTGTGTTTTAATTCCATGTAACCCTCGCTTCATTAGCTAATAAATACTGCATCAAAAGGAAGGGGTACGGAATGAAGAAAACAAAGAAGCTAACCGCGGCGTTGCTGGCTTTATTGCTGATGTTTTGTGCCACCACGTCCGCATTGGCGGCGGAAACGCCGCCCAGGAAGCCGACGCTTGCGGACGCGGCGCTTGTGGCGGACGGTATTTCTGTGTCGGCGGAAATAAACAACGCCGATAAAACGGCCCGCGCGCAGGTAGCGGGCGCGGCGCACAAACTGCTGCTTACGGCGGGGGGCGCGGAGACGGTCGAGCTTGCCCTTACGGAGGGCGTGTACGCCCCGTATGCCGAAGAAGGCGCGGCAGTGACGCTTATTGAGGGCGACAATGTGTTTTGGGTGCGCCTTACAGGCGGCGGGCAAACGATAGAGTATACGCTGACTGTACACCGCGAAGCGGACGGCATAGACTCGGCCATAGCGGGCGGCGGGCATGCACAGCCACAGCAGGCGGCGCAGGCGGCGGACGACCCGAATGATACTTCTATTCAAAATATCTACCTCTCCAACTACAGCAGCGACAACGCTTTTCTCACCACTGAGATGCAGAGTGATGACGGGGTTAACTATATCTTCAGTCGGAAAGTAACTTTAATGACGCCAACCGTGCGGGGTATCTTCAACAACCCTGTTTCCGCCGTCACGCTGAAGGATGCGTCCGGGGCGGATGTTCCAATTGAAGTAACTTTTAACCGAAGTGGCTTTGACATACACTACCTGCCCTTAACCGTCGGGAACAATCAGTTCACGCTCGAGGTAATACCGCAGAGCGGGGACGTGTCGCGCCAAAAAACGTACAATTTGATGTTCTATTCCGGCATTGACAACTTGAATGACACTTCCATAGACATAGATGCTTTTGGGAACTACTCAATGAGCCTCAAGACATGGGATTCCAGCTTTAGCAATATGCACACAGTGTTCATGGAAAGTGCCGACGGGTTCAATTTCAGCGCGGAGACCGGCCCTCTGTCAGAGTTCTACGTACAATTTAGCAACCCCGTTACCGCCACTTTGAAGGACGCGGCAGGGAACGAGATAGACGCACAGAAATATGTCTTCTATAATTCCAGTCTCTACATTGGATTCAACACAGACTTCCTGCCCCTTATGCCCGGGAGCAATCAGTTCACGCTGGAGGTGACGCCGCGCAGCGGGAATGCGTCGTTTATGAAGACATATAATCTTACTATAAATGTTGCAGACTTCGACACAAACGACGCATCCATCGTGCCGGATGCCGAGGGAAACCCTGCGCTGACTCTCGATTCCTCCGGTTTAGGGGGTTCCAGAACCACCCGTATGAGGAGCGATGACGGGGTAAACTTCCACGGTTCGGCGGCCTACGGTGACACACGGCTGTCCTTATCTTTCACCAACCCACTTTGCACTGCCACGTTGAAAGACACGGATGGCCGGGAAGTAGGCGTATCTGTCGCCGGGGTCCTGTTTAACACGGACGCCCTGCCCATCGTGGCCGGAAGCAACCAATTTACGCTGGAGGTGCTGCCGCCCAGCGGGGACGCGGCCTATAAAAAAACATATAACCTGACCATAAACTCCATCTTCGACTTCATGAACGACGCTTCCATCGCGCCAGACCAAGGACTGCGGGCACAGCCCGTAAGCGGGGGCGGCAGCCGCCCCATGTGGAGCGGCGACGGAGTCAATTACAGCGGAGGAACAGTAATAGACGCGGAAGCGTCACTGGAACTGGACACCAACAGCCCGTTTTGCACCGTAATCTTGAAAGACGCGGCCGGGCAGGTCGTGTACGAAGAAAGCGGCGAATACAGCTACAGCTGGTCACCCCCGCCCCTTTCCGCCGGGAGCAACAAATTCACACTGGAGGTGACGCCGAGAAGCGGAAACCCGGTGCACAAAAAGACCTACAACGTGGATCTAAGCTGTGAGGTGCCTGACCCGAATGATATCACCCTGACGCAAATATACATCAACAACGGAGACAGCATGGAGTGGAGCGCCGATAGGCTGCGTTTCACCGGGACGACATCGTCGCCTTCCGATACACGGATATGGGTCTCGTTCCACGACCTCTATTCCACCTCCACGCTGAAAGACGCGGCAGGGCAAGAGATAGTAAGTAGCGCCAATTCGTATTATTTCTCCTCGTCCGATATACCTATAACTACTGGGAGTAACCAATTCACACTTGAGGTAACGCCGCAAAGCGGGGATGCGACTTACCGAAAGACATACCACCTCACCATAAATTATGAGGCGCCCGCCCCCAACGACTTTTTCATTCCTAAACATGCGGTGGGTTACATGATACATGTTTTCGCTTTCTATAGCGATACATATTTGACGAGCGCCGATGGGAATAATTTCAGCGGTACACTGTATACACAGCCACAGCCGATATCGCTCTCTATACTATTCAATAACGCAATCTCCGCGGCTGTGCTGAGGGACGCGGCCGGGCAAGAGATACCGATATCGGATTTTTTTCCCAGCAGGGGCATCTCGGTAAGCGATGTACCCGCCCCCCTTGAAAGTAATCAGTTCACGCTGGAGGTAACGCCGCACAGCTTGGGCGCGGCATACACAAAGACGTACAACATCACGGTAAATTTCGACCCCTACGACGCTTCCATTGCAACGGATGCGGATGGGGATTATGAACTGTACGGGGCAAAAAACCTGTGCGCATGACGAGTGCCGACGGAGTCAATTTCAACGGCACGGTGGCCAGCGAGGATAAGGATACGTCGTATTTACGCTTTCGCTTAAACAACCCAATTTGATTTGCCCTGTCACGCTAAGGAGCGCATCCGGCGTAATTGAAACCAGCACGGTATGGGTATCATATAATGCCAATGAATCGGGAGACCTTGCCCTTGCCATGGGCAGTAATACGTTTACACTGGAGATAGAACCACCAAACGCGGACGAAATGTACAAAAAAGCGCATTATTTGACCATCACCGTGAGCGACGACCCGGGCGAAAGGCCCCCACCCCCCAAACTGGAAGACCTCGTGAGAGAGAGCAGCCCCGTTACGGCCAGCGGTGGCCTGCTTTACGGCTTTACGGCGCTTATGGGTATATCCGGCGAGTCTCCCCCCCCCACGGCGGAAATTCTGCCATACCTGTTCAATCATGTCATCGGCTATACGCTGGGTGTGAAGAACGCCGACGGTACGGATGCGGCGCCCGATACGCCCATTGGCACCGGTATGACCATGACCCTGTACGACGACGCCGATAACCCGGTCGATACGCTGACAGTAGTCATAAGGGGCGACCTGGTCGCGGGTTCTGCCCAAGGAGGCGACGGTATGGTGCGCATGGACGACGTACAGAAGCTGTTCCGCGGCGCGCGGGGCAGCGAGGCCCTGAC
>QMCD01006157.1_pt1 | contig 10655 bp, 6 predicted proteins | sample 1821841 | NCBI WGS metagenome assembly QMCD01 (sample SAMN01991225, study PRJNA193472) | Termite gut metagenome, whole genome shotgun sequencing project. | isolation source: worker | host: Macrotermes natalensis | reverse complement strand
ATGCTATCCCGTTTTTTGGGTACTCGAAACTGAACACCCTACCCTGCGCGGCGGTGTATCCGAACAATGGCCGCGCCGCGTCCACGCCGCTATACGCCGACCATACGATTAAGTTATTAATTCCCAGCGAAAGTACCAGTTGCGGTATTTCAACCCGTTTGCTGAAATCATACGAGAGGGTAATGGTATGAAAACGCACAGTCGATGCGTCTTCAATCGCCTCTTCGGCAATACCGGTTATTCCGTTTGAATAGTACGGGTTAGCGGACGGAGTTTGTACTGTGCGATTTTGTGCCGACTGTTCGGAAACACCTAAGTAATTCAGCGTATTGCGTGTACCGTTCCAGCACTCGCCGCCATGCACATAACCAGCCAAACAGTCCAGTTTCCACTCTTTCCATCTCAATACAGGATTAATATCAAGCGTAAAATCAGGCGTAGGATTTCCGATAATACCTGTCGTGCCATCAGTTTTCTGCCCGTAAATCATACCGTAAGGCTGACCCTCCAGCACGCTGACCGACACATCCGAAAATCCCGATAACGGTATCCTCTCTTCATTCGTAAGAAGACGTTTTACCTGCGTTTTATAGGAAGTGAAATTGACATTAACTTCCCAATTCAGGTAATAATGGCTTCCTCCATAATTATATGTTATCTCCCACCCTTCCTTATTCCAGTTGACGGCATTACTCAACTCAAAACGGTTATTCCGATAAACGGGAAGAATGCCGTCGGTGGTTTTATTCCAAAAATAATTAACCGTAAACTGGTGCCTGTTGTTAAACAGACCTAAATCAACCCCAGCCTCATTACGAAGCGTTCTTTCCGTATTCAAACCGGAAGCCGGGTATAATGGATATTGCTCCTGATAATCGCTGAAATTCTTGGCAGCCACTTGTGTAGAACCGTAGTGAGGCTGAGCGTAATAAAGAGGCGCTTCATTTTGTGTTTGCGAAAGCGAATAGCGCAGTTTCATATTTGAAATATAATCACCCAACCAATAATAATCCCAAAAGCGAAACAGTTGGTCAACACGGACCGCCAGATTCATTCCTTCATTGAAATATACTTTTGATTTGTTTAATGTATTTGAATTATTGGCATTTAACCAGAATTTACATAAATAAATGTTGTCAAATTCTCCATTTAACAAAATGCCCAAATCGTTTGTGATACGGTTTAAGGAGATATCGCCGGCATGCGTATAACTGGCTTCATAATTAATTGCGTTGAAATTGTAAGTTACAAAAAAAAAGGAACGAAGTTTCCGTTGCCATTCGGTATAATAAGAATTTTTCTCAAAAAAGAAATATCTATATTGCAACGCCGAATGGAACGTTTGGGATGTCTCTTCCCTTCCATTGGCATTTTCAATCATATCGGGCTCGTATGGCATGATGCCCGAACGGATATGTTGCCTGCCGTAATTGTAGCTACCACTCCAACGAAACGATTTATTATCTAACGAAAAAGCAGCCGAAGCCTTGCGAAATGTTTCTTTGTCCAAGCTATTGTCCACGTATCGGTACGGGTTATCGACCGAGTTTGCGTATCGGTGTTCCAAACCGCCGGTATTGGTGAATGCCTTTCCGCCGCTGTATCCGCCGCGGCTATTGTCAAAACCGGGCGGCGTAGTGGCAATATCATAAAACAGGCGTGCATAGTTACTGCCGTTTTCAGTCAGGTTGTTGTTGGTTTCAAGATAATCAGCCTTGATTCCGGCTTTGTCGAAAAACCATGGAAACGGCAAGTTGATGAGATCCAGCTTAAAATCGTTTGTTCCGGAAGAGGCTTCGGCTATAATGCCGTTATTGGTTGTGTTGGCGTAATGCAAAACAAGTAAAGCGGTTTTTCCGAACAAAGGAATCTTGTAGTCAAGTGAATTGACTGCACCGAACGAGGGATGAAAAATATCATACGGGTCGTAACTCGTGTTTACAGACTCGCCCCAACTGAAAATATCGTTGGGCGAAACGCTCTGTCCATATTGGTTTTGGCGCTTCGGCAAGCGGTTTACCCAGCCGGTCGATAGTTTTGAACTAAACTCGAAATGCGCTTTCTTTGGAATAAAACCGTCGTAAGCCGGAAAAAGAGTATATCTCTCCGTTTTGGGGTCGAATGAAATATGAGTATATGCGGATGGATCTTGGAGGTAATAATCATAATAATCCCATTCTTTCATATCATTTCCCGCATAAAAACGCTTTTTCATTACGGTATCGCTACCATATCCCGGAGTTTTTTCTGAGTAGGGGTAATTTTGTTCGCGAACATCCCGATGCGCCACATTCGCCGTATCTATGATGAGCAGGTGCTTCAGCTTCTTTTCGCGCTGCGCTATTGAGTTAATACTTATTAATAAACAGATTAGGACTAAATAGTATTTTCCTTGCATTTTGATTGTTTTTCATACGGAATATTGCAAATATAGAAAAAAAAGTTTATACATTTACATCCATAATTGAAAACAAAAAAAGTAAAATATTTTATATGAAAAAAACTTTCTCACTACTAACAGTAAGCATTATGATTCTGACAAACAGCGTATTGGCACAAGTACAATCCGAGAATCTCTTTGTCCATAAGGTCGGACAAGCGGAAGTAATCCTTCTTTCCGAAGGAACAGGACAGGGAAATGGCGACATCCTGCTTAATGCAACACCTCAAATGCGCCATGAAGCTATACCTTCCGGTACATTCCCCAATGCCTTTAATTCGTTTCTTGTAAGAACGCCCGAGCGTAATATTCTGGTCGATGCCGGAACGCAAAGTGTAAAACTTTTTTCCAATCTTGGAACGTTTGGAATCAATCCCGAACAGATAAATGTTATTCTGATTACTCATGCGCACGGCGACCATATCGGCGGTTTGCTTGCAAATGGTAAAGTTGCATTTCCGAATGCTCAAATTTATATTCCTCAACCGGAATATGATTATTGGATGAGCGACAGCGTGATGCTACAATTTCCGGAAAATAGCCGGGGCGGATTTCTAAGTTTCCGTGAAATAATTGCGGTATATAAAGACAATATCAACCTGTTTCAACCTGTTAATGCGCTTGAAAAGGATTTGTACGCGCCGCATCTGCCGGTATCGGGTATTTCGGCAATCTATGCACCGGGACATACGCCCGGACACACCATGTATATGGTGGAGTCGGGCAACGAGCAAATGCTGATTTGGGGCGATATTACACACGCCATGGCAATTCAAATGCCTTACCCTTCCGTGGCGGTTACTTACGATGTTGATCCCAAACTGGCGGTTGTCACAAGGGAAAAAGTGTTCGACTACGTATCCCGAAATAATATCCCGGTTGCAGGAATGCACGTTCCGTTTCCGGCGATGGGTATTGTTTCGACCCTTTCTTCGGGTGGATATGTTTTTTATCCGTATGATAAATAGGAATTCAATACTAATAGATAATAAACACAGGATTTACATCCTACGCTGTATAATGTCGTCCCGTTGAGACTTGGAAATCCCAAAGGGATGACATTTATGGAAGCTACCTCAAAAGTCACATTCAAGTTACAAGAATTTATAAATAGAAAGTACCCTTTGTTTTTATCAACCGATTCAAGTTGTTGCTTGAGTTTATTAAGCTGAACCTTTACGTCTTCGCGCCTTTGTGACCTTTGCGTTTAGTAAAAAAAGCGCAGTGCTTAATTTAATTTTAACGCGAAGGACACAAAAGCGCGAAGATTTCAATTTAACAAAGAAAAATTACAATTTGTAACCGGTAGCAAATAGTTGAGGACTTTTAAGACACTCTCATACGTTACAAAAGCCCAATGCTCCTCTTAATAAACGCACTCAGCGATTCACCCTTCAGCAAATTATTTGCCAACAATGCCAAATCGACTAACTGACGAACTTCATGGCTATTTCTTGAAAAATCTTCGTAAATCGCTTTCTCTTTAGCTTTTACATCCGATATTTTCTTTTCGGTCTCACTGATTTCGTCTTTTACGGATTGTTCTAAATCCGCCTCTTTTTTGTCGCCTTTCAATGCGGAACGTTTTTTCTCCAATTCTGAAATCTCGATAGCGAACGGCTCTATTTTGTCTTTACAATACTCTTCTTCGCTATTAAGAATTCTGTTAATCAATGGGTGTGCCGTATTGACTACAAGGTTGAAAGAATCCGGCATTTCTCCATAAAAATTCATCATTCCGCCACCTTGCGCAGCAGACATCTCTTTCATGCGGCGCATAAATTCGTTTTGCGTGATATGCACCGGCTGATTATTTCCTTCCAACTGTTCAAACGTAACAATGAAATTCATTTTATCATCTTGCGGAAGCTGTGCGTTAAAGATGGCGGTAAGCGCGTTTTGCTGTTCGAGGTTCAGTGTTACGGCTTTTGTGTCGCCTTTCGGGATTAGCTTGTCAACTACATCGGCATCTACACGGGTAAAACGGATTTTTCCTTCCGACTTTTGCTCCAGCTGACTGATAAAATGTACATCCAACTGTCCGTCCATCAGCAGCACATCCAACCCTTTTTCACGTGCCGCATCAATGTAGGTATGCTGGTCAACCGGATTGGTCGTATAAAGATAGATGATATTTCCGTCTTTATCCTTATGGTTTTCACTGACAAGGGTTTTGTACTCGTCCAGCGTGAAATATTTCTTATCCGTATTTTTGAGCAATACAAATTTTTCGGCGCGTTCGGCAAATTTTTCGTCCGTCAACATGCCGTATTCGATGAAGATTTTCAGACTGTCCCACTTGCTTTCAAAATTGGAACGTTCTTTGTTGAAAATTTCCTGTAGGCGGTCAGCCACTTTCTTGGTAATATGATTGGAAATCTTTTTTACATTGCTGTCGCTCTGCAAATAGCTGCGCGAAACGTTAAGCGGAATATCCGGCGAGTCGATTACCCCGTGCAGCAATGTGAGAAATTCGGGTACAATTCCTTCAACCGAATCAGTCACATATACCTGATTATAATAGAGTTGAATTTTATTTTTCTGAATTTCGAAATTATTTTTTATTTTCGGGAAATATAGAATGCCTGTTAAATTGAACGGATAGTCTACGTTTAAGTGGATATGAAACAGCGGTTCTTCGGCAAACGGATAAAGCTCCTTGTAAAATTTTGCGTAATCCTCTTCGGTCAAATCTGCCGGTTTGCGCGTCCATGCCGGCTGCGTATTGTTGATGATGTTGTCTTTATCGGTTTCAACTTCTTTTCCGTCTTTCCACTCTTTGACTTTGCCGAAAGCAACGGGGACAGTGAGAAATTTACAGTACTTGTCAAGCAAACTTTTAATCCTGCTTTCTTCTAAAAATTCTTTGTTTTCATCGTCGATGTAAAGAATAATATCCGTTCCGCGAGAATCTTTTTTCACCGCTTCGATAGTGTATTCCGGACTTCCGTTACAGCTCCATTTCATAGCTTTTGCTCCATCCTTAAAGGATTTTGTCACTATTTCCACCTTTTTGGAAACCATAAAAGAGGAATAGAAACCCAATCCAAAATGCCCGATAATAGCGTTCGCATCGTTTTTATACTTTGTCAAAAACTCTTCGGCGCCCGAAAAGGCAATCTGGTTGATGTATTTTTCAATCTCCTCTTCCGTCATCCCGATCCCGGAATCCGAAATGGTCAATGTCCCTTTTTTCGCGTCTATCTTCACGTGGACGGTCAAGTCGCCCAATTCGCCTTTAAACTCGCCTACAGAGGCAAGCGTTTTCAACTTTTGCGTAGCATCTACCGCATTTGAAACCAATTCAAATTCACGAACAAAAATTTCGTGATCACTGTAAAGAAATTTTTTGATAATGGGGAAGATATTATCTGTCGTAACCCCGATATTTCCTTTTTGCATAATGAATTAAAAACTTATTTTAGGTATAACAATTTATGAATGTTTATGTTCTGATTTATTTTTTATCAATCAATCAAAAAAAGTGCCAACTAAATTTTAATGCCATTTTGGCGGGAAATTATCGGGAAGCATGTCAAAAAAACAATAATGACACAAAAAAAGCAAATCTATACAAAATTAAATGTTGATATTTTTTTGTATAGATTTGCGTATTCTGCGTCATTCCGATAGACCGGATTTCCTCAAAAGAGGAATCACATATTCAACCTTTCCATGCGAATGTCCATTGATTTTGTTTTCTTGAAATATTCAAAAATGGTTACATAACCTGCTTTTGCCGGAAAGACCATGTACGCAGTCGGTTTTGAGGTCAAGTTTATTTTATCTTCTACAATTTCTCCGTTTTTGTTATAGGATATAGATCCAATTGTTTTCGTTCCTTTTTCGGCTTCCTTGTCGTAATTTACATAGATACTGCTAAATGTCTTTTTATCAGTTGCTTCGTTAGTAAAGCAATAGTCAAACCTTCCCATAGATTTGAGGTAGAAGGCAATAAATGGCGCTCCGTAAAAATCCATTCCGGCAGGAAGGGTTACATTCGTCCTGTTTTTCTTGACAACACTTCCTTTTGCAAATTTGAAATCCGGGTCAAATTCCAATACGACCATATTTTGAAGGACAATTTTAGTAACTGCCGCACTGTTTCCTCCTGCAACAGCTATAATTCCCATAGCGTCGGCAGTCCGGTAAAATTGTTCGCAAATGATGAAATGCTTATCATCGGCAGTTTTAATAATTTCGTGCATGGTAAGTCTTACCGGTTTACCTTTGTCGCTCAACATGGCGCCGGGCATTGACTTTTGAATGTCAGCCCAGTTTGTGTAGCTCTCTTTTTGGATATTTCCTTTTTTGTCCGTAATCAGTACAAACAAACCTTTGGTATCGTCTTTAATAATATCAGCGTTGGCATCCAAATACTCTCCGTAGATGTATATGTTGTCTTTTTCCGAAGTTACGCGGGAAACCGAATATTGATACTTCTCCTGCTTGTTTTCAAACGTAAAAAGTTCTTTCCCCGTTTCAGCTTCGTGAAATTTAACGTTCATTCCCTTTATTTTCTGAGAGTATTTACTTTCCCGTACGGGAATAACCGAAACTAATAAATTTTCGTCATGAGCAATAGGATAAGCCGATGCCAGGTCGTTTTTATCCGTGCCGGAATAGATGGCTGACCATTTTTTCTTTCCGTCTCTGCCAAGTATTGTTACCATTGAGTTATTGTCGCTTTCGGGATCAAGCCCGTAGAAGGCAAAGCCTACGTTCGGAATGGCTACCAGGTTTGGTGTTACATCCTGACTGGCGCTGAGAAGCTGGATTTCCAATCTCGACATTTTATCTGTTGCATAGGTGCCGGTTTCTTTTCCGTCCTGGTCAAACATAACAAATTCTTTCTTTTTCTCTCTGCGATTGAAAAATGAAACGCAAAAAACATCACCGTTGTAAGAGGCTTCCAAAAAGAAGGTTGACGCCGGACGTACTAAATCAATGTCGTATTTTAAGGTCAGGTTAGCATCCCAGATAGTCAGCTTGAAGTTACTTTCCTTTCTGTTTTTCTTGTCGATAAGGTAAAAAGCGACGTAACCTTTTACTTCACCGTTCTCTGTGATGGCGCTGATGTTTTGCAAGGAGAACTTTTTAATGTTTTGCAAAGAAGTTTTTTGTGCCGAGAGTTGCAGCGGCATCAAGGCGCTGATCAGCAACATTATGAATACCAATTTCTTTTTCATTTTTTAATTAATTTAGAATGTATAAAATTTAATAGATTATTTACAATTCAAAAGCATATACTGCTTTGGGATATTTTTGGTTGAACTCTTTTTTCAACTTCTCTCTTTCCTGCGGAGTTGCGGCATCCCGGCATTTGAACAGGACAGCGACATACTCGGCAAGCGGATTATCGCCGGCTACAGGCTGGATATTTACCTCATAATATTTTCGAGCCAGCCTGTTTAATTCGGAGAAGGAGGCTTGGTGCAAATAACGCAGCAGTTGATTGTAAGCTTCCGTATAGGAACTTTTTGTCACATCTACTGTTTTTGAAAAGGTATGATTTTTTAACGACTCGGATATCCGGAACAGATTGGCAACTATCATATTGTCCAGATAAGCGTTTTCGGGGTAAAGCTGATGCAGCGAAAGGGCTTCAAACAGCGATTCGCTGTGACGACCGAATTTATAGTAGTAAAAAACCAGCTCAAATGCGGATTGATTATTCATGTCAGACAGCTTTTTATCGTAATATTTATTTTTGGTATCCGAACCTCCGTTTGCCTCCACAATTCGTTGCAATGAAGCAGCCCTGAATTTACAGTCGGGGTGCGTTTTCAGCGAATCGGGGATTTCGTAGTTCAGATTTCCTTTCCAATCCGGATTCTTATCATTTTCGTATAAAACGGATTTATCAAAAGGTAAATCGGTAAAAGTAAACAGGTCATACGCCAACGGCTCTTTAAACATAGGCTTGTCCAATGAATCGAGCTTCAGCAGTGTGTTTGCGGCAACAGCAGGATCATAGCCGGCATTGATGAAAAACTGTAGTCCCAGCGAATCTGCCTCCAACTCGTCGCTTCTGGAAAATTTGTTTTTATCGGCTACCACTTTATTCAAGTAGTCCGAGTAAGCCTGATTGGTGTTATAGGCTTGCCTGGATATTTTTTTCAGCTGTTTGTTATGCTCATTGTCCGTCTGTAAAATAACGGCGGCAAGCATGTTATTAAAAACATGCTTTTTATAATCGTGCGCCAGCTCGTGGGCTATCACAAAAGCCAGCTCCGATTCATAGCTCAGCTTGCGTATCAGCTCCATGTTGACATACAGAATTCCTTCGCCCAAATTAGCAGCGTTGGGCACGCCGGACCTTCTGACGAATACCTCGTATTGATTTCCTTTTAACTCAGGATTTGCCGAAACAATCTTATCGGTAATTGTTTTTACATATTTTGTAAGCAAATCATTATACATCAACAAGCGAAGCGAATCCTGCTTTTTAAGCATGTCGACCGCATTTTCGTTGTATTCCTCAATTAATTTTTGTCTTTTTTTGTTTTGTTCCGCTTTCATTAAGGTTGCTCGGCGGTCAAAACGTTTCAGCATTCCCTCAAACGCATCTCTTTCCATCGAATATTCGGAAAGCAGCATGTAGTCTTTTTTGAAATCGTCAACAATTAATAACTGAGCATACGCATCAGACAGAAAGAAGATAAAAAGGAGTAAAAAATACTTGATTTTCCGCATAAAATGTGATTAGATTATTTTTTACAAAAGTAAACAAAAAATACGGGATTTACATAGTCAGACAGTATAAATTTTTTCAAAAATTTCTTCGCGGCAAGGTAACTTTAGGAGATTTTTTCGGGAACAGGCATAAAAACAAACAAGAGAATAACTCTGCATTACTCTCTTGTTTCCCGTCGATTATTGATCCGAATACACTCCTGCCCTATTCCCTTCACTGTCGATAAACAGCGCAAAATATCCTCTGCCTTCGTCTTCGTTTTTCGTTTTCCCCCTGGTATTTTCCCCGCCGTTCTTTTCGATGGCAGCCAGCGTTTTCTCCATATTTTCCACCTGAAAGTGAATCAGCACGCCGTCATTTGACGGACAAAAATCATCCGCCCACGAAATAGCGCCCGGAAACAAACCGTTTTCTTCGGGGAAAAAAGCCATCTTTTCCGTTTCGCAATCGCAGACAGCTAAGGAAACGCCTAAAACGGATTCGTAAAATTTCACTGCCCGCTCAAAGTTTGCTGCGGGAATTTCAAAAAATGCTACTAAATTTTTCATTTCTTTTTTATTTTAAATGAGATAATTTTGTTTGACAATACAAAATTATCTCATCTCAGGTTGCCCGAATTGTAAAAATCGGACTTTTTATGCCTACAGCGGTTTCACGGGAATGCAAATTTCCACGTCGAATTGTTCGTGCCTGTCATCTTCCAACGAATTGTAATACAACTCATACGGGCTTCCGTAGAACTGGTATCCGCTTTCGGTAATCCACAAACTCATGGTGTTCCAGGCTTTTTCAAAGCCTTTTGAATCTACTTGAAAACGACCAACTGCGTATTTTCCGCCGGGAATAGTGGCTTTGCCGATTTCACCTTCCGTTTTCACATCTCCGGTCAATGTGATACATGCGTCCTGACGCACTTTCTCTATTTCCGTTACCGCAGGGTCGTCCTGGTAAATGGTAATGGTTTTGGTTTCGGAATTGATCAGCCCTCTCGGTCCTGCCCATTTCATCAGCTTCTCATACGCCTTACCGATTTGATTGTACGGACCGGTGTAGCGGATATACGCCACCTTGATTTCCGGCATCTCTTTGATTTCAATTTTTGTATCCATAAGAATTAAATGGTTAAGTTTAACGGTACAAAGTTGCGCATCAAAATCAAATTCCTGTTGCATATTCTTGCTAAGCAGTTGTCCATTCTTGCTATACCGCAATCCGTTGTTCGCAAAAATCGGTTTTTCCCGCTGCCGGTACTCTTTTGCCGTAACGCCAAAATAGGCGCGGAACGAGCGGCTGAACAGCGATACGCTTCCGAATCCGCAGGCGTAAGCAATTTCCGTGATGGATATTCGCTTGTTGTTTTGTAAAAACATAGCCGCTTTTTCAACCCGTTTTCGTTGAACATAGTTTGCGGGCGTTTCGCCTGTCAATACGTTAAATATACGGTGAAAATGGTAGGGAGAAAAGTGGGCGATTCCGGCTAACGTGCCAAGACTCAACGGCTGGTCTATGTGCTTGTCT
>QMCD01002335.1_pt1 | contig 10655 bp, 5 predicted proteins | sample 1821841 | NCBI WGS metagenome assembly QMCD01 (sample SAMN01991225, study PRJNA193472) | Termite gut metagenome, whole genome shotgun sequencing project. | isolation source: worker | host: Macrotermes natalensis | reverse complement strand
AGAAAGGATTCCTTATATATTTGCCATTTTTCAAAAGTTGTGGATAACTATACTGTTTCAAGTGCAGTGAGGGTAGCAGATTTGCGGAAACTCAAGAATTTATGTCTTGACAATAGTGTAAATATGTGATAATTTTATAAAGTCGTTTGACAAGCCGAAGACAGTAGGTGCCGGGATTAAACTGCGGCGTAAGCGTTTCGCCTACCGAGGAATTAAGTTATTTATGACTTTGTACCCTTCTGTCTTTCATTACGGAAGGGTTTTTATTTTCCTTTTTATTTCGGCAATAATCTATAAGGAGGTAAAAAAGTGGCAAAAGTTGAATTAAAGCAACCTGTCATTGAAGAGATTTCAGCTCAAGTCAAAGATGCACAGTCAGTTGTACTAGTAGACTACCGCGGTCTTACCGTGGAACAGGATACTAGGCTGCGTCGTCAGCTTCGTGAAGCAGGAATTACTTACAAGGTTTACAAGAACACAATGATGACGTTTGCATTCAAAGGAACCGCATATGAAGCATTGACCCCCTTCCTAGAAGGACCCAGTGCCATTGCGATATCCAAGGAAGATGCAACGTCACCGGCAAGAGTACTCTGCAAATTTGCAAAGGAAGCCCCCAAGCTGGAAGTAAAATGCGGTATCGTCGAAGGTGTTGCCTATGATGCCGCCGGCGTTGCCGAGATTGCTAAGATCCCTTCCAGGGAAGAACTGATTTCCAAGCTATTAGGAAGTCTCAAGTCCCCTATTGCGAACTTTGCCCGTGTCCTAAACCAGATCGCAGAACAAGGCGGACCTGGCGAATGTACGCCGGCAGAGACAACAGCCGAAGCAGAAGCATCGGTATCAGATGTTACAGCAGAAACAGTTATCCCGGAAGCCGCACCAGAAGCCGCGGCAGTTCCAGAAGCTTCAACAGCAGCAGAGCCCTCAGCTGAAGCAGTAGCAGAGGAAACAGCCGAAGCAGCAACAGAGCAGACGAAAGATAAGTAATTTAAATTATATTAAGTCAACTATTTTAAGTTAACTATATTATGGAGGTAAAATTATAATGGCCAAATTAACCACACAGGAATTTATTGATGCTATAAAAGAGTTATCGGTACTAGAATTAAATGATTTAGTTAAAGCTTGCGAAGAAGAATTCGGCGTATCCGCCGCTGCCGGTGTTATGGTTGCCGCTGCCGGAGCAGGTGAAGCAGCAGAAGTTGAAGAAAAGACCGAATTTGACGTAGAACTCAGCGAGGTAGGCCCCAACAAGGTTAAAGTTATCAAAGTAGTTCGTGAAGCAACCGGTTTGGGCTTAAAAGAAGCCAAGGATCTAGTAGACACAGCTCCGAAGATGATAAAAGAAGCTGTATCCAAGGCTGAAGCCGATGAACTCAAAGGCAAACTAGAAGCCGAAGGTGCAAAAGTAACCTTAAAATAATCTTTATAGTATATAAAGACGCTAAAAACAATGTATAACTTAGCGGGGTGCCGCAGCCGGATCATATTCCTACTGCCGCGCCCCGCATAACATTTTAAGCGCCAACACACCAAAAAATCTGAATTACCCCAAATTTCAGTTGACGCGGACGCGCTCTTGTAGTAGAATGGATAATGCGCTATTATGGAGTGGCATGGAATTACCCAACAATAGCCTCTAAAAATATAACAAAATCATAAAGAACGGGGTGAAATGTCAATGGAAAAGAACCGAATACGTCCCATTGCCGCAGGCAAGAACATACGTATGAGTTATTCACGACAGAAAGAAGTATTGGAGATGCCCAACCTGATCGAGGTCCAAAAGGATTCCTACAACTGGTTTCTGAGTGAGGGTCTAAAGGAAGTCTTTGATGACATATCTCCAATCGCAGACTACAGCGGCCACCTAAGCCTCGAATTTGTCGACTTCGAACTCTGTAAAAAAGACGTGAAATATCCTATTGAAAAGTGTAAGGAAAGAGACGCTACTTACGCTGCTCCTCTAAAAGTCAGAGTCAGGCTTTACAATAAAGAAAAAGAAGAAATAAGTGAGCACGACATTTTTATGGGCGACCTTCCTTTGATGACGGAGACAGGAACCTTCGTTATTAACGGTGCCGAACGTGTTATTGTAAGCCAGCTCGTCCGCTCCCCCGGCATCTACTACGCCATCGGCCATGACAAAATTGGAAAACGGCTGTTTTCCTCTACCGTCATTCCGAACCGTGGTGCATGGCTGGAATACGAAACGGATTCCAATGACATATTCTACGTCCGTGTTGACAGAACCAGAAAAGTCCCCATTACGGTTCTCCTCCGTGCCATCGGATTAGGAACCAATGACGAGATCAGAAATCTGTTCGGTGACGAACCCAAGATTGAAGCCAGCTTTTCCAAAGACATTGCTGAGAACTATCAGGAAGGTCTTTTAGAGTTATACAAGAAAATCCGTCCCGGCGAGCCTTTAAGTGTAGAAAGCGCCGAAAGCTTGATTCATTCTATGTTTTTTGATCCCCGCCGCTATGATCTGGCCAAAGTCGGCAGATATAAGTTTAACAAAAAGCTTGCTTTCCGCAACCGTATCCGGCATATGACATTGGCTGAAGATGTCGTGGATATGTCCACTGGCGAGTTATTGGCCAAGGCCGGAACAACCGTAACGGCAGAACTAGCCGATGAGATTCAGAACGCGGCGGTAACCGGAGTCTTGGTACAGACGGAGGAGCGGAATGTCAGGATACTTTCCAATATGATGGTTGATCTCACTCATTTTGTCGAGTGCAATCCAAGAGATTATGGGATTACCGAGCTAGTTTATTACCCGGTTCTGGCTCAGATATTGGAAGAATACGGCGATGATCCGGAAGCACTCAGCGAGGCGTTACGGAAAAATGTCCATGAACTGATACCGAAGCACATTACCAAGGAAGACATCATAGCTTCTATTAATTATAATATCCATCTGGAGTATGGCATCGGCAATGACGACGACATTGATCACCTTGGCAACAGGCGGATCCGAGCCGTCGGTGAGCTGCTGCAGAATCAGTACCGGATCGGCTTGTCCCGACTGGAGCGCGTGGTCCGTGAAAGGATGACGACCCATGACGCGGAGGAAATATCGCCACAGGTTCTGATCAATATTAAGCCGGTACAGGCAGCCGTCAAAGAGTTTTTCGGTTCCTCCCAGCTGTCCCAGTTCATGGACCAGAATAATCCCTTAGGTGAGCTAACCCATAAGCGGCGACTTTCAGCCTTAGGTCCCGGCGGTCTGTCCCGCGATCGGGCGGGTTTTGAGGTTCGAGACGTTCACTATTCCCATTATGGCAGGATGTGCCCCATTGAAACGCCGGAAGGACCCAACATCGGACTGATCAACTCGCTGGCTTCTTATGCGAGGATCAATGAATATGGCTTTATTGAGGCTCCTTATCGCAAGATCGACAAGTCGGATCCGGACAATCCGGTGGTAACCGAATTCGTTGAATACATGACAGCAGATGAAGAAGATAACTACCATGTGGCACAGGCCAACGAAGCACTGGATGACAAGGGGCATTTTGTCAGAAATAACGTAGCTGGCCGCTATATGGATGAAACCAGTGAATATCCTAAGCAGGCGTTTGATTTTATGGACGTGTCCCCCAAGATGGTATTTTCCGTGGCTACGGCACTGATACCTTTCTTAGAGAACGACGATGCCAACCGTGCCCTGATGGGCTCCAACATGCAGCGTCAGGCGGTACCGCTACTTAAAACCGAATCGCCTGTGGTCGGTACCGGTATGGAGCCTAAGACAGCGGTGGATTCCGGCGTCTGCGTGATTGCTAGGAAAGCAGGGACAGTAACTTACGTAACGTCCGACCTAATCAAGGTGACCTGTGACGACGGCGAAAAGGAAGAGTACCGTTTAAGTAAATTTATCCGTAGCAATCAGAGCAACTGCTACAACCAGAAGCCGATTGTTTATAAAGGCGATCATATTATCGAAGGCCAGGTGATTGCTGACGGTCCTTCTACCTCCGACGGCGAACTGGCGCTCGGCAAGAACCCTTTGATCGGTTTTATGACTTGGGAAGGCTTTAATTATGAAGATGCGGTTCTGCTCAGTGAAAGGCTGGTACAGGAAGATATCTATACTTCTGTCCATATAGAAGAATATGAGGCGGAAGCCCGGGATACCAAGCTCGGTCCCGAAGAGATCACTAGGGACGTTCCCGGTGTTGGTGACGATGCCTTGAAGGATCTGGACGAGGACGGTATCATCCGGATTGGTGCGGAAGTTCGTGCCGGCGACATCTTGGTCGGCAAGGTAACGCCTAAGGGCGAAACCGAGCTTACGGCGGAAGAACGTCTGCTGCGGGCGATATTCGGTGAGAAGGCCCGTGAAGTGCGGGATACTTCCTTGAAGGTTCCACATGGGGAATACGGTATTGTCGTGGACGCCAAAGTGTTCACGAGAGATAACGGTGACGAGCTTTCACCGGGTGTGAATCAGGCAGTACGTATCTACATTGCCCAGAAAAGAAAAATATCCGTCGGTGATAAGATGGCCGGACGCCACGGCAATAAGGGCGTTGTGTCCCGTGTACTTCCCGTGGAAGATATGCCTTATCTGCCCAATGGCCGCCCGCTGGATATCGTCTTGAACCCACTAGGGGTTCCGTCCCGTATGAATATCGGGCAGGTGCTGGAGATCCATCTGTCACTGGCTGCTAAAGCCTTAGGCTTCAATGTTGCGACCCCGGTATTTGATGGTGCCAACGAAAATGATATTATGGATACCTTGGACATGGCTAATGATTATGCCAACTTGCCATGGGAAGAGTTTGAAAATAAATATAAACAGGATCTGATGCCGGAAGTGCTTCAGTACCTGTCTGATAACCGGGAACACCGGGAATTGTGGAAAGGCGTACCGATTTCCCGGGACGGCAAGGTAAGGCTGCGCGACGGCCGTACCGGCGAATACTTTGACGGTGCTGTCACCATCGGTCACATGCACTATCTGAAACTGCATCACTTGGTGGATGATAAGATCCATGCCCGTTCCACGGGTCCTTATTCACTGGTAACCCAGCAGCCGCTGGGCGGTAAGGCCCAGTTCGGCGGACAGCGGTTCGGGGAGATGGAAGTATGGGCTTTGGAAGCCTACGGTGCTTCTTACACGCTGCAGGAGATTCTGACCGTTAAATCCGACGACGTGATCGGCCGTGTCAAGACATATGAAGCCATTATCAAGGGCGATAATATACCGGAACCGGGCGTACCGGAGTCCTTTAAAGTACTGCTTAAAGAACTGCAGTCCCTAGGTCTTGACGTAAAAGTGCTGCGTGACGACCATACGGAAGTAGAGATCATGGAAACCGTGGACTACGGCGAAACTGATTACCGCTACGAAATCGAAGGCACTCCTTCAAATTACGAATATGAAAAAGAATCGCTTGCATCCATGGGTTATCAGCAGCAGGAATTTGACGACAGCAGCGGCGAACTGATCAGTGCCGAAGCTGAAACTGATGAAATGGATGAGATGGATGATTTCGGGGATATGGACGACGAAGTAAGCATCGAATTAGAAGAAGTATATGACGAAAACTGAAAGGAGTACTGTAATGCTGGAAGTAAAGCAGGATATAAAACAGGAAATATATCAGCCCATGACATTTGATGCTATTAAGATCGGGTTGGCGGCGCCGGAAAAAATCAGAGAATGGTCCAGAGGTGAGGTACTGAAGCCGGAGACCATTAACTACCGGACGCTAAAGCCGGAAAAAGAAGGCCTTTTCTGTGAGAAGATCTTCGGCCCCAGCAAGGACTGGGAATGTCACTGCGGTAAATATAAGAAAATTCGTTATAAAGGCGTAGTCTGTGACCGCTGTGGCGTGGAAGTGACTAAAGCCACTGTGCGAAGAGAGCGGATGGGACATATCGAACTGGCGGCACCGGTATCTCATATCTGGTATTTTAAAGGGATTCCGAGCCGGATGGGGCTTATCTTGGATCTGTCGCCGCGGGTGCTGGAAAAAGTACTGTATTTTGCTTCCTATATCGTACTGGATCCTGGCGTGAGCAGCCTAGAATATAAACAAGTGTTGTCAGAAAAAGAATATCAGGAAGCTAGGGAAACCTGGGGCAGCAAATTCCGGGTCGGCATGGGTGCCGAAGCAATCAAGGAATTGCTGCAAGCCATTGACTTAGAAGGTGAGGCCGTGGAACTGAAAACTGGCCTGAAAGAGTCTACCGGCCAGAAACGGGCCAGAATCATCAAAAGGATGGAAGTCGTCGAGGCTTTCCGGGAATCAGGCAACCAGCCTGAATGGATGATCATGGATGCCATTCCCGTCATTCCCCCCGATCTGCGCCCGATGGTGCAACTGGACGGCGGACGTTTTGCCACTTCCGATCTTAATGACCTTTACCGCCGTATCATCAACCGCAACAATCGTCTGAAAAGACTGCTGGAGCTTGGTGCGCCGGATATTATTGTCCGCAATGAAAAACGGATGCTTCAGGAGGCCGTCGATGCCCTGATCGACAACGGCCGCCGCGGCAGGCCGGTGACCGGGCCCGGTAACCGCGCCCTCAAGTCCCTGTCCGATATGTTAAAAGGCAAATCAGGACGTTTCCGCCAAAATCTGCTGGGAAAAAGGGTTGATTATTCCGGACGTTCCGTTATCGTCGTAGGACCTGAATTAAAGATTTACCAATGCGGTCTTCCCAAGGAAATGGCCATTGAGCTGTTTAAGCCCTTTGTTATGAAGGAGCTGGTAGGAAGAGGTATTTCCCAAAATATAAAAAATGCTAAAAAACTCGTGGAAAGACTGGATGCGCAGGTCTGGGACGTCCTGGAAGAGGTCATCACTGAACATCCGGTCATGCTTAACCGCGCCCCCACCCTGCATAGGCTGGGTATTCAGGCCTTTGAGCCGGTTCTGGTAGAGGGTAAGGCGATCAAGCTGCATCCTTTGGTGTGTACGGCATTTAACGCCGACTTTGACGGCGACCAGATGGCAGTCCATCTGCCTCTTTCGGTGGAGGCTCAGGCAGAGTGCCGGTTCCTGCTGCTGTCGCCCAATAATCTTCTGAAACCCTCCGATGGCGGTCCGGTTGCTGTTCCGTCACAGGACATGGTTCTGGGTATTTACTATCTGACCCAGGAAAGGCCGGGTTCGCAAGGTGAGGGCAAGTTTTACAAAAATGTCAATGAAGCGATCCTCGCTTATGAAAACGGGGAATGTTCCCTACATGCTAGGATAAAGGTAAAGGTCACTAAGAAAAATAACGACGACACAGAAGTAAGCGGCATTGTCGAATCCACCTTGGGGCGTTTCTTATTTAATGAAATACTGCCCCAGGATCTGGAGTTCGTAGATCGTTCGGTTCCGGAGAACAAGTTACTTCTGGAAATTGATTTTCACGTCGGCAAAAAACAGCTCAAGCAGATTTTAGAAAAGGTTATCAATACCCACGGAGCTTCTAAAACAGCGGAAGTTCTGGATATGATCAAGGATACCGGCTACAAATATTCAACAAAAGCTGCTATGACGGTTTCTATCTCCGACATGACCGTACCCGAACAGAAGCAGAAGATGCTGGCCGACGCGCAGGCGACCGTGGATAAGATTTCCCAGAATTACCGGCGCGGTCTGATCACGGAAGAAGAAAGATACCGGGCGGTAGTGGAAACCTGGAACGAAACCGATAAAGAGCTCACCGAAGTCCTTATCCAGGGACTGGATGCTTATAACAGCATCTTTATGATGGCCGACTCTGGCGCCCGTGGTTCCAATCAGCAGATTAAACAGCTGGCCGGTATGCGTGGGCTGATGGCTGACACCACCGGCAGGACAATCGAACTTCCGATCAAGTCCAATTTCCGTGAAGGGCTTGACGTTCTGGAATACTTTATGTCGGCTCACGGTGCTCGCAAAGGGCTTTCAGATACTGCCCTGCGTACCGCTGACTCCGGTTATCTGACTAGGCGTATGGTCGATGTTTCACAGGATCTTATTATCCGTGAAGTAGACTGCATGGAAAGTAACGGCGAGATACCCGGCATCACGGTAAAGGCCTTCATGGACGGCAAAGAGACCATCGAACCGCTGCAGGACAGGATAACAGGAAGATATTCCTGCGAAGATATCTGTGACAGAGAAGGAAACCTGATAGTCAAACATAATCATATGATTACCCCCAGCCGGGCGGCAAGGATCATGAGTAAGGGCGTGGATGAAAAGGGCGAGCCACTGGAAAGCGTCAGGATCCGCACGATTCTCACCTGCCGTTCCCGGATCGGTATCTGTGCCAAATGTTACGGAGCCAATATGGCCACCGGCGAAGCGGTTCAAGTAGGTGAGGCAGTCGGCATTATTGCGGCTCAGTCAATCGGCGAACCAGGCACCCAGCTTACCATGAGGACATTCCATACTGGCGGCGTTGCCGGCGATGATATCACGCAGGGTCTTCCCCGTGTTGAAGAGCTTTTTGAAGCGAGAAAACCTAAAGGTTTGGCGATTATCGCTGAGTTTGGCGGCGTCGCAATGATAAAAGATACCAAGAAAAAACGCGAAATTGTCATATCTAATGAAGAGACAGGTGAATCCAAGACTTATCTGGTTCCTTACGGCTCCCGTATTGCTATTATGGACGGCACCGTGATGGAAGCCGGCGATGAATTGACCGAAGGCAGTGTCAATCCTCATGACTTACTGAAAATCAAGGGAATCCGAGCCGTACAGGATTATATGATCCGTGAGGTTCAGCGCGTCTACCGTCTGCAGGGTGTTGATATCAGTGACAAGCATATCGAGGTAATTGTCCGGCAGATGCTGAAAAAAGTCCGCATCGAAAATAACGGCGATACCGAATTTCTTCCGGGCACCTTGGTGGATGTGCTGGAGTACGAAGATGTCAATGCCAAGCTCATCGAAGAAGGCTTGGAGCCGGCCGACGGCAAGCAAGTCATGCTGGGTATCACCAAGGCCGCTTTGGCAACCAATTCGTTCCTTTCGGCAGCCTCGTTCCAGGAGACAACAAAGGTGCTGACAGAAGCGGCAATCAAAGGAAAAGTAGATCCGCTGATCGGTCTTAAAGAGAATGTGATCATCGGTAAACTGATCCCCGCAGGTACCGGCATGAAGCGGTACCGTAACACCTTGCTGAGTACGGATAATAATCTGAAAAACAAGAGCATGATTCGTAAACCTTCAGATGCGATAGTAGATCTGGATGAAGAAGATGATGATATTGGGTTTGAAGATGATGAGATGCTGGATGCCGATGATGTGATTGATGATGAATTTGAAGATATCATTGATGGCGAGGATGTCATTGAGGGTGATGATGTTGTTGGGGATGAAGATGTCATTGATCTTGAGGGTGATTTTGACGATGAGCTGTCTGATGAAGCGGCAGAGGAAATAAGTTTGGATTGAGGTTAAGGATTTAGTCTTTTGCAGGTTTATGATTCCGTGCATGCCTTCGGGGGGTGCACGGAATTGTTTATTTTGTGCTGTGGTCATCTGGCGATGACTGTTTAATCCGAATTGATGCTATAATGTCTGATGACCTTCTTGGAAGTATATAACACGGTATTTTGGTAATAAATATTAAAAAATTAAAATAAAACACAAGATTTTCAGTAAATTACATATTGACAAGGTAAAAAACTACACGTATACTATTTTAGTGTGCGCTATTATGCACGTGTTGTTTTGTACTGCTATTTTATAATAAAGGAGGTGAAACAGAATGCCAACATTTAACCAGTTAGTTAGAAAGGGACGTCAGACATCGGAAAAGAAGTCTACCGCGCCGGCTCTTCAGAAGGGAATCAATTCGCTTCACAAAAGGTCGACCAATACTTCTTCCCCTCAGAAAAGAGGCGTCTGCACGGCTGTTAAGACAGCGACGCCCAAGAAGCCTAACTCAGCACTGCGTAAAATCGCCAGGGTGCGTCTATCTAATGGGATTGAGGTTACCAGTTATATTCCCGGTGAAGGCCACAATCTTCAGGAGCACAGCGTTGTCCTGATCAGAGGCGGCAGGGTTAAGGACTTGCCCGGTACAAGGTATCATATCATCAGGGGTACACTTGATACTGCGGGGGTTGCCAACAGAAGGCAGGCTCGTTCCAAATATGGAGCGAAAAGGCCGAAAGCTGGGAAATAATCGGTTGTGTAAGCTTGCTATGTAGACTAATTCAGTGTTGGAATTCTGTTTTTGAATACAGATATACCGCACGGACACATTCATGAGTTAGTAACACAATGTGAGTACCGATGAATTATTATTATTAATAAGGAGGGAAGAAACGTGCCACGTAAAGGACATATACAAAAAAGAGACGTATTAGCGGATCCTTTATACAATAACAAGGTGGTCACCAAGCTTATCAATAACATTATGTTGGACGGTAAGAAGGGTGTTGCCCAGAAGATTGTATACGGTGCATTCGCTACTGTGGAAGCGAAGTCCGGCAAACCGGCACTCGACGTATTTGAGGAAGCCATGAACAATATCATGCCGGTACTGGAAGTTAAAGCAAGACGTATCGGCGGCGCCACTTATCAGGTACCGATCGAGGTCCGGGCGGAAAGGCGCCAGGCTCTGGCACTCCGCTGGATGACATTGTTTGCCCGCAAGAGAGGCGAAAAGACAATGAAAGACCGGCTGGCCAATGAGAT
>QMCD01007012.1_pt1 | contig 10658 bp, 9 predicted proteins | sample 1821841 | NCBI WGS metagenome assembly QMCD01 (sample SAMN01991225, study PRJNA193472) | Termite gut metagenome, whole genome shotgun sequencing project. | isolation source: worker | host: Macrotermes natalensis | reverse complement strand
TTTCTAAATATTTCATATCAATTAATAATTATTAATTACAAAATTATCCGAATCTTCCCGTAATATAATTTTGTGTGGATTCCTTTTCGGGATTGAGGAATATTTTTTTTGTCTGGTCGTATTCGATGAGTTCGCCCAACAGGAAAAAGCCTGTCTTGTCGCTCACACGGGCAGCCTGCTGCATATTGTGTGTTACGATAACGATGGTGTAATCTTTCTTCAACTCGTGAATCAGCTCCTCTATTTTGGCGGTCGAAATCGGGTCGAGCGCCGACGCCGGTTCGTCCATCAGCAACACGGACGGCGAAATCGCCATAGCGCGCGCAATGCAAAGACGCTGCTGCTGTCCGCCCGAGAGCTCGAATGCCGATTTTTTCAGCTTATCCTTCACCTCCTCCCAAAGAGCGGCGCTTTTCAACGATTCCTCCACACGCTGCACAATATATTTCTCATCCTTCACGCCATTCACGCGCAAGCCGTAAGCCACGTTTTCAAAAATGGTTTTCGGAAACGGATTCGGTTTTTGAAATACCATTCCGACGTTTTTACGCAATTCGTCCACGCGCACTTTCCTGTCGTAAATATCCCGACCGTCGAGCAGGCATTCGCCGGTCAGCCGCGTGCCATCAATCAGGTCGTTCATCCGGTTGAACAGCCGCAAGAAAGTAGATTTCCCGCATCCCGAAGGACCGATAAATGCCACTACCGAATTTTGCTCAATTTGCATATTAATTCCTTTCAATGCGTGAAAGTCATCATAATAAAAATTGACATTTTTTGCTTCTAATTTTATCATTTTTTCAGACATAATTATAATTTTCTAAATCTAAAATCAATTCGTTTAAGAGGAAGCTATCCAAAAAGATATTTGTCCACGAATTACACGAATTAGCACAAAATTAACAAATTAATTATCTGCAATTTACGATTTGTAAATTGAATAAATTTGTGTTAATTCGTGTAATTCGTGGACTTTTGAGACAGCCCCAGCATATTCCGTTCATTTGCTCAATCATTAGAAAGCTCTTCTTGTTTTCACCCCTCCCCTCTCTTGTGGAGAGGAGTTGAGGGAGAAGAGGTTCTTAATTCGTTTTTACCTTGTTGCCAAAATACTTCCGTAAGAAATTGGCAAGAATATTAATCAACAGGACAATGGAAATAAGCACGAGAGCTGTTCCGTAAGCCATGCCGCGCGAAGCCTCAATGTCTGTTCCACTGGTCGAAATCACATACAGGTGATAAGGCAGCGCCATTACCTGGTCAAATATACTCGTTGGCAACTTAGGCAGGAAATAAGCGGCTACGGTAAAGAGAATCGGTGCCGTTTCGCCCGAGACGCGACCTACGGAAAGAATCAACCCGGTAATAATATTCGGGAAAGCCATCGGCAAGATTACGCGCCAAATGGTCTGTAATTTAGTTGCGCCCAGCGCCAAACTCCCAGTGCGGAATGAATCGGGAATTGCCTTCATCGCCTCCTCCGTCGTTCGTATTACCAGCGGCAGCACAAGCAATCCGAGCGTCAGCGAGCCGGCAAGAATAGAATCGCCAAAACCGAGCGTATTCACAAACAGCGACATCCCGAACAACCCGAAAACAATTGACGGAATGCCGCTCAAATTGTTGGTCATAATACGAATAAACTTGACTGCCAAGTTGTTTCCGGCATATTCGTTGATATAAATGCCGGACATTACGCCGATTGGGAAGGCGAAAACCATACTTCCCGCCACCAGACAGAGCGTCCCCACGATTGCCGGTAAAATTCCCCCTTTGGTCATTCCGTCTTCGGGAAATCCGGTTAAAAATTCCCACGAGATAACTCCTATGCCATTATAAATAATAAATCCGAGTATGAAAAACAGGATGAGTACCACGAGATAGCTCAATGCCCGAAAGACTCCGAAGGTGAATGACTGTGTGATATTTTTTTTATTCATTTTTTTAGATATAATAACAAAAGATGAAAGACATTTACACATCAATTAGCGTGTCTTTACTCTTTGTTCTTTGTTCTTTGTTCTTTTGTCATATTTATTTTTATAATTTAAACTCCACGGCTACTTCTTTTTCCCGAAATAATTTCCACAGCAATACTGAGTATTAATGTGATTACAAAAAGAATACAGCCAAGCATAAAGAGACTTTGATAGTGCGCCCCTCCGGCAGGCGCTTCGCCCAATTCCGCTGCAATAGTTGCCGGAATGGTACGGACAGGTTCCAGCAATGTGGTCGGGATAATTGCAGCGTTTCCTGTTACCATCAACACCGCCATCGTTTCGCCAATAGCCCGACCGATACCCAGCACGACAGCCGCTAAAATTCCCGAGCGGGCGTAAGGCAGAATAACGCGGTAAATGGTCTGCCAATGGTTTGCGCCCAATCCGAGACTTGCCTCCTTCATTATGCGCGGCGTAGTGCGAATGGCATCTTCGGCAACCGTAATAATAGTCGGCAACGCCATAATTGCCAGCACAACACTCCCCGCCAAAGCAGTTTCGCCCACCGGCAAATTAAACAGATCCTGAAGAAACGGAACAATAACCACCAACCCGAAAAATCCATATACAACAGACGGAATACCCGCCAACAGCTCAATGACAGGCTTTAATACTTTACGCATCCGCGTATTGGCAATTTCTGCTAAGTAAATGGCGACTGCCAGTCCGAAAGGCAACGCAATCAGAATCGCTCCCAAACTGACCCAAAGTGTCCCTAAAATCAGCGGTAAAACGCCATATTGCGCCACAGGAACAGACGTTGGAAACCACTCTTTTCCAAAGAAAAAATCCAGCGAGGAGATGTTGTTTTTCTCCAGTAATTTCCCTTGAAAATCAACAGACAGGTACTTTTCGGGCAGAAAAGCAATGATATTTGCGTGTTCCCGGACTACGGCATTTAATTTTTCAGGTAGAAATTCATAATTTTCACCCATCTCCTCTTCCGGGTAATAATAGAAAATATCATCGAAGCGAAAAATCATAATCTCTTCGTCATTTCCGCCTACCTGTTTCCAATTGGTGATTTTCTCATCAAAAATATCTTTTACCTCCAAAGGCGAAAGCGAATTGACCGGATTGGTTTGATTGACGCTCAATATATATCCTTTTTCTACTTCCGGACTGTTAAACAACCCTATTCCCTCCTTAAATAAAAAAATAATGATCAGCAGAATGGCAACACTTGTTAAACTCCCGCTAATCATCAAAATCCATTCTACTAATTTCTCAAAAAATCGTTTCATATTATACTGATTTTACAGCTCGCTGCAAAGATAAAACTGCCGTATTACATTTGTATTACGGATTTATTACAAAGCAAAAAATAATAAGCTGGATATCATGCACTAATGTACTATATCCTACCAATCCGCAGGATTGAATATGAATAACCCCCAATGAAGCGTAGCGATTGGGGGTGTAGCGAGGTAGCGCGTCTCCGGTCTAACAACCCGGAGGGTTGAATATCAAAATAAAATCATTATTTTTGCAGATGTAATCAAAAAACAACTACTTATGGCCTATACTCAAATTCTCTACCACATTGTTTTGCGAACGAAACGAAGTGAACCTTCCATAGCTCAAGAAAATGTATCTTCACTATACAAATACATTTGGGGAATCATAAAAAACAAAAAAGGAAAATTATACCGGATAAATGGCATGGAAGACCATATTCATATCTTATCCGACCTTCATTCAAGCATTGCTTTATCCGATTTTGTCAAAAGTATTAAAGTAGCAACCTCACTTTGGCTAAAACGGTCTTCTGACTTTTCGGCTTTTCAAGGATGGGAAGAAGGATATGCAGCTTTTACATATTCTTATAAAGAGAAAGAAATGCTAATCAATTATATTAAGCAACAACAGAAACATCATGAAAATGAGAATACACAGAACGAATTAAAACGCCTGTGGTTAGAAAATGGGATGGAACTTGATGCCCGTTATTTTGAGTAGGTTTTTACTTCAACCCTTCGGGTTGTGACTAGAGACTCGTCGTTTACACCCCCAATCGCTACGCTTCATTGGGGGTTATTCATATTCAATCCTGCGGATTGGTCAATTGATAAAGTGTTTATAATGCTATAATTTACAGGCAATAGAAAAAGAAAACTGTATTTATCCGCAAATGAATGCTAAAACTGAAAATAAAATGGGCATTCCTTAAGTAAAAACAACGAAGCATACACTATGCTCAGATAAGAATATAGTACATTAGTAACAAAGATGAAAAGGATTGAAATTTTTATTCACATTGCGTCTCCGGCGAGGCAGTTTGCAACATTATTTTTAACAACACCCGAAAACAAATCATAATACACTTAAAATCAATATAGTAGAAAATCATAAAACAATTTACTTTTGTACTTTTGTACATTTTAACCACTCCTGTTTTATTAAAAAATGCAACGATAACGCAATAGTTGTTTCATTTGTATTATATTTGCAAAAATTTTATCTTAATTATTTTAAAAGTAGTTTATGAATTCATTTTTTAATCGTTTGACCCCGAAAGAAACGAAGTTTTTTCCGGTATTGAAGGAAATGTCCGACGTTTTAATTTCCGCCTCTGACGTTTTGATTTACTATGTACGTAGCGACCGCTCAAAAGACGGGCAGGATTACTATAAGGAAATAAAAGAGTTGGAAAGGAAAGCCGACAGTTTGTCGAATCGAATTTTTGAAGATTTGAATGCTACATTCATAACTCCTTTTGACAGAGAAGATATTCACAATCTGGCAAATACGCTGGACGATGTGATTGACGGCATCAACAAGTGCGCCAAACAGGTTTCTCTCTATAACCCGAAACAGATGCCTGAAAGCGCCTTTCAGTTGGCTGAACTGATTAAAGAGGCAACCATCCAAATCGGGAAAGCGGTGGATGAACTGGACGTATTGAAAAAAAGTCCGGAAAATATCAAGAAATATTGCCGCGAATTGCACGACATTGAAAACCGCGCGGACGATGTATGCGATAATTATATTAAGAATTTGTTTAGCGAAGAGACAGACAGTATTGAGCTTATTAAGTTGAAAGGCATTGTAACCCAGCTGGAAAAAACGACCGACACCGCCGAACTTGTAGGTAAAATTATCAGGACAATCATTGTAAAATACGCATAAACAGCACGAGATGACATTATTAATATCAATTATAGTCCTTGCACTCATCTTTGACTACATAAATGGATTTCACGATGCGGCAAATTCTATTGCTACGATTGTTTCGACCAAAGTATTGACCCCTTTCCAAGCGGTTCTTTGGGCGGCATTTTTCAACTTCGTTGCTTTTTTTATTGCTAAATATCTTATCGGGCTAAATATCTTATCGGCGGCTTTGGGATTGCCGATACGGTTGCAAAAACCGTGTATCCCGACTTTATTACGCTTGAAGTGATTTTTGCCGGAATAATTGCCGCTATTGTATGGAATTTACTGACGTGGTGGCTGGGGATACCTTCCTCTTCTTCACATACATTGATTGGAGGGTTTGCCGGAGCAGCCATTATGGCAACAGGAATGAACCTCAGCTTTGTACAGGGGTTTCACGCGATTCAAAGTTCGGTTATTTTAAAAGTTGCTGCGTTTATCTTTCTGGCTCCTCTTATTGGTATGCTTATGGCGTATTTGCTTTCTATCTTAGTCTTGTATATTTGCAAAAAAGCGAATCCGCATAAGGCGGAAAAATGGTTTAAGCGATTACAATTGGTCTCATCAGCCTTGTTTAGTATTGGTCACGGATTGAATGACTCCCAAAAAGTAATGGGTATTATTGCAGCAGCTATGATAGCGGCACATGCTAAGGGGCTTGAAATGGGGATACATTCTATCAGCGATTTGCCCAACTGGGTTGCTTTTGCCTGTTTTACCATGATTTCTCTCGGTACCATGTCGGGGGGATGGAAAATCGTAAAGACAATGGGAACGCGCATCACCAAAGTAACCCCGTTTGAGGGAATGGTGGCTGAAACAGCGGGGGCATTAACGCTCTATTTGACCGAATACCTGAAAATTCCGGTAAGTACCACGCATACCATTACGGGGGCTATTATCGGAGTTGGTGCAACCAAGAGGCTTTCTGCCGTTCGTTGGGGAGTAACCCGTAGCTTGCTGGTTGCATGGATTCTTACGATCCCTGTTAGCGCCTTATTGGCAGCAGGAATTTATTGGATTATTACTCTTTTTGTTTAACTATGGATTATTACTCCAAAATTTTCGGTATACTTTTTACATCACTACCTAATTTCAGCGATGTAAGTATATCCTCGAAATTAGTTTATTACTATTAAAAACGTAACGAAAGAATTTAATGTTACATAAGAATCTCTGTGGGATTCAAGTTTGGTAGAAAATAAAGCGAATGTAAAATTGCAAACTGCATATTTGAGATTCACTAATTTTCAACAATTTAGTAAAACAATATTTTACCTTATTTTACGAACAAAACAACCTCATAGGAAACATCGTTCGGCGGAGCCAATGTATCGCTCGGTAGAACCGGATTTATCCTTGAAAACCTGCATCCTTAACAGGATGCAATATTCGATTTGACTATCTTTTTTCTACCGAGCGAATCATCCCGAATGGGATGACAATAAAATATGTTCTTATATCGAACTCACGTTAAATTAGTTATGATTATCTGCTTATATACTGTTTTACAGTTACGCTTATCAACCATATTACCCCCAATGTCAAAGTTAATGAATTTTATAAACACAAAGGCACAAAGAACACGAAGTTGTGTTTATTTTTGTGGACTTCGCGTCTTTGTGTTTACTATTTCTCGCTAAGGGGTAATATGGCTGATAAGCGTATTTACAGTTAAATTTTGTACATTAATTTCACATTATTTTTGACACGTAATACCCGTAAAACCTCAACACTCCTTTAATTCCGCGGATTGTCGGTAGTGGTAAGATGGCAGGTAATAAAAAATGGTTATCCGCATTATTACTACCAATAAAAAATAATATAAGCATTTATCTCCAAGATATTTACCTCCGAATTACACGAATTAGCACAAATTTAACATATTGATTGTCAATAAATTTGAATTTTTCAAATTGGCGTTAATTGGCAGACTTTTAAGGCAGTTCATTGTAAAACTCATTGCTTTGATCGGAGGTAAATTGCAGACAATCATTAAAAGAAATAAGGATGGTCCGTGTGTTGGACCATCCTTATTTCTTTATTATTATCGGTAATGATTCATTACCAATTTATCTTATTTTACAATCAACTTTTGAGTTTGTACACTGTTTGCTGTTTTAACAGAAACTACGTATACGCCGGTTCCAAGGTTTGCATTAACAGCAGCGCCATTGCTGATTGCCGCACTGTAAACCACCTGACCTTGCAGGTTAAGGATAGAAAGGTCAGCCGACTCATTGCCTGACAATGTTACGTTGAAATTACCATTTTGAGCAGGGTTAGGGTAGATGGCGAATGATGCGCTTTCAGTTGTTGTTACACCTACGGATCCACCATCACATGATAAGCCTAAATCAGTTCCGAGAAGTTGCACCTGATCAACACCAAACCAACCTTCGTCTCCTGTTTCTCCGTCTACTTGCCATTGGAATATGGTTGCCAATGAAGGATCGTATCCACCAGGTAATGCTGTTCCCCAACCAGGAAGCTGTTCAAGCATATCCCATGTAATTGTTATTGTTTGCCATTCTGACGTTCCTGTAAGAGGAACTCCATAGGTATTCCAGCCCAAAGCTGTTTCAGCATCGCCTGCACCGCCCATGAGTCCTCTAAACCGGAAACCACAGTTCCCTATGTAGGAGAACGAAATTCCAGTGGTTGCAGACAAGTCATAAATTTCTGTACCTTCCGCCAAATCAAATCCTAAACCGATAAATGGTCCATCTTTATTTTCTCCTTTATCCAAAACAAACTCTACGCGAGCAAAATAATCCGATCCTTCTGCACCACCTGATGTCATTGTAAATGGATCTTCATCGGAAGGAGCAGGAGTAACTACCGAGGCTCCCTTGTTATCTTTTACATCAGAATAGGTATACCAATAAGTACCAAAACATGTTCTATTCCCATATTCGCAATCAGCAACCATTGAAGGTCCATTCGGGTCTCTTTTCTCTTCCCATTGGGCAGTAAATTCAACATCAGCAATTACGAGATAAGGAAAAGTAACCTGAGCTCCACTTTCATCGAACCATCCATTGAATGTAAATCCACTTCGAATTGGAGCAGCAGGCTCTTCAATGGAGGTGTCTACACAAACTGTTTTTGAAGGAACAGTACTTCCTCCGTCGCTATTGAACGTTGCGGTATATTCAGTGCAAGTTCTTTCTGCCCATTTAGCTATAAGTTCAACATCGGCAGTTGGAGCAACATTGAAGTTAAATTCATTATCTTCACCATCGAACCAACCGATGAAATCAAAACCGGGCTTTTCAGGAATAGTCGGTATTTGAATCGGCTCCTCATTGTCTGCACAAAGTACTTGTGGAGTAGGGGCTGGTAATCCACCGTCAGGATCGAAAGTTACGGTAATTTCATTTGCACAGGTAGGTCCGCAACCTTCAAGAATTACACCATGTATTGTAATTTCATCTACACTGAAACTGCCACTTCTTGGAGCTGATCCTGCACTAAATTGGAATGCAATACTTACTATATTTCTTTTATCATCGTCAGACAATGGAGTACCTTCACCGGGTTGGTATAACGGAATTGCAAATTCATCCAAATAAATCTCTACAAGTGTCCAGTCAGCATGTTCATCAATAGCTACCTCAAAATTCTTATACGGAGCATCGGGATTAATTGTTTTAAGGTGGATTACTGCAGCATCTCCTTTATGATAGAACGAAATAGTCTGAGCCTCAGTCAAATCAACAGGGACAAGTTCATCTCCCATTGATTTCGAACTCAAATTAAGTCCAATAGCGGATCCCCATATACTATAAACTGGAACGTCTTGCGCTTTTAGACTATATGTTACAGACAGACATCCACCTTCTTTGCCTCCGGTTGTGCTTACTTTCAAAATAACATCGTCCGGTTCACCGGCAACAGATGTGACAGTTGATCCGCTACCGTCCTCCTTGTCTATCATTGGATACCAATTAGTACACATTTCAGTCTTATCTTCATCGCAGCTTGCAACTAAGGTGATATCTTTCATCTCTTCCCATTCAGCAGTAAGAGTCGTATTTGAAGTTAATGCAGTAGTAAAAGTAAAAGGTGTACTGCCATTAAGCCATTGAATAAATTTAAATCCTTCTCTTCTTGGGTTAGCCGGTTTGAAAACTGTGCTTCCCGAACAGATAACTTGTGGAACTATAGTAGTACCACCTTCTCCGGTTGAGAAAGTAACTGTTATTTCGCCACTTTCACAAGGTAAGTAATTGATATGATTTATTTGTAACTCATCATATATCATTCTTCCGGTTGGAGAGAGATTGCTTAATTCATAGTTACCTGCGGTTGATCCTTTTGCCCAAGAAGAAGAAACACGATCTCCGCTCTCTTCCCATTCTATTGGCGACCAACTCCATGCTGTCCAACTGACTCTTTGTGTTGCATCATTATTACAGCGGTTAATGAAGTTTCTTGCATCGCTTGAAGGAGGAGTTCCGCATCCGGGACCTCTACCATTAGCATTCGAGTCATTCCATTCTGTTGCAAAAACAGGGATTGATCGAAGCATATTGTCGGTAAACTCTGAATTCAAAAAGCCATCAGGACCATGAGTACAAGCATAAAAGTGGAAAGTGTACATAATTTGCAGAGTACCATAAGTAATTTTGCTTCCATTAGCTTTATTCAGCAGTTGAGACCATTGTGGAGTACCTATGATAACAACCGCATGAGGGTCATTATCCGCAATTTTAGGCAATACTACCTCTGCATACGTTTTTATACGATCCCATTCTATCTGTCCCGGCTCATTACAAATTTCATACAGCACATGTATGTAAGGAGATCCATTTTTACCTTGATTTACAAATTCCGAAATTTCAGCAAAAAAATCATCTGCTTTTTGACAAGCTGTAGTTGTATTTCCCAAATAATCGTTTGGATCTGCTCCTGAGCCATCTTTCGGCAATACGTGGTAATCCACGATAGCATACATACCCAGTTCTTCTGCCCATTGAATGGCATTTTTCAACCATGTTTTTTGATTATTCCAGGCTCCGTCATCAATTTCGGCTTTGTTTACATAACAAGTCAAACGAACTACATTTGCACCCAAATTTTTCATCGCTTGAATGTCGCTTTTTTCATCGAAAAAAGGGCGCACACTTCCCCATTGATAACCATGCGTAGCCCAACCTCTCAGTTGTACCGCTTTTCCGTTTTTGTCGGCAAGTTGCACCAAACTAGTTCCTGAGTTTGGCGTAGCGACCAACTTCAATTGCCCCCAAGCCTCAATGTAATTGTTACCCATGTAATTCGTGGTCGACAACGCCATCGCCTGCAAGCCCGACATCACCGCCACTAAAAAAAATAATAATTTTTTTTTCATGATTTTAAATGTATTTGTTAGTAAAAAAATTAAATTATATCCAAATTTATGTCTTTCTTAAAGGTTGTTGTAAGATATTAAAATCAGTGTTATAGATTATTTATATAAAGATTTATACCTACATATTCCTATACAATTTACAAATGTAG
>QMCD01002334.1_pt2 | contig 10658 bp, 12 predicted proteins | sample 1821841 | NCBI WGS metagenome assembly QMCD01 (sample SAMN01991225, study PRJNA193472) | Termite gut metagenome, whole genome shotgun sequencing project. | isolation source: worker | host: Macrotermes natalensis | reverse complement strand
TCCGGCCGACCGTTTCTCGGAACTTCCCGCCGGCCTCGACCGTTTTTCTGCAGTCGGAGTGGGTTGCGGGCTCGCAGTGGCGGATGTCACGCGCGATGCACTTGCCGAATTGATGCGCCGCTACGCGCGGCCGATGGTCATCGATGCCGACGCGCTCAACCTTATCGCCGCGAACCCCGCGATGCGCGCGTTGGTACCCCCCGGCTCGATCCTCACGCCCCATCCGGGTGAGTTCCGACGATTGGCCGGCCAGTGGACGAACGAGGAAGAAAAGTTTGCGAAATTGCGTACACTTACCGCCGAGTTGCGATCGTTCATTGTGCTAAAAGGCGCATACACAGTCGTTTGCGATGCGACAGGTAATATTTTCTTTAACCATACCGGCACCCCTGCAATGGCGAAAGGCGGCAGCGGAGATGTACTGACCGGCCTGCTGACAGGGCTGCAGGCCCGAGGTTACACACCCCTCGACACAGCCCGTCTGGGCGTCTGGCTCCACGGCAGGGCAGGGGAGAAGGCAGCCGATTACCACTCGATGGAAGGAATGAACAGCGCCGATATAATAGATTTTCTGGGTGAAGCGTGGAGCGAAATAGAATGATTTTGCTAACTTTGTAAAACATGTTGAGAAGCCATCGGGCCTTCGTTCACAATTTTTTAGAGAAAATAACAAACCAATTGAAATCATGGCAAATTTAAGGACGCTGAAAAAAGACATCGATTACCTCGTGGAGGAGGTTATGTCCGACTGTTATCTGGCAATTTTTTTCCATCCCGAGAAGAAAGACTCGGTACTTGCCATTATGCAAGAGGCTGTAGATATGCGTAACAATCTGTTTCACAGGGTGAACAATCCTCCTGAACAGTTTAATACGCACCTGAACAGAAAACATTACGGACAGATTCGTCGTGAGATGTTTTCGAAAATTGACAAACTCTTCAACGATCTCAGCATCGCCAACAAGTAGTTTACATTTGTAATTACAAATGTAAAGGCAACCTTCGGGTTGCCTTTTTTAATGATTCCCCAATACTGTGTGCGGCACCTCTCCATGAGTGACCAACTGAATAGGGCAGTCATAATTACGTAGTTGTTCCGGAGTGATCAAGTTCGATTCGTGGCGATGGACATGTTTATTCACGCATACGATACTTTTCACCACGCTTGTAATCGTCCCAATATCATGCGAAACCATAATGATCGCCATATGTTGATTTAGTTCGACCAATAGTTCATATAATTCCCGTTCAAACATGTTATCCACGAAGTTAGCAGGTTCGTCAAGTATCAAAAGCAGTGGATCTGAAATCAACGATCGACAGAGTAGGGTACGTTGCATCTGTCCCCCGGAAAGCTGTCCGATAGGTCGTTCGGAAATTTCGCCGATCCCCACCTGGCATAGCAATTCACCGGCCTTTCCCTTGTCGGCAGCAGTATAGGCACGCCCAAACCCTTTTTTCATCTGAAACCCGGACAGCACAACTTCGCGCACAGTTATCGGGAATTTCGTATCAAAATCGTTCAACTGAGGCAAATAGCCGATCCGTTTACCGAACGGGCCATCCAGGATCGAGGCAAAATCTATCCGCCCATCATATCCGACTGTTCCCAAAACAGTCTTCATGAGAGTCGTTTTACCCCCTCCATTTGGCCCTATAACTCCAATGAAATCATCACTATACACTTTCAGATCGACCTCTTCGAGTGCGATATGACTGCCATATCGGACAGTCACTCCGGACAATTTTATAAGTTCCTGGCTATTCACTATTCCCCACTATATATTGCGTGATTTCGATTATGCTTTGGACGATATTTTCCGCCAGCGGGTTTATCTCGACCGGGATCGCCCCTATATCTTTGGCTACTGTTTCGACCATCAACCTGCTGAATTCTTTCTGATAGAGGATCGCAGTTATTTTTTCTTCTCGCGCAAGGTCGATAAGATTCCTTAATTGTTCCGTCGAGGGTTCTTTTCCTTCTTGTTCAATGGAGACTTGTGTAATGCTGTAATCATTTGCATAATACGTCATTGCTGGATGATATATAAAGAAATACTTCACCTGTGCAGAGTCAAGCATAGTGACCACTCTGGCATCCAACTCATCGAGTTTAGCAAGCAAATTGCGATAGTTGGCTTCATAAGTTTTGTTGTCGGGGTGGAGTAGGGCGATCGCATTATAGACATTCGTTGCCATGATTTTCAATTGCTTAGGCGATGTCCAAATGTGCGGATCAGTGCCGTGATGGTGATGCCCATGATCGTGGCCGTCCGTTGCACTACTGCACGATCCGGAAAGAAGAGCAATGCCATCTGAAAGATTAACTACCTTAATATCAGCCTGTTCCGCAACCTTATTTATTAACTCCCGCTCGAAATCGATCAAGCCGACCGTAAAGACCAGATCGGCATCAGACAGAGAAGCCAACTGTTTAGGGCTTGGTTCATATGTTTCCGGACTTGATCCTGGAGGGACAAGAACCTCGATCCTGTAGTCGTCTCCGATGATTTCCGAGACAAGTAATTTTAGAGGCAATATGCTGACCACCAAAGAATTATTCGAGTGCTCCGGTTTATTGTTTGCACCCTTTCCAAGAAACGCAAAAAGCGCGATCACAATGACAACCAAGCCAAGAAGCAAACCAACAACAGCTCTTTTCATATAATTAACCCTCCATTGTTAACATAATGTATATTATGCGTCATTTATTCTCGTACATCGCAAACGTGCCATCGTCATAAAATATTACTATCCTGTCAACTGTCTTTGATTTGGTTTCCAGGCATTTATATGCCTCAGTAGCTTTTGCCGAAACTTCCGATTGTGTCTCATCGCACACATTCTTTTCTGTAATAGATTCTTTTTTCTGTGCCGGAGTGTCGAGTATGTCTTTGCTAGCTCCGGAATTCCCATTGAGCGCATTTGCATGTGTGTAAATGTCGTTCTCTCCGAGCAGTAGCCAGCGAGCGTTCATTTCAGGGTATGCCCTCAATAAATTATGAAGGAAGTCGAATCGAGGATAATTGCGTCCGGATAATATATGCGATATCGCAGATGGCTGGACACCAACTATCTCAGCCAATTTCGCGGCCGTGAGGCCTTCACGCAACATGAATTCTTGTAATCTCGTTTTCATTTGTAATCAGCAATACTACAAAGATACTAAATTACCGCAAAAGAAGATCATTTCAACAAAGTAAATTTTACACTTCATTATTTAGTACATGTAAACACACACAAAACATTGATTAACACTGACTTAACACCTCGATAATGAATTAACACATAAACAATCACTCTGCCGACACACAAAAACAAGAAAATCACCGCACAAATACTTTAGATAAACACCAATAAATACCTGACATAGATAAACATAACAATCGCATGTATATTTTCTTAACCGATCAAATTGTCGAAAACAACAAGGACGCACCATGCTCACGTAGCTGCATTACATGTGTGACGAAATGAACCTGGCGCCTCCTATTGGAGGCGCCATAGTTACAAAAGTGAATTATGGATATTTGTGAATTCTTCGGTAGATAACTTAAGTCGTTCGCGATTAAAATCTATATCGCGCTCTTGATTGAAAGGTATAAGATGGATATGTGCGTGAGGAACCTCAAGCCCTATGACTATGACTGCAACTTTTTTCACACCCCTACTCTTTTTAATTTTAGCTGCGACTTTCTTGGCAAATACCATCATGTCGCCAAGTGTCCGGTCATCGAGATCAAATATGTAATCAACCTCCTGCTTCGGGACAACAAGGGTATGCCCTTTTTGGATTGGATTAACATCGAGAAATGCGTAAAAACGATCGTCTTCCGCCACTCTGTAGTTTGGTATCTCGCCTGAAATTATGCGTGAAAATATGGTTGCCATATAATTAATATTCTTTAAATTTTGGTTTAAGTAATTCGCTGTAAATTATTACATCTCTGAGATTTATATTTCCCGATAAATCGCCGTGAGGCTCATCGGCTATCCTTTCTTTATTTATATCGGCCACGGGATCACTTATATGATGCATTGGTCGAAACATATCATTCACCTGTTGCGAAGGTCCGGTTTCGGCGACAGCCTGTTGATCATATGACCAATGCGGTCGAGAGGGTGTCTCCAAGGTGTATAACTCCCTGTCCTGTTGGGGGATAGTTTCCAAAGTATATAGTTCCACACCCTGTTCCGGAACCGATTCCATGTACCTCCCCGGCTCGAACTCTCCCTCTTGTGTCCATGAATCATACTCAGGCTCTTCAGAGTGTGCAGCCGTGTTTTTTTTCTTTGCATTCTTCGCAATGGCAGATAGTATTGCACCTCCAATCGCAACTACAACTACTAAAATATCAGTAAAATCCATGATGTTATCTACTTTATTCGTTTAACTTCCTCTATCCCTTTTATTTTTTTTGCCTTATCGATGATCGACTCTATGTCTTTTTTACCCTGCACATAAACGCTCATCGTACCTTCGAATATCCCGTCATGAGTCCTTATGCTAAGTTCACGAATGTTAATATTCAATTCGCCGGCGATAAGTTTGGAAACATCCATCATGATCCCAATCCTGTCGATGCCTCGCAGGCTTACAACCGCAAAGTGTGTCAGAGCTTTGTAACTCGCCCACTCTACCGATTTAACGCGGGAACCATACTGCATCGCGCGTTTGGTAAGTTCCTTGCATGAAGTTTTGTGCACCTCCACTTTCCCCGTATCCTTGTTCAGGTAGCCGATAATATTGTCGCCGGGTATTGGGTTGCAGCATGTTGCGATTACAAATGTATCTTTCGCCCCACCCTCTTCCGCATTCCTTATCTTCGTGGCATTATTCTTTCCGTTGCTTTTCCTGAAAGGATTTGCGAGTTCTATTTCCCAGAACTTTAATATCTTAACTGCGGAATTATGATCTATTACTTCACCTAACTGATCGAGCCGTATTTGCCCGGAGCCGAGTTTACTGTAAAATTCATCCTTCGTTTTGGCTTTATAAGCGGGAAGTACTTTGCGGAACAGGCGTCCGCTTGGTTTGATCCCGAACTCACGAAGCCTCTCCTCGAAGATTCGAATACCCTCTTTCAGACTGTCGTGCGTACTTCCTTTGAGGTACGACTTTATCGCCTGTTTCGCTTTTGCAGTTATCACATGGTCGAGCCACTCAGGTTTGGGATATGTACTTTTGGAGGTCACGATCTCCACCTGATCGCCGCTCGAAAGAGGTTTGTAGATCGGTTCGACTTTGTGATCTATCTTGGCCCCCATCGCCTGATTGCCGATATTCGTGTGTACGGCGTATGCGAAATCGAGCGCCGTCGCCCCCTGGGGCAGTTTACGCGATTCGCCTTTGGGTGTAAACACAATGATCTCGGCCGAGTAGAGTGTCATTATGAAGTTGTCGAGGAACTCGACGGCATCCTCCGTGGAGCCTTTCAGCGCGTCGCGCAGTTCACTGAGGCGTTTGTCGAAATCCGCTTCTTCCTCGTTGACCCCCTGCCGCTTATATTTCCAATGCGCCGCAAACCCCATTTCGGCGATTTCCTCCATGCGCTGCGAACGTATTTGCACCTCTACCCATACCCCGCCAGGTCCCATCACCGTCGTGTGCAGCGACTCGTAGCCGTTCAGTTTCGGATTGCTCACCCAATCCCTAATACGATCAGGATGAGGATTATATATGTCGGTAATTAAAGAATAGATGTGCCAGCACTGCGATTTTTCGGGGATGATCGGCGAGGGTTCGAACACGATACGGATCGCGAAAAGGTCGTAGATCTCCTCGAACGGTATCTGTTTACGCTGCATCTTCAGCCATATCGAATATGGGCTCTTCACCCTACCCTCTATTTTGAAGTCTATATTGCTTTCCTGTAACGATTTGCGTATCGGAGCGATGAAATTCTCGATAAATTCGGACCGTGTCTGTTCCGTTGCCGCCAACTTCTCGGCGATTTCCTTGTAGACTTCCGGGAAACGATACCTCAAGCAAAGGTTCTCTAATTCCGTTTTAATCTGGTATAAGCCAAGGCGGTAGGCCAATGGCGCGAACAGCAGGATCGTCTCGCTCGTGATCTTTATCTGCTTTTCGTGCGCTATTCCCTCGAGGGTGCGCATATTGTGCAGGCGGTCGGCGATCTTGATCAGGATCACGCGCGCGTCGTCCGACAGCGTGAGCAGTACTTTGCGGAAACTCTCGGCCTGCGCCGAAAAGTCCTCGCTCGACACGTCCGCCGACGGATTGTTGTCGAACACGCCCTCGATTTTGGTCAGCCCCTGCACCATCGAAGCGATCTTTGAGCTGAACATTCCCTCGATGTCCTCGATCGTGTAATTCTTGTTATCCTCCACCACGTCGTGCAGCAGCGCGGCCGCCACCGATTTCACACCCAGTCCGATCTCGTTGACCACGATCATGGCCACCGCGATCGGATGTATCATATACGGCTCACCGGTCGCCTTTCGGAAAATCCCCTTGTGGGCCTCCTTGGCGATCATGTAAGCCCTTTTTATCGTATCCCAGTCCTCCGGGATCTTGATGATCTTCTCACAACTTTTGAGCAGTTCGTCGAACTGGGCCGTGAGCAGTCGTTCATGTTCGGGTGAATACTCCATGCGTCTTTTTTAACGTTCGACGGTTAGTGGTAAATACATAAAATATTAACCACTAACCGTTTAACTACTAACCACTATTTCTTTGCCGCTTCCTTTGCCGCCGCGCGTACTTTTTCCTCTACGTCCAACGTCATTTCGGGGCTGTCCAGGAACAACTTGAGCACGGCATCCCTACCCTGTCCCAATTTCTTGTCGCCCATCGAGAACCACGAGCCGCTCTTCTTCAGCACGCCCAGGTCCACCGCCATATCGACCAGCTCGCCCACACGCGAAATGCCCTGCCCGTACATTATGTCGAACTCCGCCTTGCGGAACGGGGGCGCTACCTTGTTCTTGACTACTTTAACCTTTGCGCGAACACCAACCTGCTCGTCGCCGTCCTTGATGCTCGAAGCCTTGCGGATGTCGATGCGCACGCTGGCGTAGAATTTCAGCGCGTTACCGCCGGTGGTCGTCTCCGGATTTCCGTACACCACGCCGATCTTATCGCGCAGCTGGTTGATGAAGATACACACGGTCTTGGTCTTGCTGATGCTGCCCGTGAGTTTGCGCAGGGCCTGCGACATAAGGCGCGCCTGGAGGCCCATTTTCGAATCGCCCATATCGCCCTCGATCTCTGCCTTCGGCGTAAGCGCCGCCACCGAGTCGATCACCACGATGTCCACCGCACTCGACCGTATCAGGTTATCGGCGATCTCCAGCGCCTGCTCACCGTTGTCCGGCTGCGCGATCAGGAAATTGTCGCCGAACTCGACGCCCAATTTCTGCGCATAATACTGGTCGAAAGCGTGTTCCGCGTCGATAAACGCCGCCACACCGCCCAACTTCTGCGCCTCGGCAATGGCATGAATGGCCAGCGTGGTCTTACCCGACGATTCCGGGCCGTATATCTCGATCACCCTCCCGCGGGGATACCCCCCCACTCCGAGCGCCATGTCGAGCGTGATCGACCCCGACGGAATTACCGCAATATCCTCCACCGCACCGCTGTTCATCTTCATTATCGCGCCCTTGCCGAAATCCTTCTCGATCTTGTCCATCACGGCGCTAAGCACCTTCAACTTTTCGGGGTTGATCTGCGTTTTCTCTTTCTCTGCCATATGTTTGGTTTTTAGTAGTTTGCTTAAAATATTATTGACAGTAAGTATATTACAAGCAAAACGATAAGTGCGGTAACAACTATCGTTGCCATTGTCCTTCTGCGATTCTCACTCTGCATCCTCTTCCTTATCTCCGCCTTGAATTTTATCGAGCTCCTCACGCGACAGTTTTATGTCACTAAGTTCACCGCGCTGACGGACCACCGCCTTGGCGTACATTATGCACATTTCGCTCCTTTTCGTTCTTTTAGCCTTGAACAGCGCCCTGTTTTCCCTGATGCAGTGCAGATGTTCGCATCCATTGGATGTTTGAAGCAGCTCATTCTGTGCTATTTATACGAGTCCGCGATCTGCTCGAAATGGCGTTTGGTGTCGACCTTGTCGAAGACCTTTTCGATCCGGCCCCCGCCGTCGATCACGAACGTCGTGCGCAGGATGCCTTCGTACTCGCGCCCCATAAATTTTTTCGGTCCCCACGCCCCGTACGCCTTGGCAATCGCCTTGTCCGAATCCGAAAGTATCGGAAAGTTAAGGTTCTGCTTTGCCGCGAAACCCGCGTGCGACTTCACGCTGTCGGGACTCACCCCCACTATCGCGAACCCCATCCGTTCCAACTCACCCTTCCCGTCACGCAGGCTGCATGCCTCGGCCGTACAGCCGGGCGTATTGTCCTTCGGGTAGAAATAGAGTATCAACTTCCGGCCCGCGAAGTCCGAAAGAGATACACTATTGCCGTTCTGATCGTTAGCTGAGAAATCGGGGGCTTTATCGCCTGTTTTTAGTTTGTTCATCACAATAAAAATTATCCCATGTAAAGATAAAGATTTATACTGTGAAATAAAACAAAAAAGACTGAAATATCAGCCTCCTGGAGTGAAAAACCGGAAATTATTTCGGAATTGCTGCCCTCGCATGGCACGTAATTCCGAACGCTTGCGGAGGATCTGTATTGTTTTGTCATCTCGAAGCGTAAAGCGAGAAATCCCACCCATCTCACGAGATCTCTCGCTTCACGCTTCGAGATGACATATAAAAACAGCCGCGCGTTCATCGCACGGCCGCCTCTAACCACTAACCGTTAACCACTACGCTACTTCGCCGTCACCCGCTTCTCGATCTCCTCGATCTGGCGCTTGAACGCCTTGTCGGTTTCGATCAGGTTCTGGATCGCCTTCACGGCATGCAGCACCGTCGCGTGGTTCTTGCCCCCTATGGCCGATCCGATCGCCGTGAGCGGCGCCTTGGTGTATTTCTTGCACAGGTACATCGCGATCTGCCGCGCCTGTGCGATCTCCCGCGTGCGCCTGGGTGAGTTGAATGTGTCGAGACTGAGTTTCATGTATTCGCACACCACCTGCCGGATACCGTCGATCGTGATCTCCTTCTGCGAGAACTGCACATAGACTTTCAGTATCTCCTTGGCGAGCGCTGTGGTGATCTTCCTGTTCATAAACGCCGCGTTGGCGACGAGCGATGACAGCGCACCTTCGATCTCGCGCACATTGGCGTTGATATTCTCGGCCAGATAGTCGATCACCTCGTCCGCCAACTGGGTCCCCAGCTTCCGCGCCTTATGGCGGATTATCTTCACCTTGGTCTCGTAATCGGGCTGTGTGAGCTGCGCCGAAAGCCCCCACTTGAAGCGCGTGATCAGTCTCTGTTCAATATCTTTCAGTTCCACCGGCGGCTTGTCTGAGGTGATAACCAACTGTTTGCCCGACAATTGCAGGTGGTTGAATATCGTGAAGAACGCGTTCTGCGTCTTCTCCTTGCCCGCAAGCTCCTGTATGTCGTCGATTATCAGCACGTCTATCATCTGGTAGAAGTGGATGAAATCATTGAACTCCTTGTTGAGCATCGCGCTCGTGTACTGCGCCTGGAACTTGTTCATCGAGACGTAGAGTACCTGCATCTCGGGATGGCGCTGTTTAACCTCGATCCCGATCGCCTGCGCGACATGCGTCTTACCCAGCCCCGAGTTACCATATATATACAGCGGATTGAACGGCGTGTTCCCCGGGTTCACTGCCACCGCCAACCCCGCCGAACGCGCCAACCGGTTGCACTCACCCTCGACAAAACCGTCGAAAGTGTAGTTCATATTGAGTTGCGGATCGATTATCGCCTTTCGGATGCCCGGAAGTATGAATGGATTCTTTATATTTGCAGTGTCGGTCTGCGCAAGGAACTTGTTGATGGCGGTTGTATCGGCGCCGTGAACAGTGGTTACCGCGGGTTGCTCGTTACGCGGCATCACATAGCGCAGCCGGGTTTTCGTTCCGAAGAGTTGGTAGAGGATCGGTTTGAGAAATTGCAGGTAGTTCTTCTCTATATGGTACACATAGCTTTCGTTGGGCACGCGCAATTGGAGCGTCGTCCCGTCGAAATCGAGCGGCACCAGGGGCTTGAACCACTTAACGAACTCATCCTCGGATGTTTGTTCCTTAATGCGGGACAAGCATGATTGCCAGATGTCACTATACGTATGTTTATCTAAGGTCATAAAAAATATAGGTGGTCTTATTCTACCCCACAAAAATGTAGATAATATTTCGAAAAAAAACTGCGATTTCGGTTGTTATTTAATTTATTATTTATATAGATAAATAAGGGTTTGAGAGGGGTCGGTTTTTAACAGGCTGATAGTGAGAATTGAACTTTTTCTTCATATTTTTGTCATAGAATTTTAGTCTGAACGCAACATTATCCATAAGAAAATATTATATCATAAATGGAAGACAAAATAAAAAACGAGACCCTCGCCAGAGCGCATTTCTGGCTTGATGGCGACTTCGATCAAAAAACCAAAGAGCAGGTCAAATGGCTTATTGACAACGACATAAACGAGCTTGTTGAAAGCTTTTATCGAGGTCTTGAGTTTGGCACTGGGGGTATGCGCGGCAAGATGGGGGTCGGCACCAACCGCATGAATATCTACACCGT
>QMCD01006165.1_pt1 | contig 10661 bp, 14 predicted proteins | sample 1821841 | NCBI WGS metagenome assembly QMCD01 (sample SAMN01991225, study PRJNA193472) | Termite gut metagenome, whole genome shotgun sequencing project. | isolation source: worker | host: Macrotermes natalensis | reverse complement strand
AAAAGAGCGAGTTACAAAAACTCGCTCTTTTTCGCCTCTGCGGTATGGACGGGACTCGAACCCGCGACCCCCTGCGTGACAGGCAGGTATTCTAACCAGCTGAACTACCACACCGTTTTTCTGAACTATGGCAATCTGTCGAAGCATTCCTTCCACAGAATTGCGATGCAAAATTAAGCAAAATTCCGGAAACTGCAAATTTTTTTACTCTTTTTTAAAGATCGTAAAATGAACACTGCCGTAACTTCTTGATTGTGAGAAGTGGGGATGCCCGGAAAAATCTTTGTCCCGGGGGTGTTCGAAGACAAAAAGTCCGCCCCAGCGCAGCACCTCGCCGCCAAGCACAAGATCGACAATGCCATCGCTGCCTTCAAGGTCGTAGGGGGCGTCCGAGAAGACAAGGTCAAAACTTTTCGGGGTGCTTTTCAGGTATAGGAACGCATTGGCCTTAACGGGATAAAGATCGTCGAAGCCAAATTCCATGGCCGTCCGCCGGATATAATTGTAGTGCACGGCGTTGATCTCGACCGAGGTTACCGAAGCCGCTCCGCGCGATGCGAATTCATAGCTTATCGAGCCCGTCCCGGCGAACAGGTCGAGTACGTCGAGGCCCTCGAAATCGACCAGGTTGCCGAGCACATTGAACAGGTTCTCCTTGGCGAAGTCCGTCGTGGGGCGCGCCCGCAGGTTTTTGGGGGGATTGATGATGCGTCCCTTATGTTTGCCGCTGATTATTCTCATTTTTTCGCAGGTCTCGAAAATTCGGGGCGGGTAATTATCCTGAATGATTTTTGCAGCGCTTTCGCCACTTTTTCCACATTTGCCCCGCTCGCATACAAAGGCGTTTTCCGTATGTCGAACCTCGCCGAGAGCTCCTGCATATAGTAGAGGAGGTCGGCCGTGGTGGAGTAGGGGAGGACCTCGCAGTACCGCCACTCGCCGAGAGGGATCGCCTGTATGGTTATATATACATTTTTCTCCGTTAGATAGAGCGAGGTGAATTCTTTACCGGCATCTTTTTTCTTATATTTCGCCGTTCCATACTTGATGGCCGTATCGAAAGGGGATGCAAATCGGGCGTGGGCGCCGAACATGTCGCCGACGGCGGCGGCGACAGCCTCCTCGCAAACGGAGATCACGGTAATGCTGCCGTCTGATAACCGGGAGACAATCCCTTCCTCGCCCATGCCCACGGAAATGTTGTTCACCGCAAGGTAATCGTTTGTGTTGGCGGGGTCGAACAGCGTGGAAGGTACGAGTACGGTCTTGAGCGTGTCGATCATGACGCACGCCGGGCCGTCCGCCCAGCCGCTCGCGTCGACACACCTGGCGAGTGCGCTGCGTATGCGCTCCTGCGGCGGGAGTTCGAGGCTCATGGCAATGAATTTTTCTTCGGCCCCGGAGCCGAAATCGAAGAAACAGCCGGAATGCGCCCCTGCCGGGGCCTTCACAAGCCCCGTCGTCCAAAAAGAAAGTCCATCCGGAGAGAGCCGGATGGACAATAACTTTTCTTTCAGCCGGCTATTCCTGCCTGTTGATCGCATCGTTCGTTGCTGAATACAGGTCGCCCACCTTGACTCCGGGATACTTGTCGAATGTGTTTATATCCTGATCTATCTTGTTGTCTATCAACTGGCGGTTAAGTCCTCCGAGATAGTAATTGTAGGGCGCGCGGAGTTCGAATACGGGAACGATAACGCCCGATTCCGTGGATACCTGCCCTGCCTGGAGGAAGAACCTCTTGTTGTCCGACCAGGGTATGATGGGGAATTCCCTCACATCCTGCGGCGTCAGCCTGCGGGGGGAGAAGATCGTGTCGATGACCGGAATGCGGAACTCCTCCGTGTAGACAAGGCCCGCTGCGACGGCTACCGAATCATCCGCCGACCCGACCGAACGAACGAGTGTGAGCGAATCGTTGAGCACGAAATCTATAAGTTCGTCGAAGTTCCCGGTATAAGCCCCATAAACGGATTTGTATGCCCGTTGGGCGGCGCGAATGTCCTTCGCTTTCAGGATAACGGCGGCTTCGCGTTCTTTTACGTCTTTGTCGAAACGGATCGGCTTACGGATCGCCAGCGCCAGAAAAGCGGCAAGGCCGAGGATCACGAGTACCAAAAGAATCTGGACTACTTTTTTCATTGGTATTTTTGCTTTAAGTTTGTATCGGATTTTTAAGTCAAAAAGGTGGTCTAATGCTAAATGAACATATTGCGTCCCAAATTTACAGTAATTTTGGATTTACGCCAACTTTTGGCCAAAAAAAAACTATCGAAAAAATTGCCGGGTGGGTGGTCGACCCCGCGGCCGATACTGTTTTCATCCTGAACGGTTATGCCGGAACGGGCAAAACGACCCTGATTGCGGCCACGGTCGCGGCGCTTAAGTCGATGAAAATGAAGACGGTACTCCTTGCACCTACGGGCCGCGCGGCAAAAGTCGCAGGCCAATACACGCGCGAGAAATCATATACGGTCCATAAAAAAATATACCGCCAGAAAAGTTCGTCTGACATTGATTCGGGTTTTGCGCTCGACTTCAACAAGGACGCCGACACGATATATATCGTCGACGAGGGCTCGATGCTGAGCGACCGTGCCGCCGAGAACCGGCTTTTTGGCTCCGGGAGCCTGCTGGACGACCTGATCACCTACGTGCGTAGCGGCAAGCGGTGCCGCCTGATGATCGTGGGCGACAATGCGCAGTTGCCACCCATAGGCCACGACTTCAGCCCCGCGCTCGACCCTGCGCTGATGTGCCGCTACGGGCCGGTGGAGTACTGCTCGCTCGACGAGGTTGTGCGGCAGGAGGCCCAGTCGGGGATACTGTTCAACGCCACGCTGGTGCGCTGCATGATCGAGGCCGGGATATACGAACCCCCGCTTTTCCGCACCGCGTTCCCCGACGTGAAGAGCATCGGCGGAGGGGAGTTCATGGAGGAGGTGGAAAACTGTTACAGCCGCTACGGGCGCGACCAGACGATAGTGATCACGCGGTCGAACAAGCGCGCCGGGCGTTTCAATGAGGGCATACGCCGCCACGTGTTGGGCGCGGAGGAGGCCATCGAGTCGGGCGACATGCTGATGGTCGTCAAGAACAATTACCACTACCACAAGGAGGCGGCCGACGACCGGATGGAGTTTATCGCCAACGGCGACATAGCACGCCTTACGCGCATACGGCGGTTCGAGGAGCTATACGGGTTCCGGTTCGCCGAGGCGCGCCTCGAATTCCCGGATTACGACGACGTGGAGATCGAGGGCAAGATCCTGCTCGACACCCTCTCGTCCGACGCCCCGTCGCTGTCCCGCGAGGATGGCAGCCGCCTGTTCTACGCCATCGGCGAGGATTACCCGGAGATAAAGAACAAGGCAAAGCGCAACAAACTGGTGATGGAAAGCCCCTATTACAACGCCCTCCAGATCAAGTTCGCCTACGCCGTGACGTGCCACAAGGCACAGGGCGGCCAGTGGAGCGCGGTCTTCATCGACCGCATGATCTTCGGCGACGAGCGGATGAACCGCGACCTGATGCGCTGGCTCTACACCGCCCTCACCCGCGCGACCGAACGCCTCTATTTAGTGAATTTCGACGACCGGTTCTTCGAGGAGCCGCCGCAGGAATAGCTGTCTATTTCGTGTAGCTTTCGAGGCGCATTACCTCCTGGAGTTTGCCGCGGTTGTTATAATTTTCGCGTTTAACAAGCCCCACTTCGGGGGAGATCCAGTCGGCATATTTCGTACCCTCGGGCTCCTGCGGCTGTTGCGGGAAACGGCCACTGCCTCTGGTAAAGTCCATATTTCCGGGCATGGGCCCCATACCTCCAAAGTTAAATGTATTGGGCACGACCAGTTCGTAAGTAATTTTATAGCAGTCGAACGTGCCTGCCGGCGTCTCCACCTTTTCGTACGCCTCGACTTTGCGCTTGCGTATCTGCCCCTGCGCTTTGATCCCAAAGTCACTGAAGTTCATAGGGGCGCCGACAATCGTATATCCATGGGCCTGGCTCATCATACTGACCTCGGTCTGCATCTCCTTGAACCTCTCCTCGCGTTCGGCCTGCTGCTCGGGGGTCAACACCTCCACGTACTTCGCGTCGAGTATCGTTTCGTCGGGCAATTCGTCGCCCACCGTCATGGTGCGCGGGAAGCTGGTCTGGGCCATCAGTTCCACATCGTACTGCATACCGTCCTTCCTGTCGTGCGCGATCATATACATGAACATTTCGGGCAGCGCGTCGGCGAGCCACTGTACATTGTCGAGCGTAACGCGGTCGCCCTCGATCTTCACATCGCCGTAGGAGAGGTTCCCGGCTGCCAACCCGAGCATGTGCGTACCGGCCATGCGTTCGATAAGGTCGTTGCCCACGCCCACGTTTATCACCATCCCGTCCTCGGACGGCCATACCTCTTCGACTACAAGTTTCAGCCAGCGAGCGTCTTTCCACTGGTTCTTCAACTCCCTTCCGCGGGCATTGTAGTATTTATAGCTCAGTTCCGCACCTTTCGTGGTCGGGAAATAGCAGTTGTCCTGGGCCTGGGCCGACAGGCCCGCCGCGCAAAGCGCCGAAAGCAGCAAAGTGGTCAGTTTTTTCATTGATCGCAGAATATTTATATGGTTGTACGATATGCAATGTAACGGAAAAAGCGGAGAAAAATTGTTTTGGCTGCGGGCCGAAAACCAAGTCCGGAACATGCGGCGGCAACCAACTATTTTTATCATCTCGAAACGTGGAGCAAGAGACCTCGTTTTGGTTCGCGAGATCTCTTGCTCCACGCTACGGGATGACAGAGTAACAACCGGTTAATCATTATTCGGAAACGCCTTGAACCCGTCCCCGAACGTTTCATAAGCATTTACGACCACCAGAAAGGCATCGGGGTCGATCTCCCGCACCTTGTTCTGTACGGCCGTCACTTCGCGGCGGCTGACGACGAGGAATATCATGTCGCGGTCTTTTCTGGTGTACATCCCCGCCGAGCGGATATAGGTCGCCCCGCGCCCCATCTCGTCCATGATGAAACTTTCCAAAAGGGCGCTCTTATCCGATATAATAAATAGCAGTTTGTCGTAACTCGCACCGTCGATCACATAGTCGATAACGCGCGTGGTTACGAATATCGTCACCAGCGAATAGAGCGGGATCAGCCAGTCGCCCATCACCACGACGCCGAAGATAACCACACACGAGTCGACGATCAGCAGCGCCTGTGAGAAGGTCATCCCGGTGTATTTCACGATAATCATCGCGATAATATCCGTGCCGCCCGTGGTGGCGCGCGTTTTGATTATCAGCCCCACACCCACGCCTATGAGCACCGACCCGAATATGCACGCCAGCAACAGGTCGTCCGCCAGATTGATCTTCCCGTCGAGCATCAGCACAGGGTCGCTGCCGATCATGGCGGTCAGTATGTTCATAAATATCGGTGTCAGGACGGCGGCTACGACCGTGCGCGCGCCGAACATCCCCCCGAATAATTTTATCCCCAACAGAAGCAGCGGTATGTCGAACATGAAGCCGTAGGTACCCACCTCGATGCCCGGGAAAAGGTAGTGCAGAACGATACCCGCGCCGTACACCCCGCCCGGGACGATATAATAGGGATTGATGAACAGCACAAAACCCATCGCCATGATGAAAGTGCCGAGGACGATCATGATCCACGACCGCCACACGACCGCCACCATTTCAGTGAAAAGAGCTGGTCTTTGAAATTATACATCTTTATGGCGGTTAATAGTTAATGACTTCCGGAGCATAGCCGGATTGCGGTAATTCGCAAAATTAGCAATTCCGGTTCGATATTCAATAGTTTTGCTAACTTTGTACCCCGTGAGCCTGTGCGAGGCTATGTAATAACCTGTAAAATAGATTATTATGATCGTTTCCATATTGCTTGTGATCGCGGCGTACCTACTGGGGTCGATACCCAGCGCGGTGTGGATCGGCAGGAGTTTCTACGGAATAGACATTCGCGAGCACGGCAGCCGCAACGCAGGGGCGACCAATACCCTGCGCGTGCTGGGCAAACGGGCGGCCATCCCGGTCGCAATCCGGCTATGCTCCGGAAGTCATTAACTATTAACCGCCATAAAGATGTATAATTTCAAAGACCAGCTCTTTTCACTGAAATGGTGGCGGTCGTCATGGGCCACATATTCCCGATCTTCGCAGGTTTCAAGGGCGGCAAAGGGGTCGCGACGATGGCCGGCGCCGTGCTTGCGATCAATTTTCCGGCCGTGATGCTCTGTCTGGCGACGTTCCTCGCCGTGCTCGCCATCTGGAACTACGTGTCGCTCGGTTCGGTCGTGTCGGGCCTGCTGTTCCCGGTTTACACTTATATCGTATGCTCGACGCTCTATCCCGAGGTCGTGATCGAGGAGACGGTCTTCGCCTGCGTTGTGGCGATCGTGCTTGTGATCACCCACCGCAAGAACCTGCGCCGCATAGCCGCGGGCACCGAATCAAAGATCTATTACTTCCCCGAACGCGCACACAGGAAAACAATGATTAACGGTTAACGGTTAGTGGTTAATGATTACTCTCTCTTATTAACCGTTAACCACTAACCACAATAAATATGTTAGAACGGAACCTTATCAAGATGTATGAGGCCGGTTTCCGCGAAAACAGGGACCTGCCGGCCCTCTCCGACTACTTCAAAAAAGAGCGCTTCACCTATTTCCAGATGGCGCAGGATATCGCAAAACTCCATATGCTTTTCAACGAGTGCAAGCTGCGCCCCGGCGATAAGGTGGCCCTGATCGGGCGCAACAACCCCCGTTGGTGCATCTCCTATATCGCCACGATAACATACGGGGCGGTGATCGTGCCTATATTACAGTATTTCAACGAGAACGACATGCACCATATCCTGAACCACTCCGAGTCGAAGATGCTTTTCTGCGGCGACGCGCTGTGGGACAAGATCGAGACCGAACGGGTGCCGGATATACAGTGGGCCTTCTCGCTTACCGATTTCAAATGCGTGTTCGAACGCAATGGCGCCGCGATCACGCAGTACCGCAGTCACATCGACAAGCATTTCCGCAAACGCTACCGCAGGCGCTTCAGGGTCGAGGATATAAAGTACCGCAACGTGCCGAACGATGCCGTGGTGCTGCTCAACTACACCTCGGGGACCACGGGCTTCACCAAGGGCGTGATGCTCACGGTGAACAACCTCACTGGCAACGTGGCCTTCTGCATGGACATGAACATACGCCGGGGCGGGAGCGACGTGCTTTCGTTCCTGCCGCTGGCCCACGCCTACGGGTGTATGGTCGATATGCTGCTGTCGCTGGCCGCGGGTGCGCACATGACGCTGCCGGGTGCGATCCCCGCGCCCAAGACGCTCGTCGAGGCAATGAAGGAGGTGAAGCCCGAGGTTGTGTGCTGTGTACCGCTGATCCTCGAAAAGATTTGCCGCAAACAGATATTCCCGGCCCTGGGCAAACCGGTGATGAAGGTGGCCCTGAAATTCCCCGTCCTCGACGACGCCATATACGCCTCGATACGCAAGAAACTGCTCGATACGTTCGGCGGCAACATCCACTAATTTATCGTCGGCGGCGCACCCCTCAATCGTGAGGTCGAGGATTTCCTGCGCAGGATAAAGTTCCCGTTCACGGTGGGCTACGGCATGACCGAGTGCGCGCCGCTGATCAGTTACCAATCACACGAGGGCTACAAGCCGACCTCGTGCGGGATGGTGCTGCATGGCTTTATGGAGGCCCGGATCGACTCGCCCGACCCGCAGAAAACCCCGGGCGAGATCATCGTGCGCGGCGAGAACGTGATGACGGGTTACTACAAGAACCCAGCCGCGACCGAAAACGTGCTCGACCCCGACGGCTGGCTCCATACGGGCGACATCGGCACGATGGACCCCGACGGCACGCTCTACATCCGCGGCCGCAGCAAGAGCATGATCCTCGGCCCGAGCGGCCAGAGCATCTACCCCGAGGAGATCGAGGCCAAACTGAACAACCTCTGCTGTGTCAACGAATCGCTGGTGGTGGAGCGCGACGGAAAACTTGTTGCGCTCTGGTCTATCCGGACTATGAACAACTCGATGCCGAGGGCAGGCGCAGCGCGGAACTGCCCGGGATCATGAACGAGAACCTCAGGGAACTCAACAAGCTGGTCGCTCCATACGAACGTATCTCTTCGATCGTGCTATATCCCAACGAATTCGAGAAAACGCCCAAAAGAAGCATCAGGCGCTATCTTTATAACGTATAAGAAAGGGGTTGTTTGGAAATTTCCAAACAACCCCTCTAAGGTTTTCTGCGGAACAGTCCCGGCAGGCCCCTTAATGACGGATAGTACGAACTATTCGACAGTATTTACTTTGGGAGGATCGTGCGGTTGGTTGGTTATTGCCACATATACCTCTATAAGTTTCATCTTTGGCATTCCGTTCTCGGTGAAAAAATCATTGCGGTCTATGATGTATATCTCCTTATTTCTTATCGATTTGGCCCATGCCCATACTTCATGTCTCGTCTTCGTAGCGATCAGTTGGTCGACATCCACTACATTGGCATACGTGGCTAACTCACCTCTCGAGCGTGTAAATATTTTAAATGTATAACGATCATCTTCTGCAACCGGCCTTTCCTTGGCCAACTCGGTGAGATTGTAATTAGAATGTTTGAACATTATTTCAAACCCTTTTTCCGCAGACGCAAGAAAAAAGGTATATCTAGGCCCCATGCGTAATGGATTGTTTGTATTGTCGAATAATCGTGATAAACCTGTCGGTGTATCCGGAGCGACGGACGTTCCGATAATGAAAATCGCCGAGCTCGATGGTGTCTGCTGTGATATTACCGTGCCTGTGCTAACAGCAACAAGCAGGATGGTCAACATTATTCCTTTCATGGCACACTTTTTAAGGGTTATTATTTGTTGCTTTTTTTGTTAGGATAATTTTTTTATCTCTTAAAAAATCATTCATTATATTTTTCTCTTCTCGAGTCTTCGAAGTATAATCCGTCGCATCCGCGCAACCGGATAGTTTCATGTATTTGTATTCGAGGTCGGTATAGCCGGGATACAATGTCCGGATCGCAGCATCGAATGCGGTATTTGTCTGCATCGCATTATGCTGCGAATAATTCGAAGTCTCTATGCCAAGATCGGTCAGTACCGGGTGGCAAAACTCATGCAATATAGCTAGTTCGTGTCCCATCTCGGATGTTTGACTCTGATAATCCGGGTTGTATTTAATAGAATTTATCACTGTGGTTTTCTGCGTCCTGCTGCTGAAATTCATATCTATCTGCATATCAACGACAGATTCGTCCGCGATAAACTCGAAATTCGGATTGTTGTATGCTTTCATAATCATGTTCTTCAGTGCATTATTGGCCGGTAAACTGTCTGCTATTTCTTTCAGATTCCGTTTTGTCAGGGTAGCAGGCGTAGCAGGTGGGTCCGGGTCCGGTGTCGTCGGAGGGTTTGTTCCGCCACCGCCACCGCTACCGCCACCAGAACCTCCTCCTCCCGGATAAGAAGTGTAATACAATATATGGAAGCTCGCATGGGTCTGGTACCTTTGTATGACTGTTATTGCCGAGGCATCCATCCATGCTCTTAATGATCCATCAGGTAGTTCCCACGGCAATGCGCAGTCGACAAATTGGAGTTCACTGGAAGTCGAGAGGAGTCTGTTACTAAGACTAAACCGTATATTAATAAAGTTATCGCGCAGTAAAATCGCATCATCTCTGTAACCACGACTCTCCAACAAAGTTAAAGCTTCGTGACAACAATCAACTATTGCGGGAAAAGCAACCGCACCGACTGTTGGCGTATTGCCCCATCGAGGTATCGTTTCGTTGCCACATACCATTCTACCGTGAAGGTGAGAGGGTTGCTGCTGCGAGTGGTTGCACCACCTCTTTTGTCGTTAATTATCGATTCGATCGCCTGCAAGTCGAATCTGTGGTATAACCCTTTTTTCGACCACTCCTCGAACAGACGTGATTTTAAGAAAAGATGGGCCGTTAGATCCTCTTTGATCGATTTCGCGTTTAGTACAATTGCCGGCTTGACTCCCTCCACGATCATCTTATCCACCTCTTCAGTAGACCCTTCTTCGTCTCTGCTCACCATGAGCGGATATATCACCAGTCCGAGTATCTCTCTGTCTTTGACAAGAGGCAAAATGTAGTGATGGCCATAATCACCTCCCATCGCAGTGAGAGCTTCGTTCGGCAGTGGAGTGCCTGTTTTGGCGAATTGAGACCATTCCTGCTTCCATGCGGGAGAGGTTTTGACGACATCCATAAAGGCGTGCCCGGTTGCATCGAGACTGCCTTCATCGAATGTATAAGTTTCCAGTTCGTTTTGCGTGCATGAAATCGCAAGCAAACATGCCAATAGCATTGGATACAGGCGGTGCAATAATGTTTTCCTCATAAGAGTTGAGCTTGAGTGTAAGATGGAGACTCTAAAGATAAGGAAAAATATTGCCAAAACCAAATATTAGTTTAGATAAATTAAAATAAGTATTTAGAATGACGATCACAGCACGAACTTGTTGATCAGCGGCAGGACATAGTCGCTTGCGAACGGGCGCGGGGAGAGGCGCAGCGCAGGCGCGCTCTGGCGGCGTTTGAACTCGGCGCGCTGGAGCATCCCGGCGATG
>QMCD01004663.1_pt1 | contig 10661 bp, 11 predicted proteins | sample 1821841 | NCBI WGS metagenome assembly QMCD01 (sample SAMN01991225, study PRJNA193472) | Termite gut metagenome, whole genome shotgun sequencing project. | isolation source: worker | host: Macrotermes natalensis | reverse complement strand
ATATATGAAAAGGCGGTACAGTTGCCGAGCGGCGGGTCGATAACGATCATCGCCGTAACGACGCTCTCAGGCGGCGACATCACCCATGCCGTGCCCGACAACACGGGCTACATTACCGAGGGCCAGTTGTTTCTGCGTAACGATACTGATACGGGCAAGGTTATCGTAGATCCGTTCCGAAGCCTGTCGCGCCTCAAGCAGTTGGTAATCGGCAAAAAAACACGTGAAGACCACCCGCAGGTGATGAATTCCGCGGTGCGTCTCTATGCCGATGCGGCGAATGCGAAGACGAAGTTAGAGAACGGCTTCGAACTGACGGATTATGACGACCGCGCGTTGGCTTTCGCTCGCGAATACTCCGAAAAACTGCTCTCCATCGACGTTAATATCGATATCACCGAGATGCTCGATACAGCGTGGAGGCTCTTTGCAAAGTATTTCACTGTGAGCGAAGTAGCGATCAAACAGGAATTAGTCGATAAATATTGGCCGAAACACAACGACAATGGGAGCAAACTTTAATGTGGCCGCCTGCGGATTGTATTGCGGGGCGTGCGGCGCATACAAAAAGGGCAAATGTCCCGGATGCCACGACAACGAAAAAGCATCGTGGTGCAAGATCCGCAGTTGTTGTATCGAGCGCGGATATGTTTCATGTGCAGAGTGTACCGAGTTTGCCGACCTGAAGAAATGCGGTAAATTCAACAACCTGCCCGGCAAGATAATAGGTTTTTTCACCGGCTCCGACCGTTTTGCGTGTATAGCGCGCATACGCGAGGCCGGTGCGCAGGAATACGCCGACGAAATGGAGGCGCGAGGCTTACAGTCATTGAAAAAACGGCGTGGCAATTAAGTTCCAATATAACAAAACGTCGCTCGGCGAGCTTGAGAAAGGGCTTAAGATGCGCATTAAGGCACTCCCTACCATAAAGAGTAAGGAGGCGGCCCTGCGTGTCGAGGTGAAAAAGGCGCGTGACGAAGCCGACAGTTTTGAACGCCGCTTGCAGGAGACGATACGCGAATACGATTACATGGCGCCGCTGTGGAGCGAGTTCGATCCCGCGTTGGTGCGTGTGGCGAATGTCGAGCAGGGTGAACAGAAGATCGCGGGGGTCGCGATACCCGTATTACACAGGGTGGTTTTCGAGGAGCGGGAGTGGGATCTGTTCGATTCTCCTATATGGTGGGCCGATGGTGTGGAGGTGGTGCGCAAGCTCGTGTCGTTACGCACGGAGCATGAGTTTATGTCGCGCAAAACGTCTTTATTGGACTATGCACGCAAAAAAACGACGCAAAAGGTAAATCTCTACGAAAAAGTACAGATACCAGATTACGAAGAGGCCATACGGAAGATAAAACGCTTTATGGAAGATGAAGAGAACCTGTCGAAGAGTTCGCAGAAGATAGTTAAAGCGAGGCGGAAAAAGGAGGTGCAGCCATGATCGTGCCGATGACTAAATACGACATTGTTGTCTACCATCGCGATGGCGATGAATTCCTCGTTCGTTTGCAGGAACTTGGTCTGGTGGATGTTACGACGGCGGGTTGGGAACCGGATGACGGAGAAACCGCACTATTGGCCGAGATAGCAAAGCGTCGTGTGGCTATTGCAAGGTTAAAGGCGCTTATACCGTCGGGCAGTAATGAAACCGTCATCCCAGAGGGTTATACCGCCGAGAATGCATGGCAGGATTATGTCGATGCAGCGGAGCATCTGGACGATATAGATACCCGTATTGCTGTTGCCGTACGCGAAGCCGAACAAGTGGCCGTATGGGGTGATTTCGACCCCGAGGCGTTGCGAGAGTTGGCACAGGCGGGAGTGGAACTTCATTTTTACAGCCGAGGAAATGAATATGACGTGGTCGTGGGTGACGAAGTGCCTGCCGATGCACGTGAACTTCCCATGCCAACGGCTACGGCGGCACAGAAAGAGGCCGAGATCAAAGATTTGTATTATGAACGCGAACAGTGGGAAGTTGTTTTGGAGCGGGCGGCGGCGGGTGTAGGGCTTATTGAAAAGCAGACCGGAAACCTTGCCGGAAAGCTCGACCTGAGCCGTGTGTCGGCCGCCGCTGCCCGCCCTGCCGAGGGATCACTGATGCTTTTGGAAGGATGGGCCACGCGCGATAGCGCATCGCAGGTAGAGAAGTTCCTGGATGAATCGGGAGTTTACTATATAAAATCGTCTCCCACACCCGATGACGAGGTGCCGGTGGTATTGCGCAACCGTAAGTGGTCGTCGCCGTTTGAGGTGATCGGCAATTTTTATTCGTTACCGCGCTACGGGACACTCGACCTTACGGCGTTCTTCGGGCCGTTCTATATGGCGTTCTTCGGTTTTTGTCTCGGCGACGCGGGTTACGGATTGCTGTTTGTTTTGTGCGGATTCCTGTTCAGGCATATCGCGAAAAAGAAAATCAGGCAGGCCGCCCGCGCGCAAGCCGAGAATACGGTGGAACCAAAAAAAGATGTGTCGAAACAACTTATCCAGATCTCAAACCTGACATTCTTGTGTGGCGGTGCGGCAGTGGTATTCGGATTCCTGTCGGGCGGGTTCTTCGGCATACAGTTGGCAGGTCTGCCGGTGTTCGCGCGTATCCATGATATGTTCCTTACACCCGACATGCTTTTCGTACTTGCTTTGGGATTGGGGTTGGTGCAGATATTGTTTGCGCTCGTGCTGAAAATAGCTAATACCTCGTTGCAGTTCGGGTTCAAGTATGCGCTCGGTACCGTAGGGTGGTTGATGGTGTTGTGTGCTCTGATATATGTCGCGCTGCCTGCTCCTGCTGTTCATAAGCTTCTCACGGCGTTGACCGTAAGCTATCCGGTTTATATGCCGGTGTTCTACGTTTTGGCAGGCGTGGGAGCCATAATGATGCTCTTCTTTAACAACCCCTCGAAAAACCCGCTTATAAACCTCGGAGGTGGTCTGTGGAATACATATAATGACGTTACAGGCCTGTTGGGCGACCTGTTGAGTTATATTCGCCTTTTTGCCCTATGCCTGTCGGGAGGCACATTGGCACTGGTTTTTAACAAGCTGGCAGGCGGATTGCCTGTTCCGTTTATGATTATCGTACTGCTGTTCGGTCACGGCCTGAACCTCTTTATGTCGGCATTGGGGTCGTTCGTCCACCCCATGCGTCTTACATTCGTCGAGTTCTACAAAAACGCAGGGTTCGAGGCCGCACAACGACAATTCAAACCATTGAAAAAACATTAATAACAATTACTTAAACACTGTTTCGTATGCAACCAATCATCCTTGCCTACATCGGCATCGCCCTTATGCTCGCCATGTCCGGCATCGGCAGCGCCTACGGAGTTTCGATTCCGGGCAACGCCGCCATCGGCGCCATGAAGAAAAATCCGAATGCGTTCGGTGCTTACATGACACTCTGCGCACTTCCCGGAACACAGGGGCTTTACGGTTTTGTATCGTTTTTCCTTATGCAGAACTATCTGACACCCGAGATTACATGGTTCTCCGCCGCGACACTGTTCTCGCTCGGTCTTATCGTCGGTTTCGTGTGTCTGTTCAGTGCACTGCGACAAGGCCAGGTGTGCGCCAACGGTATCGCCGCGATCGGAGACGGGCACAACGTCATGGGTAACACTCTTATCCTTGCCGCATTCCCTGAACTCTATGCGATCCTCTCCGTCGCTGCAATGTTCCTCCTGCAAGGCGTATTGAATAATTTTTTATAGTTAATGTTCTCTTTTGATAAAGAGAAGCGTATGCTCGCGTAGATATATATAATCGGCCGGTTCGGCCATGCACTGCGAGTATGCGTTGTCATCTCGAAGCGTGTAGCGCTACACGCTTCGAGATGACAACACTGTTTAGGATACTAATATAATAATCGTCGCGGGCACGCACGCGGTTTTCTTGTTCTCTTTTCTCAAAAGAGAATAAAAGAAGCAATAAAATATGGCAAAAAGTACTGCTGGTTTTAAGGATACGGTATCGGCATTCGGGGCGATGATGAAGGACATTGTCGCGCGGCGGTTTGTGCCTGTGTACCTGCTGATGGGAGAAGAGGGTTATTTTATCGACAAGGTGGCGGATGCTTTGGCCGAAGGGGTGCTGAACGATGCAGAGAGAGCATTCAGCCAGATAGTGGCTTACGGTAAGGACAGCGAGGCGGGAGCGATCATCAATTTTGCACGCCAGATGCCTATGATGGGTGAACGGCAGGTTGTGATAGTACGTGAGGCGCAGCAGCTCAAGGGTTTCGAGCAGTTGGAAGTCTATGCTAAAAACCCTTCGCCGACGACTCTTCTGGTGCTGTGTCATAAGGAGAAAAATGTCGATAAACGTTCGGCGCTGTATAAACATGTGAAGGATAAGGGAGTGGTGCTGGAATCGGTGCGGCCGCGGGATTACGAGATCGGGCCGTGGTTGGCGGAATTCGCCAAGGGCAAGGGGTTGGCGTTCGAGCCACGTGCGTTGGGCATGGTCGCCGACCATTTGGGGACTGATATCGCAAAGATATCCAACGAGTTGGATAAATTGATGACATTTCTACCCGAGGGTACTAAGACGATCACGGCCGACCATGTAGAGCAGAATATAGGTATCAGCAAGGAGTTCAATAATTTTGAATTGACGCGTGCATTGAGCGAGAAAAATATGGGTCGTGCGCTTATGATCGCCGAACGTTTGTCGCACGATCCAAATCCGATGTGGTATACAGGTACATTGGGAGTGGTTTTTACACATTTCCAGAGAGTTTTCATATTGAACTACCAACGATGGCTCTCGAAGGCGAAAGGTGGTGCAGCCATGCCCTCGGATATGGATCTGGCACGGATGCTTAAACTAAATCATGCCTTTTTTCTCGGTGAGTACAAAACTGCGGCTGCAGGGTTCCCTAATAAAAAGGTGTTTGCGATTTTGGGGTGGATACGTGAGTACGATATGCGCGGTAAGGGTTTCGGGGGCAGTTCGGCAACCAAAGGCGAATTATTGCGCGAGTTGCTGTTGAAAATTTTTGCGGCATGAGAGGTGAGCGGGTGAGTATCGATGGCAGGGTGGGGGAGTTCGGCGATTTCGCTCCCGACGAGCTTTTGTCCGCAAATTTCGTTTACCAGAAAGTTGCGGTTTTCGGTCGCCGTGTAGTAGCGCCGGAATTGGCTGTCGAGGTGTTGAATACGGCTTATGCAGCCTTATATTCAGATGCATCGGGCCGGTATGCGGATGAAAGGCTGTCTGCCGACAGATGTGGTGACGGATATCTTCATGCGAATATGGAGATACTGCAATCAGATACCATGGCGCACGAGATTACTGCTTTGTTGGATGCCAACGGCTATCCGGTGGCGGGTGGAGCGTTGGTGGCGGTATATGTTTTTCCGGATGCGGAAGGCAGAGCCGTGAGATTGATAAGTTGTGAGAAACAGTTGGCCTGGCGCGATTTTTCGCATACTACGGGAGTAAAGGCTTTGGTGCTACCTTGCGATGTGCCGTTTGCCGGCTACCGGACGGCGGCTTCATTAACCGCCCAAACCTGTGCGAAATTGTACGCCCGCCGCCGAGGTCTCGATGCGGCGATATCTGAGAATGCTGCGGGAATACTCACTACTTTGGATGATGCGCCGTTGTTTGTGGCAGCAGGCGGTCGTGTTTTTGCCGCACCGGCGGCCGAGTCCGCGGAGCGTAGAATGGGCATGACCGCATGCTCCGCCGCAGGTTTGGAACTTCATGAACAGTGTTTCACCGTTGCCGACCTACCGCATTTCGATGAGATATTCGCATTTACGCCTCAAGGCGTAACGAGTGTCGGTGAACTCGGCGGACGGTCGTTGCCGCACTCGCTGGCGGCGCGGGTGTGTCGGTCTTTAGTCGGATGAGCGCGCAATTAGACATAATTGACAACATTTTCTTCCTTAACAGATTTACCTGCTATTTACTCTTTATAGAGCATAGTGAGCACTCTCGATAGCATAACCGTCAAAAGGTAGTAATATAGATCGACAACTTGGCCGCTTGGCTCTACACGATCTTCAACGGTAGCCTTATTTCCCCTGTTTTGTTTTATATGCCGCTTCGTATTTGCCCTTGCTCATGGTGAGCAGGCGGTTGCGTAGCATTGTGCGGCGTAGTGGCGATAGTCTGTCGATAAATATTTTTCCGGACAGGTGATCATATTCGTGTTGGATCACACGAGCGAAATAGTCGTCGAACTCCTCATCGTGTGCCACCCAATCCTCGTCAACCCACCGTATCCGAATGCTCTCGGGACGCCAGACTTCCTCATTCAGCCCGGGGACGCTTAAGCACCCCTCTTCGATGGCTACTTCTGTATCGCTCTCCTCATAAATTTCGGGGTTGATGAACGCACGCCGTGAGTCGGCATATTTCGGTTCATCGGCGGCGTGTGGCGTAAGATCGGTAACGAACATGCGCAACGGCAATCCTATTTGAGGTGCCGCGAGGCCTACGCCGTTCGAGGCACGCATGGTTTGGTGCATATCTTCGACGAGAGCCTTCAGATCGGGATAATCGCTCGGAACCGGTTCGGCATCGCGCCGCAATACGGGCGAACCGTAAACGTAAACGGGTAATATCATAATGTGTCTAAGTAACTTTGCAGTATTATAGTTGCGCTGATGCGGTCGACGAGTGCTTTGTCGCGCCGCGCCATTTTTTTAAGGCCTCCTTCGAGCATTGTCCGATGGGCGAGTTTCGAGGTGAAACGTTCGTCGCAACGAGCTATTTTAGTCGTGGGAAACTCCTTGCCGGCCCATCGGGCGAGTTCTTCGGCGGCAGGGGCGGTTTCAGAGGGTTGACCGTTCATCTGTGTGGGCAGGCCAATGACGATAGTGTCTACGTCGTTTACGGCGATATATTTTCGCAACCACTCTTTAATTTCGTATGTAGGTACAGTATCGAGTGCACCGGCTATGGTTTTCGTGGGGTCGCTGACGGCGACACCTGTGCGTTTTGTTCCATAGTCGAGGGCGATTATTCGTGCCATAATTGTGTGCAAAGTTACTGATTTTTTTGGTAGGGTGGAAAAGTTTTTTTATTTTTGCACTTCGGTTTTGCTGTTGTAGCTCAGTGGTAGAGCACTTCCTTGGTAAGGAAGAGGTCACGAGTTCAATCCTCGTCAACAGCTCAGAAATTTGAAACTGCCGCAGGCAGTGCAACTAAATAATAAGGCCACCCAAACTTGTTTGAGGTGGCCTTATTATTTAGTTGCATAATCGCGTAGCGATTTTCAAATTTCTGAAAGCGCCCCCGCGGCAGCGAGAGAGGATGCGCGAGCGTAGAGCGAGCGAATTCTCGTCACCCACCCAAGCAAGCTTGAGGTGGCCTTATTATTTAGTTGCATAATCGCGCAGCGATTTTCAAATTTCTGAAAGCGCCCCCGCGGCAGCGAGAGAGGATGCGCGAGCGCAGAGCGAGCGAATTCTCGTTATCTATACAAAAGAAGAGCATGCTTGAAATAAGATAGCCCCGCGTTCGGCAGGGCTATCGGTGATCTCGAAGCGGTTCGAACGCTTGACCCACAGCTTAGAAGGCTGTTGCTCTATCCAACTGAGCTACGAGACCAGACTACAAAAGTAATCATTTTTCCTTATTCGGCAATCACTCCCGAGCCGATAAGTTCGTCACCGTCATACCATGCAGCGAATTGGCCGGCGGTTATGCCGCGTTGGGGTTGACTGAAAACGATGATATTGTTGTCGAGAGTGGCTTCCTGAAGTGGTTGGCGATAACGGATGCGAACACTGAACTGGCCGTTGCGTGCTGCTGACGGACGAATCCAATGTATCTCTTCGGGTTCGATGCGCAGAGCGCGACGGTATAATCCTGGGTGTGACTGCCCTTCGCCGACGTATACGACATTGCGTTCGACATCGGTGGCTATGACAAAGAGGGGTTCGGTGTGGCCGCCTATGGCAAGGCCGCGCCGCTGACCTATGGTGTAGAAGTGTGCGCCTTCGTGACGGCCGATAGTTTTGCCGTCTTCGGGGATGTATTTATATGGCTCCCAAATTTCGCGAGGTTGTGCATAGCCCGCCCATGTTGCAGGAATTTCGACGACGTCGCCCTCTTTAACCGTTAGTTTTTGCTGCAAAAATACCGGCAGGTCAACTTTGCCCACAAAACAAATCCCCTGTGAATCTTTGCGTTTAGCCGTAGCCAGACCTTGTTCCTCGGCGATGCGGCGCACTTCGGGTTTCAGCATGTCGCCGATCGGGAACATCGCGTAACGCAACTGCTCCTGATCGAGTTGACACAGAAAATAACTCTGATCTTTATTGGGGTCGGCGCCTGCCAAGAGAGTGTACTCGCCATCCTGCTCACCGCGGCGGCAGTAGTGCCCCGTAGCCACACGGTCGGCGCCCAATTTGAGGGCCTCCTTAAGAAATACATCGAATTTTATCTCGCGGTTGCATAATACATCGGGGTTCGGAGTGCGTCCGCGCTCATACTCGGCGAACATATAGTCTACAACCCTTGCGCGGTATTGTTCGCTCAGATCGACAGTATGGAACGGAATATCCAGCTTTTTGGCGACCAACTCGGCAAACATACGATCGTCCAACCACGGGCAATCGCCGGACAGAGTGCCCGTAGTATCGTGCCAATTTTGCATGAAAAGCCCCACCACGTCGTAACCCTGCTCCTTAAGCAGGTACGCCGCGACGGAGGAATCGACACCTCCCGAAAGCCCTATGACAACACGTTTAATAATGATTAGTTATTAATGGTTAATCTCATTTCCGATACCCGAATGGCGGAAGAACCTGCCTGATACTATGTTCCGCACTTATGCCGAGTGTAAGGCCGAGGGGCGAATAATTCTTTTATAAATAAGGAGACAACACATGAGACGGATTAGGCGCAAAGAAAACAGTAGCTTTCCGCAAGTATGTATCCTAATCGTTAATCTCCAACAGTCCCTCGGGCAGCGAAAATGTTACGGTACGAGTATCGGGATCGGCGCTGTCGATAAACGCAAGGGGTATCAGTACCTCTCGACCTCGGAATTCGACCTGTAACAGGGGGTTTGCCGTACTGTCGATGTAGCCCGTTACTATGCCCTGTAATCCGTCTGCTATGGCATTCCAGCCTGTGAGATCGTCGAAATCATCTTCCTGTTCGCCTGGCATAAACAACTCTTCGCCGACCAGCATGGCGGCGCGTTCAGGATTATCGACATCCGCAAACCTTGCCTGTGCACCGCTACGCCCACGTCTCTCGAACCTTTCAATAAAAAGAGGAACCGCCAATCCGTCCAAACGGACGTACAGCGGTTCCTCGGTATCTATCTCGTCGGGAAAAGCATCATAAAGGTTAAGCAAAACGCTGCCGTCCTGCCCGAACACCTTGCCGACTTTGCCGACGGGCAGTTTCATTACTCTGCGGCGGGAGCCTCTTCGGCTGCGACTTCAGCGACAACCTCGGCTACTTTCTCTGCAACCGCATCGACCATTGCAGCCTCTTCGGGTGTGTCGGTCTCGGCCATTACTACTACCTCGGCAATCTCTTCTTCAGCAGGTGCAGGAGCATTCTTGGCGGCTACAGCAGCAGCTTTAGCTTCCTTGACTTTGGTCTCGTTGGCGAGACGGGTTTTGCCTGCAGCATCTTTTTCGGCGCTCAAGCGGTTTGTTTTGCCTTCGATTTTGCCTGCCTTCTCTTTGAGCCATTTCTCGAACCTGTTTTCGGCCTCGGCTTCGGTAAATGCACCTTTAGCCACACCGCCCAACAGGTGTTTCTTATACAGTACGCCTTTGTAGGAGAGGATCGCACGCGCCGTGTCGGTAGGCTGCGCACCCTTCATGATCCAGCTCAATGCGCTGTCGAAATTGATTTCGATGGTTGCGGGATTGGTGTTGGGGTTGTAGGTACCCAATTTCTCGATGAACCTGCCGTCGCGCGGCGACCTGCTGTCGGCTACGATGATATGGAAGAAAGCATGACCTTTCTTACCATGGCGAGCCAATCTGATCTTTGTTGCCATTTCTTTAATTTTGTGGGGACACAGCCCCTGTTAATTAATCTGTGAGGACACGCCTCACTTCTGTTTTTCGGTTAGGGAGCGCGTTATTGTTCACACCCCTCTCACCACGAGAGCACGTTATTGTTCGTACCCTTGAGCCGCAAGCCGGACTTGAACCGGCGACCTCTTCATTACGAGTGAAGCGCTCTACCAACTGAGCTATTGCGGCGTTACTGCTTACCACCATCTAAAGGCGATTCAGCGCGCAAAATTAATAAAAAATAGTAATTTTGCAAAATTAAAAAAGCCCCCGACGGCGAAAACAACGGCAACACAAATGGCGCAAGCACACCTCATCCCCTCCCCCGACCAGACTTTCCGGATCGTCGCCACCGACGACCCGCAGGGACTCTACGACTTTCGCCGCCAGATCGACAGGTCTCGCGCACAGGAGCGGCAGGGCGAGATCGAAGCCGCCTGCAACACACGTTACGAAGCCTTTCGCCGCCTCTACGATCTGCTGCCCGAGGGCGAAGAAACCATCCTCGACTGGCACGACGAGCCCACCCGAGCCGCGGTCGAGCTGACGGGATTCACCGCGATCGACCACTTCCTGGTGGGCGATTTCGAGATGGCGGCCGGCATCTTCGAGCTGCTGCTGGAGATCGACCCCGAGGATCACCTCGAAGCCACCACGCG
>QMCD01002332.1_pt3 | contig 10664 bp, 12 predicted proteins | sample 1821841 | NCBI WGS metagenome assembly QMCD01 (sample SAMN01991225, study PRJNA193472) | Termite gut metagenome, whole genome shotgun sequencing project. | isolation source: worker | host: Macrotermes natalensis | reverse complement strand
GCCGAAGTATTCGAGGCTCTTTTCATTGTTGACGGTCATCCTCAAAAACATTTAAAGGATCGTATTATGCCTATCATCCGTCAACGCGGATTTTTGAAGTTGTTTAGAGAGATAAGAGGAGCGTTGAAGTCCTTATGATAAAAGCACTAGAGCCAATAACAATAAATGTGGATGAGTTTTTAGCGGTCAACAAGTTCACAGTCGATGAAGAGAATGCGCATATTAAGCTTGCAGGAGATGACATCAAAAAGCTTGATGCAAGCGAGTTTGGCAAGCTTGTGCGCGTATGTCCGGCAGGGTTATATAAAGAAGGGGAGGATGGAGCGCGACGATTTGAGTACGCGGGTTGTCTTGAGTGCGGAACCTGCCGCATTGCATGCGAAGACACCATAATAGAAACATGGAATAACCCTGCACCTCTCATGGGAGTGTCTTATCGCTTTGGTTAAGCTTTAGCCAAAGCAGCTTTATCTCGGTAAGCAAGACACTAAAGCGCATCAATAATTTGATTAATGGTATTGAGAACAAGTATGTTTCCGGCTAATCAAGACACTGTTGATCCGCTGCCACATTGCTCCTCTTTCATAATGTTTACGTAGATCATCAATTCTTTGCGTGAAGACACTCCTAGTTTTGCGTAGATGTTTTTGTTGTGGAACTTAACCGTTGTCAGTGCGATAAACATTTTTCCGGCTATCTCTTGAGCTGTTAGGTTTTCCATGTAGTAATTAAACACAGCGCGTTCGGTTTTGGTTAGTGTTTTGAGGTTTTTAAGGAAGTTCTCATAAGCAGAGACTGCGGGCGAGTTTTGCGCGTCAAGTTCCCTTTGTTTTGCTAGTTTTAGTTCAGCAGCAAGGTTTTCGTTTTCTTCGCCAACTGTTTTATATTCCTCATCTAATGCATTGAGATACTCCATAAGGTCATCAATTTCGGGCACTTTTGTAGGTTTGAAACCATTAACCCCGCGCTGTTTTATCTGGTTGATCCCCTCTGTAATTGGTTGCACATAACGATGGGCGAGCAACACAGAAGCCAGAACGGAGATCACAATAATGAGCAGTATTAAAAGACCGGTAAGAATGACCTGTTCGCGGATTTCGTTATCGTAGTCCGCTTTCGGGATCATCACAGCACTAAACCATTTGGTATTATCTTCAAGTGGGGATAGAGAAATGGGTTTTTCCACACCAATAAAAGATGTTTCGTTGTTTGTGTAAACGGTAAGGCTGCCTGCTTGCTGCATCGTAAGCGTATCATCATCGATATTTGCTAGGTATCCGCTGTAAAGACCGCTTTCCAACACTGAACCGGCGACGATTTTGAGTTCATCTAGCTTTGCAAGTACTGCAGAAATACGGAATGTCTCCGCATTCATTCGATGTGAGTGTTCAAAGTATATGCGACTGATCTCAAAGCCACATACTCCGTAAAACATTGAGTTTTGACCAAACACAGGAACAGCTACATATGACGCAGTTTCCCATGTTCCCGGTACAGCGAGTGCCTCAGAAGCGTAATAACTAGAGGCTAGGTCAGGCGTTGCTTCTGCTCTGACTTTTTCAAAAAGCGGAAACCAGTCTGCCTGAAACTCTAACTCCCATTTGTTATGTAGGACTATACTGTTTTGACGAGCTGCTTGGGCAGCGCCGCGAAATAAAAGCAGCTGTGGCGTTACAGGGTTAGCGGTGTTGACGTTTGAAATTTTTATATATAAGCCACTTTTGTATTGAGATAACTCCGCATTAACTGAGCTAACACTGGTGTCCATTACAAAGAAAACTCCGCTTGCATGAGCTTTTGCTAAAGAGTCAATAAGAATTGGAGTCATTTCGCTTTCAGCGCTTGCAATTGCATCTAAATTATCGCCAAGTTCTGAGAAATCATAGCTCAAATCGGATAATTTACTCGATAGTGCTGCTGAAAGCTTTTTGGAGAGATCTATTCCATGTGCTGCCGCATTGTCGTATTGCTGTGTAACTGAGGCGGAAAATTCGTTTATATAGTTGTCCAGGATATTCTTTGTTTTTGTTTCTGTGTCTGTGAGCAGTCCAAAAAATGATAAGAATGAGAACATGACCGCAAGTAAAACGAACAGTAATACAATGAAATACAGTATCAGGCGGCGGCGTAAGCGCTGACCTTTCGGCTGCACTCGATGCAAAAATCCTATCACAGGCATTGAGATGTGAAGTCACCTCCTTGGGAAGCAATGATTAAATTGGCACTTCCCGTGCAAAAGACTGTCCGATAAAAGGATATTATCCAAAACTTTCATTTAGGTGTCGCCAAGCAAGGTTAGATGCTTCTGAAGTATTTGCATCAACCGATTCTTGTGATGACAAAAGCACCGCTTTCATCTCAGCTACAAAATCGTATTGTAGTTTGGCAAATCCATCCCACAGTGGTGGGGTGTAAAAACTGTAATCGCGATACATCACAGCAATGGCTTCAAACAAAGAGCGGAACTCAGGATTATCAATCTGTGTGATCTTTTCGGCAAACAAAGACTCATATGCGTCTTGTCTGACGGGCATATAGCCCGTCTCTATGCAAAAATCTGTATTGATGTGCATTTCAGTAAACCACTTAGCAAACAGGGCGGCCGCTTCTTCATGTGCCTTGTCACCAGACAATGCACCAAGACCAACGCCGCGTTGGATAACTGACTTTTCGCCGTCCATAAAAACGGGATATGGCAAAGAGATCAATTCTAGAGGCTCGCTTGTGTTATCGGGATATGTGACCGTATCTTTAAAATAAATGATGCTTGCGGTAGATGCGACATTTGCTACTGTCTCTCCGATCATCATTTCCGATGTGCCAAAACCGTCGCCCAAGTTTATTCCTCCGCTTATAGCGGTCTGTGCAAATTTATCCCACGCACTTTTTATTATCGGGCTGTCAAAGTCTATTCGCTTGTCTGAAAACAGGTCTTCACCTAGCTGGTGTGCGGATAACTGCATGTAGTTGAACGGCATATCGTAAAACAGGAATGCTTTGCCGTCACCCGCTACATCCGGAGTCTGTGCATCTGTCCATACAGCGTAGCGAATAGACGCATCAAAAAGTCCTTCCCAAGTGACCAGGTCATCCAATGTCACGCCTGTGTCTTTGGAAAAACGCTCAAAAACGGTCCTGTTGATGAACATAACTTCTGAGGATTTGGCCGCAGGAAAGATAATTTGCTCATCGTCAATAACGCCCTCCTCCATAAAGGCAGGGATATATTGTGACTTTTCCTCTTCAGAGAAATAGTCATTCCAGTCCATTAGCAAATCTGTGCCCATCTCAATAGCTGTTTTTGGATAACAGACAAATATGTCGGGTAGTGATCCTGCCCCCGGCTGGTTCTTTGCAGAAGCTACTAGTGCCGTGTGAATATCATCAGAGTTAGACACTGATGTGACCGTGATCGTAACACCATTGTCTTTGCCGGTTGTTCGGTTAAACTCAGTTATCATTTCGTTCATAAGTGAATCGGTTTGGCTGCCATAGACATGCCACATGGTAAGCGTAATGGTATCTTTGGGGTTCATTGGCTCTTTTGCACTACAGCCGGCAAGTTGTGTCAGTATAAGGCAAAGGCACAACGCTAATGATAAAACTCTCTTCATGCGCAATTACCTTTCTATGTGGTCTCAGTAATAACAAAAGAGCAAAGCTTTATAACACGCAGATTCTTACCTCTCATGCCTACAATTATGATCGACATCTATAAACACATATTTTGTGCATGATCAACCTGTTTTCCCTAAAAAACTATCCTTGGGATAGTATGCAAATCACCATCACCTTCGCTACTGTATGAGTGTCAGCAAGCTAACAGAGAATAGCTCTTCAACAGGTAAAACATATATGTTTATATTTGCATATTTAGACTAATTATTCAATGACTGTGGGCTGGTGAGATGCAATCAAATGACGCAAAGAGATCCTAATTTGGTATTTAGATCAAGATACACCTTGAAGCATACAGACGGAGGATATCAATTTACATTCTATTGTGCTTACTGCGACTTTTGTTACACGGCAGGGTGGATATTCATAGATTCGGTAGAAGAAGCTCGTGTGTTAGCAGAAAAAGAAGCGAGGTTGGCGTTTAACGGCTGTCAATGCTGTGGCAAGTGGGTGTGTAATGACCATTACGATATGCAGGAAATGATGTGTATTAAGTGTATGAAAACAGTAGAGACAAAGGCAGATAGTAAAGAATAAAACTGTAAAACTACGGAGGTGTTTGAGTATGGCAAAAGATTTGTTTGGTGACCTTGGAGGTCTGGGCGGTGCTTTAGGTGGTCTGATGGGCGGTTTAGCAAAATCCGGTCTCGTACCTAAAGACACGCCGGAAGGTAAGTTGTTGGCAGCACAGTCAGAGTTATCCGATCTACAAAAGCAGGAATATGACTTATTGATTGAAATTGGACGACAGGCTTACGGACAAAACCCAGATGCATGGCCACAGAACTCTAAGTTACAACTCATTCAACAAAACATTGCCGCTGCTGAGGCAACACTCAGCGAAGCCAAAAGTGAGCAAGAACAAGCAGACGCCCAAGCTGCGGCAGAGGAGGCAAAAGGCCGCTGCAACCAGTGCGGGCACAAAAACGCAGAGGGAATACGGTTTTGTCAAGAATGTGGATCGCCGCTTGGCACGGCAGGTATAAAACACTGTACTTCCTGCGGAATTGAGCTAGCTGCCGGTACGCGCTTTTGTGGGGGCTGCGGAGCAAGGCAGGATGGTTGACATGGCTACTTATAAACAGCCATGTATCCATTGCGGGGAGTTTGTAGAGCGCGATGCTCGACTTTGCCCGAGATGTCAAAGTAGAAGTCCGTTTGGATATCAATGTCCTAGCTGCCTAAAGCCGGTTGAAAAAGGGCAAGCGATTTGTTCAGGCTGCGGACGTTCGCTGTATGTGCTATGTCCCAATTGCGGAAGCGAAACCTTTGCAGCCGAGCGTTGTGATGTCTGCGGACAGGGGATGATGATTCAGTGCACAAACCCACGTTGCGGCGAGTTGCAGTTCTTTGAGAACACTACGTGTACCGCCTGCGGCAAGAAAATCAAGATAAAAGACAGGAGGTAGCAAGCCATGCTACAGGCATTCACCAGAAACTATCAGGACAACAGCACGGAGGCAGGTTTTGAGTTCACCTTCTTCTGCGATGTCTGCCAAGACGGTTATCGTTCAAGCTTCATTGAAAGCAGCACCTACAAGAAGAAAGGTTTACTGCAAGGGATCGGACAGGGTGCCAGTATCCTCGGCTCACTGGTAGGTGGTCGTGCCAGCACACTGGGCTACGGAGCCGACCGCGCAACAGACGTACTCTCACGCAACTTTGAAGGAAGAAGCCCCGAGTGGCTCAAAGAGCACGAACAAGCCTTCGAGCGTTGTCAAAACGAGGCAAGACAACACTTTCATCGTTGCCCTAACTGCAACAGCTACGTGTGCGACCATTGCTGGAATGAAGACACTGGGCTCTGTACAAAATGTGCCCCGAGACAAGAGGTCTACGTAGCGCAAGCCCATGCCGCTGCCATGCAACGAAACATTGACGAAGCAGGACAGAGCGCCACGGTCTGGCAAGGAGAGATAGAGAGCAAGACGACCATCTGCCCCTCCTGCGGAAAACCCGCCGGTTCGGGCAAGTTTTGCAACAACTGCGGAGCTTCGATGGAGCTTAAAGAGTGTCCCAACTGCGGAGCAAAAAACGCGCAGGCGGTGCGCTTTTGCAATAACTGTGGAGCAAATCTCGAACAAGCGGCTGCTCCGCCTCCTCCCCCGAGCGGGCTTTGTGCAGGCTGCGGCACGCAAAACCAACCGGGCACCAAGTTCTGCGGTGGCTGCGGTAACAAACTTTGATAGGAGAAACGACTATGGGAGCTACAATCATCTGCGCTGCTTGTGGGCAAACAAACCCTGACATCATGAAGTTTTGTGGTGGGTGCGGGGCAAAGCTGGAAGCGCCGAAAGCAGAGAGTGCCTGTTCCTCGTGCGGATATGAGAATCCCGCTGAGAACAAGTTTTGTGGAGAGTGCGGAGCAAAACTTGAGGCTGCTCCTGCCTCCGAGCAAAAAGAGCAGACCTGTCCGTCATGTGGCGCAAAACCCTCTCCCGGTGTGAAGTTCTGTCAGGAGTGTGGCGCAAAAATAGGTGAAACCCTAACTGAAACGCTGACTGAGGAAAAGACGGAAATGAAACTCGGTGAGGTAGTCATGCTTGACCCTAAGTTCCAAGATTTCAGCATAAAGATTGAGGGCGGCAAGCATTTAGGTCAAGAGAATTCGCCGCAGTACCACTTCGATGAATGGCTTACTTTCAAACTTCCTGCCAGCCTTGACCCCAACAGCGGCGACCATGAAGCTTCAATATATGCAATCAAACATGCCGAAACTTATAAGGGCAATTACGAAAATGACTGCATGTCTCATACAAACTTAAAGGCGGTTTCATGGTCGCCACGATTCGGAACAGACGTGCAGTTTTATCTGAACGCCGCAGATTGTCTAGATGGTCTGTATGATTTTGTGCTCACCTTCGACGATAAGCCAGTGGCATGTATCACGCTAGATTTTGTCTTTGTGGAACGATAGGTTTCACCGTTTTTTTTCAGACCCATGATTGAGGAGAGTGTTGTAATGAAGAAACTGGTTGCTTTTACCCTAGCTCTGGCCTTGATGCTTTCTCTCGCCGCCTGTGGCGGAGGTAGCGACACGTCGAACAGCGAAAACACCACCCCACCTGCATCGCAAAATGGCAGCGAAACAACTGATACGGCATCGAGTAATGAGGGCGATAGTGTTGACTCAAGCACTGTTGAAGGGCGACTTGCCAGAGCAGGTCTGACGTTGGATGACATCAAGCCAGACACCTTTGCGGAAGCCAGTCTCTACAACTGTGATGAAGACGAGATTGTCATGTACATTACCAACGAAGGCGGTCCGCTTGGTGAGGATGTGATGAAGCCGCTGGTGATGAAGGTTATCGAAGCCACTGCCGCAGTTGCTGATGACGGGAAATACTGGAATGTGTATTACGGCCTGGGCGAACCAACGGAACTCGATTTCAGCGAATCAAACTGGGATGCGTGGAACTTTATCGCACAATGGAGCTATCAAAAGAACAGTCAATGGATTACGGTCACGCTCGGGGTTGTTCCAGCCGAAGAACCCGACGGACAGGATAATTATGACTATGAGGTATCACTGACGTTCCTTTACTAAAGTACCTCTCAGGAAGTGGGACAGTTTATGCTTTTCCACAGTGATTCCCCTTAGTCGAAAACCAAAGTTGTGAAGGTAGCACAATTGCGGCAAGGGTACATGCTGTCTATGGTCAGCAAGGCGAGCTGGCCAAGCCATAGGAATCGGGCACATTGGCACAACCATAGATGCCTTGTTCATAAACAACGAGAAGGTGAATAAGATGGATATTTCATCAGTCATGGGTAGTAATACTGCGCAGGAGAAGGAGCAACCCTTGTTCGAGTACACGGCACAGGCGCTCTCATCTGTGGTAAACGGAGAGGTCAAGCTGACCATTGGAGAGAATGCTCTGGCAGTTGCTGTCCTCTTTGATGTGGTTGAGCTTGCTTATGCCAAGGTGACCGCTCTCGCCTTTGCCAACTATACCGTTTCCGTAAAGACTACGGAGGGAGATTATGCTCTCTCCCGCATGGGGCAGTTGGCAGAGCCTTTCTACACTGCGCTTTGCGAAGCCTACAATAAGGCGGTGCTTCGCTCACTTTTCATCAAAGGTAACCCACTTCTCACGACAAAAGGTGATTTCAACTTGAGCGAAAGCGAGATGTCGGCTCGTGTCTCTGCTCCCATCCACATCTATGAAAACTGTGTGGTTGCTCTGCCACCCGATATGCAGGCACGGCGCGTGCCTCTCTGTTTTGTAAACGGCATGGACAAGAGAGACTATGAATTGACCTTGCATCTTGCAGGCGGTGAGAGCTATACCTATGCCAAGCTGGGCTATGACACCACACCCTTTGAGATAGCGCTCGAAAAGCAGGTACGCAAGCTCAGGGATAAGTCTTTGCAGGCGGTAAAGGATATAGACCCCTCGCTTTCAACAACGCATGCATCCCAGCTTGCACGTCTTACGGTTGAGGGTGTGGCAGCTCCGTTCGGCGAGCTTACCACCTTGGCTCCCTCTTTTGCGGCGGCGTTGGAAAGTAAACTCTCCGCTACCCGAGCCAGCGAGAGCTACGCGGTGTTTAAGAAGCTCGGTGACCCCATGCAAATATACATCGGTTTCAGGAAGAACGAGGGCAGCGCTTCTGGTGACGCAAAAGGCGATCTAAGCGGTATGTTCGGCGGTCTTGCTGGCGGCACCAACCCACTTGAGGTTTTGGGCAGCATGGGTGTCCCGCAAAACGAAAACATAGAAGCCTCAGAGGGTGAAGCGCTCCAACCAGACCCCTATCTACTCTGGCTTATTGCGCCCTCACCGGATGGCAACTACGCTGCGGTGGAGTTTGCAGAAGCAGACTCGGCCACCTTCGTTTATCGCACGGGCGGCGATTTTAAAACCTTTACCGAAAAACTCAACCGTGCCTTGGAAGCCATCAGCTTTAAGCGAGAGGTCATCCGCATGTCCGACGAGGAATTGCTGAGGTTAGAAAACGCCGATTACCTCATGGCTGCCCAGCGCACGACAGCACTCCAGTTCGTCCGCGCCAATTTCATAGGACGCATAGTCCACTCCAATATAGAAGCATGGGAAAATAAGCTTAAAAGTTTATGGGGTATAAAACCAGCTCAGTCGCAGCAAAATAACCAAGAAACGGGTAAGAAGTTCTGCGGACAATGCGGCGCAACACTCGGCATTGGGCAAAAGTTTTGCCAAGAATGTGGAGCAGCCATCTGAATATGGTATAGTTCTCTTGTAACAAGATGTCTATAGATAAATCCCATTACTTATTTTTTACATAGACAAGTTAGAATATGAAGGCAGGGTGAGTTGTACGACAACCGCCTGCCTTTACTTATTAATGTAGAAGGGTAGCGATGAGCGATACAGAAAGAGAAAAGATTACCATTAAAAATATCACCGAGCCTAAAAGCATTTCTAGGCTCATGCAGTTGTTTTTATCGGGGATGCTGTTTATTTTAGGAGCCGTTTTATCGGTGCTTTTGGTGATGAATACACGGTCACTAATAATTCTTGTCATCGAGCCGCATGACATTAGTAGCAGCGAGATACTCGGTTCCATAGTAACCTGGTTTTTGTACTTTGAGTTTTTGGCGCTTATAGCAAAGTATTACCAGTCCGGACTTCATTTTCCGCTGCGATACTTCATCTATATTGGTGTCACTGCTATTATCCGCCTGATCATTCTCTACCACGATGATCCTGTGCATACGTTAATATTTTCCATCTCGATACTTGTGCTTTTATTGGCGCTTTATCTGGCAAATACTAAGTTACTTAAGCGTGAGTAGCTGATGCTTGCAGCGGGAGAATAACAGTCGCAGAAAGCATCAAGCACCGCTAAAATCAAAGAACAGCTGCTCCGGTTCGTCTTTTGGCGGCCAGACGTGACGTTTCATGTTGATTGTTTCTTCGTTAATAAAGGTAATGCCTTCAGCTTCTAACAATTGACGTTGTTTTTCTTGTCCACCAAAAGCATAGTCGGGTGCCAAAGTTCCTTTGGCATTAACTATGCGATGGCAGGGGAGATTTAACTCCGCAGGAGTGCGGCTCATGGCCCTACCTACCTCGCGCGCTGCTTTTGAGTAACCCGCAAGCTCTGCAATGGTGCCATAAGTGCAAACTGTGCCATATGGCACCAATGCGACCTGCTCGTAGACGCATGTTAGGAAAGTATCATCTAGTTTTGCGAAAGAATGTCTTGGGTTGCTCGACATATCTGTCCTTTGCCTTGTTTTCGCTTGACGATAAGTCTAGGCAAGTAGCAGCTAGCTGTCTAGTTCTATGGCGTTTTTGTTTACACCAAGTGTGGATGAACACTGCTCCCAATATTGCTATAACTAGAATTAAGATCCAGATACTTGTTGTTTTGTCGCCCGTTAGCGGTAGTTCGGATTTGTTGTTTGCGCCTGTCGAGGTATTATCTTCGTCATTTTTGTCGTTGACATCCTCGGCTGTTATTGGCTCATCCGGATCATTGGGGTCAACCGGGACAACTGGTTTCTCGGGGTCTTTTGGATTATTTGGGTCATCGGGATCATTTGGTTCGGGATTTTGATTAGGATCAGGGTCTGGATCAGGGTCAGGGTCTGGATTAGGACTCGGATCGGTATTGGAGTCAGGCTCTGGTTTTGTGTCGGGGTTTGGCTTTGATTCTGGATCAGGATCGAGATCAGGTTTTGGTTCCGGATCGGGATCAGAATCAGGCCTTGAATCATGATCAGGATCATGGTCTGAACCAGGGTCTGGATTAGGTTTTGGTTCCGGATCGGGATCGGGATCGGGGTCAGGGTCAACAACTGCAGTGTACTTTGCCATCACTACCATGTGCTGCTGTACATTCTGATAAGAAAGATCCCAGCCTACAAATGTGTAGCCTTCGCGTATGGGGTTGTCCGGTGCGGTGGCGTCGCGAGTAGCCGGCACGTATTCGGTCTTAAGTGCTCTGCCATCCCAATCTACAAATTGCACAGTGAATAACTGCGGGTTCTTAGTCCA
>QMCD01006506.1_pt1 | contig 10666 bp, 12 predicted proteins | sample 1821841 | NCBI WGS metagenome assembly QMCD01 (sample SAMN01991225, study PRJNA193472) | Termite gut metagenome, whole genome shotgun sequencing project. | isolation source: worker | host: Macrotermes natalensis | reverse complement strand
ATTTGAACTATCTAAGTGATGGCGATGCGCTTAGGCGGTGACTAACCCCAAAACCCGCGCCTTTTTTCTCGGGTTTCTTCCGCACCTCCAAATTCTTTAAGCAAGTCTCTTTGGTGGCGGCTAAGGTTTTCGGGCGTTCTGACTCGAACAGTAATTATTTGTGCGCCACGCACGTCCGGACGGTTTAGATGGGGTACTCCGTGGCCAGAGAGCTTAAAGTCTTTGCCGCTTTGAGTCCCGGCTGGGATCTTCATTACCACTGGGCCATCGACGGTATCTACTTCTAACTCCGTGCCTAGGGCGGCGTCAACCATGTCCACTGTTTCTTCGCTTAGGATTAAGTCACCTTCACGAGTGAATTTTTTGTGGGCTTTAACCCGAATATGTGCGAACAGGTCGCCCTTTTCACCGCCGCCACGCACAGCTTCCCCTTTATCACGCAATCTAATCGTTGCCCCGTCATCAATTCCGGCGGGGACTTTGAGTTTAAACTCCTGCTTTTCGCGCTGCAAGCCACTACCATGACAAACGGCGCATTCTTTTTCTGGTACTTTTCCGCGACCATCGCAGGTTGGGCAAACTTCGGTTTGCTGGATTTGGCCGAAGAGGGTGTTTACCACTTTATTCACCTGCCCAGAGCCTTTGCAAGTTGGACAAGTTTTCATACCGTAGCCCGGTTCGGCGCCGGTGCCATGGCAATGGCGGCATTTGTCATCAAGTGTTATGCTGATCTCCTTTTCTGTGCCGAAAATCGCTTCCTCGAAAGAAAGTGTGACGTTTACCTCGACGTCGCGCCCGCGGACGGGTTGAGTACGACTGCGCCGACCACTGCCAAAACCGAATAAGTCCCCGAAAATGTCGCCGAAATCTCCGCCACCGAAGTCAAATCGAACGCCTTGACCACCAGCCGCCCCTGCGAAAGGACCGCCAGAGAAACCCCCGGCACCGGCTCCGCTGGTGCCGGCACCAACCCCAGCATGCCCAAACTGATCATAGCGTGCGCGCTTTTGCTTGTCTTTCAGGACTTCGTAGGCTTCGTTTATCTCCTTAAACCTTGCCTCATCACCCCCCTCCTTGTCGGGGTGATACTTGACCGCTAGCTTGCGAAACGCTTTTTTTACTTCATCATCACTGGCCGTCTTCCCGACTCCTAGAACCTCATAGTAATCTCTTTTTGCGCTACTCATATTATGCAATTATACCACGTAACGCCCTAAAATAGCAAACTATGGCGTAGAGTGCTAGATTTTATGTGTGAAGCTACGGAACTATTGTTGAATGTAATACGTGAGCTCGGAGATTAGTGGAAACCTGGTACCCCGCCACATCTCTTGCATGACGCCATCGTTAGTTAGGGCTATCAACGTGGGGTATTCTACGATATCGTAGGTCCTGGCTAAGCTATCGCCGTCTTTGGTGTCGGGATTAACCTCCTCGATTTTATACCCACCTGTTGCGCGTCCAAAATCATGCAGAAAATCCGTGACGGCCCTTGTATAGTCTTCGCCATCACGGTAAATCATTATAATCCTCACTTTGACCTCCTTCGTATGTCGCGCAATATCTGTTCAAATTCATCAATACTCTTGAATCTCAAAAAAACACTAGCAAACCGCACATACGCCACCTCATTAACGTCTGCCAGTACTTCTAAGACTTTTTGACCGATAAACTCAGAAGTGACTTCGTTCCTATCTGCCCTATATATCATGTCTTCAACTTGACTGACTACCGCTTCCACCTCGGAGTCGCTGTTAAAAAACTTACCAACTGATTTACGAGTAGAATCAAGCAGCTTAGATTGATCAAATAGTTCACGGCTTCCACTACGCTTAACCACCATTACCGGTGGTCGTTCAATCCGTTCGTAAGTCGTGAAACGGTATTTGCCGTCCAAAGTCTCGCGTCGCCGGCGAATCGTGTCGCCATCACCCAGCTCTCGGGATTCTACAACTCGGCTGTCGCCGATTTTATACCCACTCAACATACCCAAGGGCTACTCCCTGTTCTCAGATTTATTCTTGAATCCAAACACTCCCCCGCCCGACCTCCGGCGGCGACGCAAAAAGGCCGGTATATCTTGTTCATCATCGTTACTCGATTCAGCCTTTTTCTCGTTAGAGACAGCCCAGATGTCGCGCGGATTGTCGGAAGTAAATGTATTACTAGCCGGGCGCGGCTCAGACTGAGTTGGACGCTGCTCCCTGACCTCTCTCACCTCTTCGCGAGCTGGGGCTTTTACGTAGTCGTTCTTGTGCTCAAGATTCATATCTACAGATTGCACGGCTTCACTTTCCCGCTTCTCCTGTTGCTTATCGGCTGGTTTCTCTTTGGGCTCATCGTCTAGGGGCGGCAATGTATTTCCGCCATAGGCTGAGTCAAAGCCAGTTGCCACTACAGTAATTATCAACTCGTCTTCTAGCTCTGGTCGCAAGGTTGCCCCGAAGATGATGTTGGCATCTGGACTTACAGCACTGGTAATCACTTCTGCCGCTTCTTGGATTTCGCTCATACTCATATCGTAACCGCCGGCTACGTTGAACAATACGCCCTTGGCACCATCGATTGAAACCTCGATGAGCGGCGACTCTATTGCCTGTTGTGCAGCAGCAACTGCGCGGCCCTCGCCACCGGCACGGCCAATTCCCATTAGCGCCGAGCCAGCGTTCTTCATGATAGCTTTGACGTCAGCAAAGTCCAAGTTAATTAAGCCATGTTCGGTTATTAGTTCGGAGATGCCCTGCACGCCTTGACGCAGAACGTCGTCGGCAATCTTAAACGTTTCTAATAGAGGTGTACGAGGGTCAATAGTTTGCAACAAGCGATCGTTTGGGATGGTAATCAGAGTATCCACCTCTCGCGACATTTTGGCGATTGCCCACTCCGCATTGCGCTTGCGGGTGGCTCCCTCGAAAGTAAATGGTCGAGTTGCCACGCCAACTGTCATAACTCCGGCTTTCTTAGCTTCTTCGGCCACGATGTATCCAGCGCCGGATCCAGTGCCGCCACCGGCACCAAGCGTAATAAAGGCCATGTCAGCACCCTCAATTGCTTTTCTGATCTCTTCACGGGATTCTTCGGCCGCTGTTTGCCCGACAGTAGGGTCAGCTCCTGCGCCTAAACCGCCTGTCGTATCACGGCCCAGATGCACCTTGACGTCCGCCTTGGAATTATGCAGCGCCTGTGCATCTGTATTCATTACTATAAATTCCACCCCGGTTAGACCGGCATCTTTCATCCGGTTAACTGCTGACCCACCAGCGCCCCCGACCCCGACCACCTTTATCCGCGCAAAGGCTTCTACTTCACTAGGTTTTACTTCTGGCATATTTACACTCCTCGTCTAATCATATTTTTATTTTATCAGTCGTCCACTACAATGTCAACAGAAAAGTCGGCAAATGCCTCTCGTTTTTCAAGAGGCGTTTGCTGGCGACAAAACCGTTTATACGTCTTCGCAGTAAATCGAGTTACTACTCTCAAGGGTCGTGAAAACGGCGGCCTGGTTATTACTGGCGGCTCGCGTGAATTCTCCGCCTTCGATCGTAGGGCACACCCCACGACGCATTACCCGAATTGTGGTTGTGGGATCTGCCGCATCACCGGGAACCGCCTGGAAGTCTATGACCTGCACGAGTGTGATATCACCTGATAGTTCGTTCAAGTAGTTGCAAAAACCGTTACCTGCAAACGTACCATCCCCGTTGCCATCACAACTGACGATAGCAGGAGCCTGGCCACGGTTGTTTGTGCGAAAAGTGGTGACTGCGGCTCCGGCTATACCTATGTCGTTACGGCGTTGGGTATCCCTTTGGCTCCGCTGGAGCGCAGGCAGCGCTAAGAAAACCATCATAAATATCAAGCCGGCGATAGCGAGCACCAACACGACCTCGATAATCGTAAAGCCTTTTTTATCATTTATTTGCTTCATTGTTTTTATTCCCTTTCTGTTCTTTCTGGATTATATTCTTGTCTTATTATATTTTAGCTTATGATTATTCGGATGTCAAGCATTTTACCTAAAGTTTTTATAATGCACCCCCATACGAGTTGGCGCACTGATTGTCGCGGTTGATAGCTTTTCCAGGTGCATAGAGGAAGTTCTTGCAAATCGTTGCACCAGCATTATTGATGATTTCCGCGGCAAATTCCGGATAAGGGAAATACGTATCAACTAACTCCACTCGCGATAATACCCGACGGTAGAGATCGGATGCGCGACCAGTCGAATCCACTTCCGGCTGAACCATATTGAACGGTAGGCGCTTACCAGCAGCATCAAAGGCTTCGACGCCAAAGCTGGCCGATTGACCGTAATATGTGGATAGCCGCACAAAGGTGTTCGCGTTGTTGCGCTGACCACCTACTGGGTCCGGTAGGTTAATACGAACTGCACAAGAATAACCGTTTTCGCCACCGCTGAAGCTTTGACTGCATTTAACTGGCAGAGGATTATACCCTTCTGGCGGAGTGTCATACGGTTGGCTGTTGCCAACAGCTGACCCCGACTTGGCTACGATATCCGCGCCGATTGCTTCGTTCAAGCTATATCTGCCGTTACTGGTCGGATAAAGCATCAGAGCAGCTTTATCAGTCTGGCTGCCGTTGCCGGAGTCTAACTGCCCTAAGTTGAAGTTCCCGGCGGTTTGCATAAGCTGAAAACGTAGGACCGGGGGAGAGTTGACGGCCCAGTTGTTGTTTAACGGAAAAGCGCTTTGCTCCCCGCCCCAGGTTCGCAAGGCACCTGTGTTGGACGCTCCGCCGATGTCTTCCGTCCTGAACCAGCGGACGACAATATGGTTGATATTTACATTTGTATTGGCCGTTCCGGCATCGTTAATCTCGGCTACACGAAGCGGGATGATTTTTGACGAACGGTTGTCAGCCAGATAACCCAGATAATCGTTAGTATTCGGATGGACAATCACACAAGTATAGGCTTGCTGGAGGTCGTTTTCGGAATCTGCACCACCGGCATCAAGCGGCTGACCGCTATCGCCGCCAGCGCCACTGCCATAAAGGGCCCGAGCTACCGAGTCGCAGTTGCCGGCTTTGATTTCGCTGACTATGTTTTCGCACGAGGCGCCCTCGATAATGCCGCTTGCGCCGGTGCTGCCCTTGCTGAGGCAGTCTTGGTAAGCCATGGTTGCCCGCTTAGCGTCTTCCACGCCGGCCAGTGCTGAATCATAGGCAGACTGTGCCAGATCTTGATCGGATGCGGACTGCTGTTCGTTCATCATGATCCTGATGAAGCTAAGCGTAATAACGCCAAGCAATAGTGTTGTAAAAATTACAACATATAGAGAAACCATTCCCCTTTTTAGCTCACCCAGCCGTTTCTTTCTTGACTTTACCATTATTGTCCTCCTTAATTTTGCTTTTATTATACCATAGCGACTTTGCTAAACGCAAGCTTTTACCTAAACTTAGTTATTCTTGCCAGTGGCGCGGGCCGCCATATTAAACTTGTTGATGGAACAATAGTCAAAATCGCTTTCGTCGGATCCGGGCGCACGACAAGTCCGCCCAGCCGTGCCGGCCGTCACCTCTACGCCACGCAAAGTTCCTAGAACAAAGTTAATAGTATAATACACTTCGCCGGTAGTTATACTCGTAACCGGTTGGAATACCTGAAAATCATACATGACAATGTTAGTTTCGTCTTCTGGCAAAAGTTCGGTGGGTGGATTGGCCGGATTTGTATCATCCACACGCATTGAGGGGTTCTTGCAGTACTCGCGGGTAAGGTCGCGAATTTTGACCATGCGAACTGGCTTGTCGGCGTTCGATTGATAGCGGTTGACGATATGGAGTTGGCCGGTAAACTCGCGACCGTTGTTGCTGCGTTCGGGGATGTTCCATACATAACTATACAGGCCAGTGCAAAAGCGAGTTGGTCGGGCCGTGGTCGCAGGCGGGATAATTTGAGTACCGGATGCGACTGCCATAAAGGGATCAGCGGTACTGCCTGCCACGATGTTGCCATCCGCACCGATTGTGCCGCCAGCATAGTAGATAATCTCTCCGTTACTAGTTCGTATTGATGCGACACGTTCTATATTCAAATTTGACGTTAGGTTGAGGATGCCGGCGACCGTCGGAGAGCCGTTGATGGTTCGCCGGATGTCGTCGATAAGCAGCCGGCCGGCCGTGTTGACATTGCGAATCGTCACGCCTTTGGTATAGATGCGTGTGATGTTATAGACCAAAACCCCAATGATAACTAGGAGCACGGAGACTGCACCCATCGCAATTATTAGTTCAACCATGGTGAAGCCCCGGCGCAATGATTGTTTTTTTGCACCAACAAACCGCGCCTCATTGCGAGTCGTTAGCTTAATCTTATCAAAGCTCTTATGGTTTGTCAAGTTCTCTTTCTTTGCCGATATATTCTTCATATTACCCTTCGCCTCCTTAATCCGGATTATACATTCTTACTAATGTGCCGAGCGTGCTGGGAACGGTTTCGCCTGGGCTAAGCCAGCACGACACGATATAGACGTCGTAGAAAGATGGGCGATGGTTGGGTTTTTGGCTGGTACTGTGGATTGGCACTGCCCAGATACCCTCGGTGCGCCGGACATTAGTGAAAGACATGGCATCAAAGTCATTGGTGTCTGGGTTCTCGGCGCCACCTGTGGCATCTTGAAAAACTAGGCGCGCGTAAGTGCCGGCCCTGGTGTTGAACGCCTCGGGACGGGTTATCACCGTGTCGGCAACCCGTTGCGTGGTTATCGACCGGGTATTGGTAATAAAATAGCCATAAGTTGCCTCAGTGGGCACGGCGCAAATCTGGTTCCCTGCCGCATCAGTAGTGGTTAAATTGCGGAATAGGGTTTGGTTGCCACGGAATGAGGTGGGGCTGTTGCCATTGCCAATCCGAGCCAGCTCGTTCCAGAGTGCCTGATAGGGTCGGTTGCCAGCCTGTAGGCTGAGCTCCGCCACATGGTTTTCGTGAATATAGCGAACGGCTTCACCCTGGGCAGCCATTTCTTCCCGCGCCAATGTCAGCTCCAGCGACCCGGTGGTCTTGTCCAAACCTTTGTTCATAATCATCATAGCCGCCACTGAAACCACTGCGAAAACTGCCACGGCAAAAATCACTTCAATTATGGTGTCGCCACGCTTCAGCCTGTTTTGTCCGCTCGATTCTAGTTTATTCATCAATATCCACCTCCCTTTCCATTAATGGCAAACCTGTCCGGCCAGAATAACATCTGGTTGTGTTTCGCTGCCTACATCCATTGGTAATAGCTCTACCGAGCTGGGGCCGTCGCCATTCGGCAAAAACCGAATAGCGCGCATCTTGCTGGGCGAGTTAAGCGCCACATTGTTGTCGCCGTTGCTATTGGCCGAAACACATACAAATAATTGATTAGAGTTGTTGGTCTGATAGTTATTTGAGCCACAGCCGGCGTTGGTTGTGCCGGATCCGCCGACCATGCAGGACGGGTATTGTTCATACTGCCAGCCACGCCGAGCGGAAGCATCGTCGCCTACAATAAAAGTCTTGATGGTGTTGCTGATGGGGGCACGCAGAATCAAAATGGTGGCGACTGGCTTGCCAAGATAGCGGCTGCTACTGGCGGCGATGGGAGGAATGCTTGGGCGAATTGGACCGACGTCAATCTCTGATCCACGGAGGCTAGCTCCCCAGGCCAGCTGGAAAACTTCTTGGGAGCCGCGGATCAGTCGGATGTCGTTAACCCATACTATTGAATCTGCCACATCCGTTGTGGCCAAGCGTAGTCGCGCCGATTTGAGAGCGCTCTCGTCGCTCGCAGTGCTGAGGTTGTTGGATGTATTGGCTGGGTTGGTCGGGTCCGACTTTGAACCGATCACATCATCCCCGATCACGGTGGTCGAGCGCACAACAGCGGTTGGATTGCCGGTCGCATCATATTGATTCAAAAATTCAATCATCTTGCCGTAAACTACGCAACTTGTTCGGCCGGGCCCCGAAGAGCCGCCAGTGGCTGAACCCTGGCAACGGTTGCTGTCTGGCGTGTTAATTTGGGTATTTGCCACGTCGGCATAAAACTGCTGAAACATATCCACGGCTTCTTGGGTGCTGTCTTCGTAGCGATGCCGCTGGATCGTGCTGCTAGTACTGGCGATTAATACTGTAAATAAGAGGCCAGAAACAGCCAGTACTATCACAACTTCGAGAATAGTGAAGCCAAGTTTCTTACCTCGCCGAAAAAATCTAAGCATAAGTCTATTTTACATCATCAGAAATCTAAGCGCAAGGTCTTTGATGAAAAACACCGCCAAGAATGCGATAATAAGAAATGGGGCGAAATGGATGCGCTTGTTGCGAATAATTAAGAATGAGAATAGGGCTAAGGCATTTGCGAGGAACAATACTAGGCAAGCTAACCATAAATCATGCAGGACCAGGGCGAATGGCAGGCAAAGCAGGTAGTCTCCGCCGCCAACCCACCGTTCCTTGGAAAACTTATAAAGCACGAGGTATAGTCCGGGCAAAACCGCCAGCGACCCCAGAAGCCCTATCCACATGCTCGAATTTTTGGCAATAGCAAAATTTGCCGGCGCCAAGTCCAGCGTTAAGAATAATATACTACATAGCACTGAAAATACCAAAACTTTTGTGCTTAGTTGGCCCCATTTGTGGTCGGTGACGAAACTGATTGCTAAACTAACCAAGAGCATCAGCCATGTTACTAGCTTAGCCAACCCTAACGCCCCATCTAGGCCGCATGTTCCCCAAATCTCGCCATCAGGCCAGAATAGGTACGAGATGGCGAAGATGGCGCCGAGGCCAAACTCCATCAAAACTTCTAACCATCCGATCCTTTTTTTGCATTTTCGACAGCGGCCGCGAAGTGTGGCCCAGGATATGATTGGGATTAGATCATACCATTGCAACATGTACCCGCAGGATAGGCAGTGCGAACGGCGGCGTTTGGCTTTTTCGCTTGCGCTACTGCCGGAGCCGACTTTGCCAGCGATGCGATAAGCCGTGGCGCAGGCATAGCTGCCAAAAATCGCTCCGACTATTCCGAGGTACACCGCTACGAGAACTTGCATATGTATATTGTATCATGCACGTAGGAAAGGCGTCGAACGCAGTTCTGCCCACCTGACCCACCTGCACTTTTCCTCGTCAGTTATGATATAATCGTGGAATGAAGAAAGCGGAGTTGGATGAAATTGGTGAAATATTGGAGTTTCTGAAAGCGGCCGAAAGGTTGAAGACGATAAAGCGGACGAATTATCTGAGTAATGGGGCGCCGGAGAGCGATGCCGATCACAGTTGGATGCTAGGATTAATGGCAATAGTTCTGTCGGGGAAGATGGCCAACAAGATAAACCTCGAGAAAGTTTTGATGCTAGCAATCGTGCATGATTTAGCAGAGGCGGAAACTGGCGACATGCCCCTGCATGAACAACTATCCGATGGTGGAGCAAAAGAGACCAAGGCTGCGGCAGAGCTCGCGGCGATGGGTAAAATGACCTCCCTGCTGCCGAAAAAGCTCGGGGAGCAAATAATGAACTTATGGCAGGAATATGAAGAGAACCAGACTGCGGAGGCTAAGTTCGCTAAAGCAATAGACAAGCTAGAGGGTACTTTTCAGGCCTTGTGTTATGGCGATATCTCATATTGGGCGCAATACGGAAATGGTAATGACTATTACGATATAGTTTTAAACGACCAAAAGAAACCGCACTGGGAACATGAAGAAACTTTGGTGGAGATTGGCGAGATTCTGAAGAGGATAACGAAGGAGCAGATGAAGCGTGCCGGAAAAAGCGTTGATATACTTTAAAACTTGCTGACGAGCGCGTAAATCGGGAAGAGCACGGCGCCGATCATGCCGCCGGCTACGACCGCCAAGAAGACCATCAGAATTGGTTCGATCATTGTAGATAGGGCCTTGATCTGTTCGTCCAGCTCATCTTCATAGACTTGGGCGACCTTGCCAAGCATTTCGTCGATTCGACCAGACTGCTCGCCAATGCTAATCATTTGCGGCAAGAAGGGTAGGATATAATCTCGCCCCATCAATGCCTCGCTCAGTGGCTTGCCACTTTGCACTTTGTCTGCCGCCTCGTCAATCGAGTTTTTCACGACTGAGTTGTTAATGGAATCGCCGGATAGGTGCATTGTATCAAGCATTGCAACACCAGTAGAAAGCAAAATTTGCGAAGTGCGGGCAAATCGCGCCATGTATAGCTTCTGGAACAGACCTTTGAACATCGGTACATTCAACTTCATTTGGTCCTTGGCTTTTGTACCACCTTCCGTCTTGAAGTACATACGCACAAAATATATGACAAGCCCCACGACGATCAATACAGCCCACCAAAACTTCCCAAGAAAGTCGGCGACGCCCACCATCAACTGCGTCAGAAATGGCAACTCTTCGCCGAGGTCCTCGTACAACTGCTCTACCTGTGGCACAACTGTGAATAGCATAAAGGCAACTACCACCAGGATTACAACTAAGACTATCGCCGGATAGACCATTATGAGATTGCCAATGCTGTGCTACCCATCATCGGCCAAATGCCTGACGCCCGCGTCGAAAGCTGCGACATCACCGACCGCAATATGTACATCAAGGTCGTGAATCCCCGGCTGGAGGCCGAGGTACGGAAAGGCGATATCGTACAGGCCGGAATCGTCATCAGCAACAGCGAG
>QMCD01002330.1_pt1 | contig 10670 bp, 9 predicted proteins | sample 1821841 | NCBI WGS metagenome assembly QMCD01 (sample SAMN01991225, study PRJNA193472) | Termite gut metagenome, whole genome shotgun sequencing project. | isolation source: worker | host: Macrotermes natalensis | reverse complement strand
CGCAGCGCCAGCGCCCCCATACAGGTAAAGGCCAACGCCACCGATTCCCTTCTGGTGACCGCCTATGAACAGACCGGCCGCCCCTATAAGGGCGGCGGCCAGAATCCGGCCGCCGGTTTTGACGCCGCCGGGTTCACCCGCTGGGTTTACGGCCAGAGAGGCATTTCCATCCCCAAAGACGCCCGGCGGCAGGCCGCCGGCGGCCGCCAGATAGCCAAAGAAGACGTGCGCCCCGGCGACCTCCTGGTATACCGCGATTCTTCCGAACGGGGCGGCTATCATGTGGGCATCTATACCGGCAAAGGCAATTTCCTGCACGCCTCCGCCAAAAGCCGGGTGGTGACGGAAACGGACGCCTTTGGCCCCCAATACTCGCCTTACTTCGTCGGGGCCAGGCGCTATTATGACGACCCCAAAGCCGCCCCCCTGTCCGACCGCCAAAAAATGGCGGCCGCCAGCTCAGCCGTAAAAACCGCGCTGTCGGAACTGGGGCCAAACGACCAACCGGAACGCCAGGCCTATTCCAAACCCAAGAAAAGAACGGCCAAGGCCAAGGCCCGCCGCTCCGGCAAGCGCAGAAGATGAGGAAGACCTTAATTGGTATAAGTTAAACGGCCATATGGAAATTCCATGTGGCCGTTTTAGTCCGGGCATGGCGCTTAACGGGCCTATAGCTCTATCGTTTCCCCGCAGGCCAGGTAATTCATACTGTTCGGCAGCCGTTCCGCAAAGTAGTTATACGCCTTCCGGCCGGTACAGTGGCAGGTGTAATAATGAATATCATGTTTGGCCAATTCCCGGGCAATACTTTCAAGCAGCTCACCGGAGACGGTTCTTTTGGCCAATGGGCTGCAGAGATGATAGCCGCCCACGCATATTTGCGGTTTATAGATAGCCGCTTTTTCCAGTATATTTACCACTCCGGCATGGCCGCAGCCCATAATCAGGACTTTTACGTTTCCCGATATCACCAAATTCTGTTCATGGGAAAAATCATCCTTTCCCGCCTCGGCATAGAGAGAGTCATTCGCGGTGGAATAGCATTTCCCCGTGTTCGCCACGGTGAACAGGGTCAGTTCGTCATCAACCGTATAATCGCCATCCAATAAAATCACCTGCGGATGCGTTTGCAAGCCGGCGTCCAGGCCTATGTTTACTTTCCAGAAAAGGAATTTTGAGAAATACTTTTCAAACGCTTTTTTTTGAACATACACTTTTGCGGTATGGTTTACCTCCAAAAACCGCGCGAGCGCGCCGCCGTGGTCAAAGTGGCCGTGGGAAATAAACACGGTATCTATCTTCGACAGGTCAATATCAAGCTTACGGCAATTTTCAAACAATGTATTGTCCGGCCCGACGTCAAAAAGCATTTTGTGTCTGGCCGTTTCAATATACAGCGATAAACCGTGTTTGGCCTTCAATCCGCCGGTGGATTGGTTTTCCACCAATGCCGTTATTTTCATGCCGTCCCCGTTCCGGTTCCCCGGTGAATTAGTGTCTAACCGTAAAAGTTATGAATATAACTTTTACAATAAAATTAATATATTAGTTGACCCGCCGGGCGCTGTGGTAGCGGGCCTTGAAATATTTCTCCTCCAGCCCGGCTTTTTGCACCCTGCGGCCGGTGCCGGGGGCGTGAATGAACTGGCCGCCGCCGATATAAATGCCCACATGCCCCACCCCGCCCAGGGCGGAGGTTCGGAAAAAGACCAGGTCGCCCGGCAAGAGTTCCTTCCTGTTGACGGGTTTGCCGGCCTTGGCCTGGGTTTTGGAGGTGGGGGGCAGCTTCACGCCGTGCTGTTTATACACGTAAAGGGCCAGGCCGCTGCAATCGAAGCCCTTGGGGCTGCGGCCGCCATAGACGTAAGGCGTGCCCAGGTATTTGCCGGCCGTTTTGGCGGCGGCCTGGCCCACGGGATTGGCGGCCCGGTTCATTCGGAAAGAACAGCCGCTCGCTATGAACGCCGTCAGAATTATGGCCAGGAAAATCCGGGCCGACAGAAAAGCGACAAACTTTGCAGTTCCCATGGTTCACCGTTTCCGCCGCGCCCACATAAACATACTTAAATCATTAATAAATTTATGATTCGATCAAAAGGCTGTCCGCCGTCATTTCCCTGGGCACGGCCAGCGCCATTAAATGAAGCAAAGTTGGTGCCAGATCGCTCAGTTTGCCCCGGGTCTCCCTCAATTTGCCCAAGGGGGCATTGGCCAGGTAAATACATTCCACCGGAAAGGTGGTGTGGCTGGTTTTCACCAGGCCGGTTTCATAGTCTATCATTTCCTCGGCATTGCCGTGATCGGCCGTAATCAGAATCTGATAATCGCGTTTCAAAAGGGCCGGGACGATTTGGCCCAGGCACTCGTCCACCACCTCCACCGCCTTCGTGGCCGCTTCCATCAGCCCGGTGTGGCCCACCATGTCGCAGTTGGCATAGTTGATGACGATCAGGGGATAATCGCGGGGCAGGAGTTCTTCCAAAAACCGGCGGGTCAGGATGTGGGCCTCCATTTCCGGGTGGCTGGCGAAGGTGGCCGGATCGAAGCGGCCCTTTATTTCCACCTGGTCTTCCAGGGGGAAGGGTTTGGTGGATTTGCCGTTGAAAAAGCTGGTGACGTGGCGGAACTTTTGCGTTTCCGCCAAACGGAGCTGGGCCAGGCCCGCCCCTGAAATCACCTCGCCCAAAAGCCGGGGCATGCCCTCGTCGCCGCCCATGGGGCCCAGGAGGTATTCGGTGAGTTCATCGTAATAGCGGGTCAGGCCCAGATATTTGACCTGGGGGCGGCCCTTTAAATGGCCGGGATAGGCCGGGTCGACAAAGGCCTGGGTCAGCTGAATGGCCCGGTCCTGGCGGAAATTGGTGTGGATGACGCAGTCGCCGTCCCTCATGCCCTCATAGCCGGCGGCGACCAGGGGGGGGATGTATTCGTCCACCATATCGAAGTCGTCCGGCGTTTTATCGTGGGCCCAGGAATGCTCCACGGCTTCTATGGCCTGGCCGAAGGGGCGGCCCCGGGCCAGGGTCAGGGCGGTGTGGGCCTGGTCGGTGAGTTCCCAGTCCCGGCTGCGGTCCATGGCGTAATAGCGGCCCATCATGGTTCCGATGGCGCAGCCCCCCGCCTCGGCCATCACCAGGTTCAGCTTGGCCAGGTATTGGGGGGAGGAGCGGGGCGGGGTATCGCGGCCGTCCAGAAAGGGGTGGATGAGGATGCGGCCGCCGGGGTTTTCCCTGCGGGCCTGGCGGATGATTTTAAAAAGGTGTTCCTGGTGGGCGTGGACGCCCTCATCCTGGAGCAGGCCCATCAGGTGGAGGGCGCCGCCGCCCGCCCGCCAATGGCCCATAATTTCGCCCCACTTGGGCAGTTTGAAAAAGCTGCCGTCGCGCAGGCCGTCGTCAATGCGTTTCAGTTCCTGAATAACTATGCGCCCGGCCCCCATGTTCAGGTGGCCGACCTCGCTGGACCCCTGGTAACCGCCGGGCAGCCCCACCGGCTCGCCGGAGGCGTCCAAAAGGTTCCAGGAATATTTTTCCAAAAATGAATCCATCGCCGGGGTTTTGGCGGCCATAACCGCGTTGCCCTTGGGGTTGTCGTTGCGCCCCCAGCCGTCGCGGATGATAAGGCAGGCTTTTCTCATAACACACTTCCTCGCCTGAAAGTTTCGTTCGACGATCAATCGGGCCTATTATACCGTATTCAGGGGAATAAGGGAATGAGAACCGCCGATATCCTTTTGCTGTTGTCGGCAAGTTGTGCTATAGTATGTAACATAACATTTCAGCATTAATTCAGGTTAATACATTGAGGTATCCGTGACTTTCGATATCACTCAAGAATACCGTCCACTCGGTGAAAGTATCAGCGATTTTTATGACGCGGCCGTGCTGAAGATAAAAAACCGCCAGGAAACCGTGTCGCACGGCATGAGCATGGGCCTTGAAAAGCTTATCCGTGAAGCGCACATACCCTTAGCCGCCGTTTGCGAACCGGATGACGTCAAATACGCGCCCGGCCAACAGTTCCCCGCCTTCCTGCGCATCGGGACCCTGGCCGGCAAACACACGCCCACGAATATCAGCTACCTGCATATTTGCGGCGAACATAAGGCCCTGGCGTTCCGCGGGTTTGAAGCCGGCCAGGCCAACATCTTTTTGCAAAACGCGTGTTTGCGCCTGCTGGCCTCTATTCCATCGCATTTACTCAAAATCCACCTGGTGGATCCGCGCGGCCTGGGCAAGGCGTTTGCCGATTTAAGCGAGCTGTCCCCCCTGATCAAGGGGCGGAAGATTTTGACGGAAAGTTCTGAAATCGACCGCCTGCTTGTGGAAGTCAAGGAATCGGCGGTCAGTATAGTGCAGGGGCGTTTGACGAACCGCTACGCCAGCCTGCGCGAATATAACGCGGCCGCCGGCGAAAAGCTGGCCGAACCCTACCGCCTGATTTGCGTCGCCAACTACCCGCTGTCGTTCAGCCGCCAGGCGCTTGAAACTTTCGCCTCCCTTTTGGCCACCGGCAGGCAGTCGGGGGTCATGGCGCTTTTCAGCGTGGATGAAGAGGCCCTGCGGGAGACCAAGGCGGCGAAGCTGCCCCTGGCTGATCCGAAAAACGTATTCATAGTCACGCCGCCGGAGCAGGGCGACCTGCGGCGGGACGGACACAGCAGCCCTCTGGACGTTTTGAACCGTTTCAGCGCCAGCCTTGACGACGCGCCGCTGGCCGCGGCCCCGGACATTGTCGCGGCCGCCAACGAAAATATAGCCAAACATTCGCGCAAAACAGTGGAGTTAAATGAACTGTTCACTCAGAATCCACATACGGAAAACACCGCCGCCGGCTTAAGCATCCCCCTGGGCATTGTCGGCAAAGACAGGCAGTGTCTGCTGCGCCTGGGCGTAGACGCCACCGTGCAGCATGTTCTGGTGGGCGGCACCACAGGCTCCGGCAAAACGGTGCTTCTGCACAACATTATCACCAACGGCGCCTGGCTTTACGCGCCTGACGAGCTTGAGCTCTACCTTCTTGACTATAAGGAGGGCACGGAATTTTCAGTTTACCGTGATCTTCCCCATGTGCGTATTCTATCCATGGCAAGCAGCCGGGAATTCGGGCTTTGCGCTTTGGAACATCTTAAACAGGAACTGGAAAGTCGAGGCGTTTTATTCACAAAAAACGAGGTTTCAAATCTGGCGAAATATCGTGAAAAGACCGGGGAAAAAATGCCCCGCATCCTGTTTGTTATTGATGAATTCCAGGTTCTGTTAAGCGGCCAGGATAAAATAAGCCGTGAGGCCGCAAGTATTATTGATGACATGTCCGACCGCGCGCGCATATTCGGCATCCACCTTATTTTATCCACCCAGACCCTGGTCGACAGCAACATCAATGCGTCCACACTGTCGAATATCGCTGTCCGCATCGGGTTCCGCATGTCGGAAACCGACTGCGCGAAACTGTTCCACCGCGATAATATGGCCGCCTCCACCCTGAAGGTCGCGGGCGAGGGGTATTACAACGAGGAACACGGCCAGAGCGAAGGCAACATAAGGTTTAAGGCGGCCAATCTTACCAGAGAGATGGTATGCGATACCCTGGCCCGCCTGCCGGCGGCGCCGCCTGATGAAAAATTGCGGTATATTTTTGACGGCCAGCACTACCTGCCCTTTAAGAACAGCCGCCTGGAATCGTACCTGGCCGATATGCCGGCGCGGGCGACGCCGGGGCAATACACTGATTTGCTTGTGGGGGAACCCGGCTACATAGCGCCGGATTTATTTAAAATCCGCCTGCGGAAGCAGATCGGCGGCAATATTCTGATGGTCGGCGACGCGGAAGGCGACGCCGTTTCCCTGGCCATGCTGTTGGGGCATCAGCTTTGCCGGGCCGGGTATTCCCTGGCGGTATTGAATCTTTTGCCGGTTGATTCCCTTTGGCGCGAATACCTTGACGCTCTGCAAACTGAATCGGGCTCCGTGCGCCATTATAAGCCGTCACAAGCCGGGGAATTATTAGATTTCGCCCAAAGCCGCCTGCCCGCCCAAGCTAAAAAGGCCTCACTGTTTTCAGGGCTGAACATGGGTGAATCGGAACCGCCCCCGGACTGGATAAAACTTGGCGGCGGTGAACCATTCAATACGCGTGGCGCGCAAAACGCCCCCCCGGTTTCTTTACCTGACCCTGAAGATCATGGCGAAGCCGATCTGGCCCTGATCGTTTTGAACGCCGCGTCAAGCCGGGTGTTTGGCAACAGCCCGCAATCCCCCATGGTTCAGCGGCTGTTGGATATAACCGCGCGCGGGCCTGAGTTCGGCGTGCATGTTATTGCCTATTGCCCCAATGTGGCGGGGTTTAACACTATCTTGGGCCGGGGCTGTTTGCCATCCTTTGAAACCCTTCTGCTCCTGCGGGGCGGCAACAGCCACAAGCTGCCGTCCGTGCCGCTAAGCGCGCCTGTTGCGGCGGAGGGGCAGGCGTATGTTCTTGCGCCTGGAACACGCTATGAAGCGGACCCCTTGCGGCTGTTTGACCCTGACGGTATTTGCGGAGGATTGTCGTGAATCGGAATATATCTGAACCAGGGGTGCCCCGCCTTTTCACTGAAGCTGATTATGTGGCCTGCCTTCATGAACTCGTCGTGGCCGATGAAGAGATGGATGCGATTCTTAAAGAACGGGCGGAAGCCATGGGTGCTTACGAAAACTGGCGCCAGGAAAATAAGGAACTCCTGAAATGGGCCAGTGAGGCGCCGCCGGAATTTGTCGGATTTCACCAGGCCTGGGCGAACGAGTATCAACGTATCCAACAAGCCGACACATTCGACAAAATCAGTTTGCACCTCGACAGGCTGAAAGAACTACTGGCTGGGTTTGTGCCGCTGATTCAGACCGCGCAAAAAATGCAGGAAGACGCCAGTGCGGTGCCGCCTGAATTTGCTGGCTTTCACCAGGCCTGGGCGAACGAGTATCAACGTATCCAACAAGCCGACACATTCGACAAAATCGGTTTGCACCTCGGCAGGCTGAAAGAACTACTGGCGGGTTTTGTACCGGTTATTGAGGAAGCGCAAAAAATACAGAGAAGCGCCAATGAGGTGCCGCCGGAATTCACCGGGTTTCACAAGGCTTGGGAGAACGAGTATCAATGTATCTACCAAGTCGACACATTCGACAAAATCGGCTTGCACTTCGGCAGGCTTAAAGAAATGCTGGATAATTTTGTGCCGCTTATTCAGGAAGCGCAAAGAATGCAGGGAGAGGCCAGTGAGGTGCCGCCGGAATTTGTTGGATTTCGCCAGGCCTGGGCGGACGAGAATCAATTTATCCACCAGGCCGCCACCTGTGATGAATTCCGCATGCACGTAGGTAAACTGGAGGAGCTGCTGAAAGTTTTGCCGCTGATCAAAAATATGTCCGCAAACGCGGATACCATGCAAGCGTATTGCAGCAATAGTTCATACTCATTTTTGCAACGTTTTCCTTCCAAATACGCATCAATGGTGAAGACGAGTAAATCGGCCGCTGACATACGGCACTTGTCTGAGTGTACATCGAATATTTTTTATGCACAACGCGATCTCGACGACATCTACAATTTCCTTCATAAGCTCAAATGGGATGGTGAGGAAAATGGCTGCCCTGAATCATCATACTCCATAGATGAATCGTATGTATTAAGCACATTGCAAGACGCCGCATTTGATTTAAAGCAATGGCGTGACGCGGCTTATTTATTGAGAAATCAGTTGTACCGTAAAAAGGCAAAAATAGAAGAAGAAGGGGATTTAAGATCCAAAGCTTTTGGAGACGCTGAGAAAATAATATACAGCATCAACTTCTTTGAAGAACTGCCGTGGTTAATAATGATTTTACTTTTTATACCCATGATAATTATAAGTTTTTGCATACTTCTACCCGCATTCGGTTCTTCAGTGCTTCTGGCACACTTTAAGTATAAACGCCTTATCGTTAAGGCTATTAATTGCCCCCTATCGAAATATTAAATGGTTGGGAGAAACAATATGGTCAAAAAACTTTTCAACCTGTTAAATCCCGACCAAAGCACCAAAGCGTATTCTGACGGGGAAAAAGACGCCCTGGCCGGCAAGGATCGCAATTATATTCGCATGGCGGCTTCGCCCAAAACGCTGCTGCACGGTAATGCGGCCATGGATTCTTACAAAAGCGATTACGACAAAGGCTATGACGGGGGAACAGCCAAAAAGAATGAGGTATATTATAAGGACTCAAATATCGCTTCCGGCCCGGATGACGGCCCCGTCTCCGGCGGCAACACCGATGCCGTTACCGCCAAAAACGATCACGGCAAAGGTTATGACGGGGCAACAGCCAAACAACATGAGGTATACTATATGAACTCAAATATCGCTTCCGGCCAGGGCGGCGGCGCCGCCATTGGCAGTTCCGAGGCCATTACCGATTTCGCCGAGACTGTTTCCCGCACGGCCTGGGACATTCTATCGGCCACGGAAGCTCTTTCCAACGAAATTAGGGCCCGGCAGTCCACAAATGAATGGGATGACCAAAACTACACTGAATTTGCCGAACGTTTTGCCCAACTGCAACAATTTGTTGCCGAGATGACGGAGGGGCATATGAACAAGGAGATGACGCAGACGCTGCGAGGCCATGCGGAGCGCCTGCGCGCTATCGTTCAGGGCTGAGCGCTCTTCTTTCTGTCGCATAAAGGAGAAGATATATGGCCTATGTTAATATGAGCAGCGCCGCGATAGCCGGCATCGCCAGAGCTCTCGACGATTACCAGGACCTGCTGAACCGCAAGCAGGAACAGTTGGTAAACGCGTTCGATAATTTGATTTCCAGCGGCGCCTGGAATGATCAAAATACACAGGCATTCGCAACGACCCATATGGCGCGCCTCAACGAAGAATTCGCCGCCATACACAGGGTTATTCAAAATGACTTTCACCCCGCCCTGGCCAATTTGTACCAACGCCTTAAAGAGTATGAAGAACAGGAGAATTGGTAGGCTTTCGCGGGTTAAAATGGCTGAAATGGGGCCGCGTCCGCCTTGGGCCGCTCCCCATTCACCGCTTTGCCGATGGCCCCAATATCCGCCTCCTCCAGGTATTTCACTATATTCCGCCTTTTCCGGCGGTGGAAGCCGTAACCGCCGTAAAGCATTTCCCGCCTGGCCTCTTCCCGGCTCCAGCCTTCAAAGATTATGCGATACATGGCCACTACCAGGCCGGTGCGGTCGGCCCCGTGGCGGCAGTGGACCAGGATGGGGCCGGGTTCGGACCTGATCAGCCTAAGGGCCGCGATGACATGCTCGTCCGTGACGTCGGCGGTCTTCATGGGCACGACCAGGAGTTTCAGGTCGGTCGACCCGATCAGCGGCTCGTCGTTCAGGCCAGGCCGCAGTTGCAGAACCGCTTTCAGGCCCAGCCTTTCATATTCGACAAAGGCCCGGACCGTCGTCGGCTGGGCGGAACGGAAAACCTTGGCGCTTACGGCATAAAAATTGTCGGAAGAGGGCAGGTGGACGGGCATGGCCCAGGCCTGTTCGCGCCTGGCCGAGCAAAACCTGACCAGGGCCAGGATTTTGCGAAAAAACCGCGCGAAACGGTTGGGCCGGTCCTCCCTGGCGATGTTTTCAAGCCATGCCATAATTCCCCCGCCTCAGCCTTTCGCGATTTTGCGGCCGCCCTGGCCCTTGCCCTGAAGGCGGCGCAGCGTCAGCCGGTACCAATCGCGGACCCTGACCAGTGAATAGAGAAAACGGCGGCCCAGGCCCCGCAGCAGAATTTCCTCAAAGGGCGCTTCGCCGCCAAAGACGCGGCGCAGGCGGACCAGATCCTTCATCTGGCTGACTATCAGCGGGCTGTTGATGGATACGTCGATCAGCTTGATTTCGCCGTCCGGGGTCAGGATCAGGTTGCCCGGATGAAGGTCGTTGGAGGCCAGCCCGCATTGGTGGATGTGGGCCACCGTGCGGAAAACCTGTTCCCGCCGGGCCATGGGGTCGCGGTCGGCCAGTTTTTCCCCCGGAACGTATTCCGCGATCAGCCAGACTTCTTTGCTGTATGGCCCCTGAAACTTTTCGGTCACCAGAAAAATATCCTGGGCCGAACGGCAGCCGTTTCGAATGGCCCGGTTGGTGATTTTGAATATCCGCGAATAGAAGGTTCCGGCCAGGCGGTGCCACAGACGCTTTTCCGGCCTCGGCTCCAGCTTGTAATAGTGTTTGAAGATGAAACGGCGGCCCAGCGCGTCGGCCTGGTGGACGCTGGTGGAATAATCTTTTTTGAATTCCTCGGCCTTGAGCCCACCGTCCAGAAAGCTTTTTAAAAGGGCCGGGTAATCGGTTCCGTCGTTTTTCCATAGGGTGCGCCAACCGTTTTGGTCGCTTTCAAGTATGGCGGAAGCTTCGGTCGGCGCGTTTTGGGTGAAAATCATTTCGTGGTTCCTGAATAGTTATGCGGTTTTCTGAAAACTCAACGGCTGGCGGCCAGGGCGGCCAGGGCCCTGATCGCGGTCTCCACCTCTTCCGCGGTGTTGTAAAAGCCGATGGCAAAACGGGTGCTGCCGCCGGGAAAGGTGCCCAAAGCCTGGTGGGCCAGGGGCGCGCAGTGGAGCCCCGGCCGGGTGAGTATGCCGTAATCCGCCTCCAAGGCGGCCGACAGGTCCGACGAC
>QMCD01002329.1_pt1 | contig 10671 bp, 2 predicted proteins | sample 1821841 | NCBI WGS metagenome assembly QMCD01 (sample SAMN01991225, study PRJNA193472) | Termite gut metagenome, whole genome shotgun sequencing project. | isolation source: worker | host: Macrotermes natalensis | reverse complement strand
TGGCACTGCTGCAAACAAAGGATGCGGATTTGATGAGCATAATGCCGGTCGCGGGAAGCGCGAGCGTGCGCCGCTGCACGTCGCGCAAGGCTGCCCAACCGCTTTCGGTGGGCGTATCGTAGGCGCGCATGAAATTGGCTAATTGAACGTACAGGAAGGGCAACTCGCTCTGATCGAAGCGTTTACGCCAGTCTTGGATCATCGCCGGGAAGAGCTCCGCGTATTCCACCACGCGACCGGTATTCGACTCGCCCTGGTACCAGATCACCCCTTTGAGCGCGTAATTTTCGAGCGGCGCGATCATCGCGTTGTAAAGTCCGGTCGGCTCGTATTGAAAGAAGGTTTGCGGTCGGAGCGGCGCACTTTTGGCCCCGACGCAATACTTCCACGAGCCGTTCAGGTCGGCTGCCACGGCATCGTCGATCACCACGGCGTAGGGCTTTTCGGGCACAAAACCGCCGCGCCCGATCTGATTGATCACCCTAACGGTCACCTGGTTACGCCCTGCCTTAAGCACGCCCGCGGGAATCTGATAAATGCGCGGGGGATATTGGTAGGAGACCGTGCCGACGAATGTGCCGTTGACCCATGCCGAGTCGGCGTCGACGATGCAGCCCAAACGTAACACACCCGGCTTGCCTGCCTGCCCGGCCGAAAGCTCGAAATCACGACGGAACCAGACCGAGCCGTTCATCGGCCCGAGCTCCTTATCCGCCCAATAGCCGGGCAACTCCATCGTCTTCCAATCGGCGTCGTCGAACGCCGGGGCGAACCAACGCCCCACGCCCGGATCATCGGCATTGAGCGCCTGCGTCCAGCGCATCGGCGCCAGGCGGTCGGCCAGCCTGACGCTATCCACATAGGCATCGTTGGCCACCACTTTCGCGCGCTCGAGGTGTTTCGGGAAAGGCTTCAGCGCATCGGTGCTCATCCATGCTTCGACGGGCGAGCCGCCCACGGCATCCATGATCAGGCCGATGGGCACCTTATATTTGTCGTATAGCTCGACGGCGAAAAAATAGCCTACCGCCGTGAAATCCAGCACGTTATCCGGCGTGACGGCCTTCCATTGCCCATGCGGGAAATCGCTCTGCGGCGCGTGGAAATCGTAGCGCGTATCGACCTTGAACTGGCGGATATAGGGGTTATTCGCCACGGCCATTTGGTCGCGATAGAGGTCGAGCGTGCGGCGCACGGGCAGCTCCATATTCGACTGGCCGGAGCAGAGCCAGACATCGCCGAAGAAGACGTCGTCGATATCCAACTCGTTGATCGTCACTGTGTAAGGGCCGCCCGCCTTGTAAGCCGGGAAGGTCACGCTCCATATGCCGTCGGCGCCTGCCACGGTGCGCTCAGTGCGCGAATCGATGCTCACCGCCACTGCTTCGCCAGCGTCGGCCCAACCCCAAATCTTCACCGGCATATCGCGCTGGAGGATCATTCCGTCGCTCACCAGTTTCGGAAGGCGCACTGCCGCCGAAAGCGCGCTCACGCTCAGCAGCATTCCTAAAAGTATCACAAAACGTTTCATAGGCTGTCAAAATTGAATAAAAACGCAAAACAAAATTACGAACATTCCCCGCCTCAAATCTCATCATATTCGATCTCATCGTTGCATGGAGGTAACATCATTGTTGCGTATGTTACATTTTCTTTGTCGCATGTTACATGGTCGAAAAAATGTTACACTTTGTCGCTACTTTGGTTACATGAAACAACGCCTCTTATTTCTACTCTTTTTATTGCCCTTGAGCGCCTCGGGCGCCACCGGCCGCTACTATTCGACCCAGGAGGGGCTCTCGAGCAGCCTCGTGAACCACATCCTGCAAGACAGCCGCGGGTTTGTCTGGACGGCTACCGAGTGGGGGCTCAACCGCTTCGACGGGACCAAATTCACTACTTATTTCCATATCCCGAATCAAGCTAACTCGCTCAATGACAACTATGTACGCACCCTCTACGAGACCCCGCAGGGCGACCTCTTGGTGGGTACGATCATGGGGCTGATGCGTTACGACCGGGCCGCAGATGCCTTCCAACCGATCCCGCTCTATTGGGGCGGGAAGGAGGAGGTCGTTACACACGTGGTAGCGATGACCGCCCTCGAAAACGGCGACGTCTGGATCGCTACCTCGGGCATGGGAGTGTTCATCCTCAGCCCGGGAGACAACGAGGGCCACCACCTCACCGCCCTCACCGGAGCGCTCTCCAGCCCCTATCTCAACTCGATCCTGCGCGATAAATCGGGTTATATCTGGATCGGCACCGAGTCTTCCGGCCTGAACCGGTACAACCCCCGCACCGGCCATGTCACCCGCTTCCACGGCCGCGAAGGACTTTCGGGCGACAACATCTCGGCCATCGCCCAAGACCGGGAGGGGCGTCTTTTCGTCTCGACGCTCACCCGCGGACTAAACCTCTACAATCCTGATACCGAGCGATTTACAGCGATCGCATCGAGCACCGGCACGCCGTTGCTGATCTTCTCGCTCTGCGTCGACGCCGCGGGGCGCCTGCTGATCGGCACCGACGGGCAGGGGGTGAAGATATACGACCCTCAGCGCGGCATGATCGACCAGTGGCAGATCGGCTCGATGCCCTTCGACATCGGTCGCGGCAAGATACACGCCATCCTCGAAGACCGCGCGGGCGACATCTGGCTGGGCATCTTTCAAAAAGGGGTCGCGTGGGTGCCGCAAGCCGAGTCGCGCTTCGACTATTGGGGCTATAAGTCGGTGAGTCACAACATCATAGGCTCCTCCTCCGTCACCTCGATCTGCCGCGATCGCCGCGGCACGCTCTGGGTAGGCACCGACTCGGACGGCCTCTACGGGTTGCGCGAGAACGGCGATGAAGTTGTCCGCACCGCTCATTTCACCCGCACGGCATCGCCCAACTCGGTGCCCGACATCATCCAGTGCATCTTCGAGGATAGCCGCGGGCAACTCTGGCTGAGCTCCTACACCAGCGGCCTGGCCCGTTTCGACCCCGCCACCGGTCGGTGCGACTACATTCCCCGGCTGGCCGACCAGAAGATCTACTTCATCACCGAAGACCATGACCGGAACCTGCTCATCGGCACCTTCGGCTCGGGTCTCTACGCCCTCAATCTGCTCACGGGAGCGATCATCCACCACGAATCGTCGAAACGCGAGCCGCTCGACCCGCTCTGGGACGAGCTGACCAACGACTGGATCAACGCCATCCTGTGCGACGACTCCCAGCGCGTCTGGATCGGCCATTACCGCGGCCTGAGCTGCTTCGATCCGGCTACCGGCAGCTTCACCAACTACTTAGGCAGCAACAACATACTTCCTTCGCGGGTCGTCACGACCCTTTGCCAGGATCGTCTCGGGCGCATCTGGGCCGGCACCACCACGGGGCTGAGCTGCTTCGATCCCTCGAACCGGCAGATCACCCATTTCACCACCGCCGATGGCCTGCCGAGCGACATGATCTGCGGCATCGCCCAGTCCGAAGACGCCCTCTGGATATCGACCTACGCCGGGCTGAGCCGCATGTCGATCGCCGACCAAAAATTCCGCAATTACTACGCCGGGGATGGCCTGCAAGGCAATGAATTCACGCGCGGGGCGGTCTACGGCGACGCCGACGGGACGATCTACTTCGGTGGCCCGAACGGCATCACGCGCTTCCATCCGCGCCAGGTGGTCGATCGGGCAGGTGAGCTAAACATCTTTCTGACAGGATTTTACGTCGGCAACCAATCCGTGCGTCCGGGCGACCTCTCGGGCGGGAAACCCATCGTGACGGCTCCGGTGTCCGATGCCGACGAATTCTTCCTGGCATTCCGCGACAACACCTTCACGATCGAGCTCTCGACCCTCGACTTCTCGCATCCCGAGCGCATCGCCTACCAATACCGCCTCGAAGGAACGCGTGGCAACGACACCTGGACCACCTCCTACCCCGGCGCCAACCGCATCACCTACAACAACCTGGCCCCGGGGCGCTATCGTTTCTCGGTGCGCGCCGTCGACACGCAAACCCAGTCGGACACCCGCACACTGAGTATCGTCATCGGATATCCGTGGTGGCGCTCGACGGTGGCCTATATATTATATGGTATGCTGGCACTGTTGCTGGCCTCGGGCGTACTGTTCTGGATCCATTCGCGGGTGCGCTACCGTCGCGAATTGCTGCTTCAGGAGCACGCGCGGCAGATCGGCGAGGCGCGGTTGCAGTTCTTCATCAACATCTCGCACGAGATTCGCACGCCGATGACCCTCATTATCAATCCGTTGGAGAAACTACTCGGCGAACATCACGACGCTTCGACCCATGCCATCTACCTGATGATCTACCGCAATGCCCAACGCATCCTGCGCCTGATCAATCAGATCATGGACGTGCGCAAGGCCGACAAGGGACAGATGGTCATGCGGTGCCGCGAGACCGATATGGTGGGATTCATCGAGGACGTGATGCTCACGTTCGACTACACGGCGCGCAAGAAGAACATCACGTTGCATTTCGACCACCCGGGGATCGACAAGCTCAAGGTGTGGATCGACCTGAACCATTTCGACAAAGTGCTGCTCAACCTCTTCTCGAACGCCCTCAAGTTCACCCCCGACGGCGGGACGATCGCTGTGAGGCTCGCCACCGGTCAAAACGAAGAACGCATTCCCGGGGGCGACTATTTCCAGATCACCCTCACCGACTCCGGCCCGGGCATCCCCGTACAGGAGCGCGAACGCATCTTCGACCGGTTCTATCAGGTGGGCGATCAGCAGACTACCTTCGGGACGGGCGTGGGCCTTCACCTGGCGCGATTGTTGGTCGAGCTGCATCGCGGCATCATCTACGCAGTCGAACGCGAGGACGGGCAGAGCGGGGCGCAGTTCGTTGTCCGCATGCCGATGGGATATGCCCACTTCGCTCCCGAGCAGCTCGAAAACCCGGGCGAGATGGCCATCACGACGGCTCCCGACCGGGCATTGCTCAGCCGCGAGGCGCTCTTCGAAGAGGATGCCCCGGCGGCGACTTCCATCAAACGCAAGCCGCGCTCGAAGAGTTCGCAACGCATCCTGGTGGTCGACGACGAGCCCGAGATCCGCGGCTACGTACGCTCCGAGCTGGAGGGCCTCTGGCGCATCGACGAGGCGTCGAACGGGCGCGAAGCGCTTCAAAAGTTACTGCAAACGCCTTACGCGCTGGTGGTCAGCGACGTGATGATGCCCGAGCTGGACGGCCTGCAACTCACGCGCAAGATCAAGCAGCACCCCTCGCTGAACCACATTCCGGTCGTACTGCTGACGGCCAAGGCGCTCGTCGAAGAGCGGCTCGAGGGGCTCGAGACGGGTGCCGACGCCTACCTGCCCAAGCCATTCAACTCCGACATCCTCGTGCAGACGATCTCCAACCTGATCGAGAGCCGCCAGAAGCTGCGCACCAAGTTCAGCGGCGGGCAGGAGCAGGGCGACCGGATCGCTCCCATCCAGCTCAAATCGGCCGACGAGGTGCTGATGAAAAAGGTGCTCGCCGTAATCGAAAAGAATCTGGGGAACAGCGAGTTGAACGTCGAAATGCTGGCCGGCGAAGTGGGCCTGAGCCGCGTACATCTCCACCGCAAGCTCAAGGAGCTGACCAACCAGTCGGCGCGCGACTTCATCCGCGGTATCCGCCTGCACCAGGCCGCCGAGCTGCTCAAGGACCCGAAGCTGACCATCTCCGAGGTGGCATACGCGACGGGGTTTGTCAACCTGTCGCACTTCTCGAGCTCGTTCAAGGAATTCTACGGAATTTCGCCCAAAGAATTCACCGCCAAAGAAGGCGATCACTCCATGTAACGAACGAAAAAGCATATGTAACAGAGAGAACAGCGATGTAACATAGGGAAAAGTAGCCGATATGTTACACGAAAGCGTGTTAGGCGGCAAGCGCGTAATTTTGTTTTGTGAATGTTAACGATTCGATAACATACAAAAACGAAACGACGAGCAACCAATAATTCAATTAACTTAACCTAACACATTATGAGAATCTCTCAACGAATCAGGCTATTGGCCCTGATGCTTCTCTTCCCGCTTCTGGCAGCCGCTCAGGGCGTCAGCGTGACGGGGACCGTGCACGACGCCGCCTCCGGGCTGCCGATCGTCGGCGTGACGATCGTCGAAGCGGGCAACACCTCCGTCGGTACCGTTTCAGACACCGAAGGGCGCTTTACCTTGCAGGGCGTGAGCTCCCTCAACGCCACATTGAGCGTATCATCCATCGGCTACCGGAGCGTTCAGGTGCCCCTGAACGGCGCCACACACATCAACATCGAGCTCAGCGAAGATGCCGAGCTGATCGAGGACGTGGTAGTGGTCGGTTACGGCGTACAGCGCCGCAGCGACGTGACGGGCGCCATCGCCACGGTCGACGACCGGATGCTCAAGGAGGTTGCCGGAGCCAACATGACCCAGGCGCTCCAGGGCCGCGTGGCCGGGATCACCATCTCCCAAAACTCCACCCGTCCCGGCCAATCGGGCCAGATCCGCATCCGCGGTGCCCGCTCGCTGAGCGCCTCGAACGATCCGCTCATCGTGCTCGACGGGATCCCCTTCGAAGGTTCGATGAACGACATCAACCCGGGTGACATCAAGAGCATCAACATCCTCAAGGACGCCTCCGCCACCGCCATTTACGGCGCACGCGGGGCGAACGGCGTGATCCTGATCACCACCTACCGGGGCACTCCGGGCAAGGCGCGCGTCACCTACAACGGCTCGTTCGGTATTAAAGAGGTAGCCCAGCGCTACGAGGTCTTCAACGCCGAAGAGTTCATCCGCCTGCGCCAGTTGGCCGGTGCCTACAGCAACCTGCCTCAGGAGGACGCGATGATCGCTGCCGGGAAAGAGACCGACTGGCAGGACCTCATGTACCAGAGCGGACGCACCACCCAGCACGACATGAGCATCTCGGGCGGTAACGACTACGGGCAATATTCGATGGGCATGGGTTTCTACAACGAGACGACCGTGCTGCCCGGACAGGATTTCACGCGTTACTCGCTGCGCGCCTCGATCGACCAGGAGATTACCAAATGGCTCTCGATCGGCATGAGCAGCAACAACAGCTACGGCGTGACCAACGGCGAGAGCGCCTCGCCGCTCTATTCGATGCTGGCTCTCTCGCCCATCTCGCCCGCTTACAACGACGACGGCAGCCTCTTCGAGCAGCCCAACAATCCCAACCTGCCCAACTTCAATCCGCTCACGATCAAGAACACCGATTCGTGGGCCGAGCGGCGCAAGCGTTTCTCGTCGTTCAACTCGCTCTACGCCGAGCTGCGCTTCACTCCGTGGCTCAAGTACCGCGCCAACATCGGCTTGTCGTACCGGCAGGACAACTACGGCAACTTCCAGGCCGCCCGCACCGCCCTCAACGGGGGTGAAGCGTCGAGTGCCGCTGTCGAGAACGGTCTGGCCACCACCTGGACGATCGAGAACCTGCTCTATTTCGACAAGGTGTTCGCCGACAAGCATCACGTGAGCGCCACGGCGATGTACTCCACCCAGCAGAACGAATCGAACACCTCGCGCATGCAGGCCACGGACATCATCGCCGACTACATGCAATATTACAACCTGGGTAACTACAAAGGGAATATCGACATCCCGGCCGATCGCCAGCGTTACACCAAGACCAGCCTGCTTTCGTACATGGGACGCGTCAATTACTCCTATGACGACCGCTACGTGGCCACCTTCACCATCCGTCACGACGGCTCGAGCGTGCTGGCCAAAGGCAACCAGTGGCACACCTATCCGGCCGCGTCGGTGGCGTGGAACATCTCCAACGAAGAGTTCGCCCAACAATTCAAGTGGCTCGGAATGCTCAAGCTGCGCGCCGGCTTCGGCCAGACGGCCAACCAGGCCGTGGGCGCCTACTCGACGCTCGGTTCGCTGGCGCAGAACGCCTATAACTTCGGCGAGCAGAACGTCTTCGGCTACTACGTCAACGTACTCGGGAACCGCGATCTGGGTTGGGAATACACCAACACGTTCAACGTCGGTCTCGACTTCTACGTGCTCGGCGACCGCCTGAGCGGTACGATCGACTGGTATTATCAGGAGACGCACGACCTGCTGCTCAACCAGGGCCTGCCTCCTTCGTCGGGCGTGACGGGCAGCATGACCAAGAACATCGGATCGACGAAGAACACCGGGATGGAGTTCTCGCTCTCGGGCGACATCGTTCGGGGTCGCGATTTCCAATGGACACTCGACGCCAACGTGGCCTTCAACCAGAACGAGATCCTCAGCCTGACCTCCGGCACCCTGAAGGACGACTCGCGCGGTTGGTTCGTCGGCGAGCCGATCGACGTGATCTTCGACTATGAAAAGATCGGCATCTGGCAGATCGAAGAGGCGGCCGAAGCGGCCAAATTCGGCGCCAGGCCGGGCGAGGTGAAGATCCTCGACTGGGACAAGAACGGCTCGATCACCACCGAAGACCGCCACATCCTCGGGCAGTTCGCGCCCAAGATCGAAGGGGGCTTCACCAGCCGCATGAATTGGAAGAACCTCGACCTGACGATCGTCGGCTTCTGGCGCGCGGGCAACACGCTCGTATCGACGCTCCATCAGGCCGGCTCCTACATCGTCACCCACGACGGGCGCCGCAACCAGCTCAAGGTCGACTACTGGACGCCCACCAACCCCACCAACTTCTTCCCGGCACCCCACCCGGGCGGACAGCCCACCACCAACGGCAACTACGGCGGCGTGCTGGGCTATTTCGACGGCGGCTTCCTGAAGATCCGTTCGATGACCCTCGGTTACAACGTTCCCGACAACTTCATGAAGAAGATCGGCATGGGCTCGGCGCGCCTCTACTTCTCGGTGCTCAACCCCTTCACCCTCTTCTCGGAGTATGTGAACAAGTACGGCGGCGTCGACCCCGAAGCCACCGGATCGGGCACCCAGTCCTCGGGCGGCACCTTCGGCGGCATTCAGGGACGTCACCTGACCATCGGCATGAACACGCCTCCCACACGCACCTACATGCTCGGATTGAATGTTAATTTCTAAAACCAGACGACGATGAAACGAATTCATATATTGTATAGCGCCGCCCTGCTGCTGACCGCCGTGCTGGCTTCCTGCACGGACATGCTCAAGGAGCAGCCGCGCGCCTCGCTCACGCCCGACTTCTTCCGTTCGGCGCAGGGCATCGAGAACGGCCTGACGGCCTGCTATTCGGGCATGCGTTACCTCTACGGCACGCAGGGTGCGTTGACCGTATCCGTCTCGGGTACCGACGAGGCCACCTACGGCGGCCAGGAGCCCGATATCCAGTGGAACGACTACCTGGCCGGCCACTTCAACAACGGCCAGCTCGGCACCCCCTGGAACCGCCCCTTCGCCTTCATCAACACCTGCAGCGGCATCATCGAGTTCGGCCCCGAGGCGGGTCGCGAAGACCTCGTTGCCGAAGCGAAATTCCTGCGTGCGCTCTACTACTACGCGCTCGTATCGAATTTCGGCGGCGCGCCCCTCGATCTGGGTTCGGGCGAGTTGAAATACAACTCGAGCCCCAACACCACCTCGGCCCGCAACTCGGCCATCGAGGTGCTCGCAGCGATGGAACAGGACCTCAAGGATGCCGTCGAAGGGCTGCCCGACGTGGCTCCCGGCCCGGGACGCTCGGGCAAGGCGGTCGCCCTGCACTTCTTAGCCAAGACCTACCTTTACATGGCCTGCTACTATGCCTACGACTACACCAACGAGCTCGGCTCGTGGGAGTCGCCCCGTCCTGAAGGGGTGAACGGCACCAACGCCCAGCAGTATTACCAACTGGCACTCTCCACGGCCAAGCAACTGCTCGACAATCGCAACAAATACGGCGTGGAGCTGCTTTCCGACTTTGCCGACGTGAACCGTCCGGGCAACGAGCATAACAAAGAGGTGCTCTTCATGGTCGAACACACCGGCAACTACACCTTCGACGAATCGGCCGCCGGACTGGGATCGCCTCCCGAAGCCGGGTTGAAAGAGAATCGCTCGAATTACATGTTCACCGCCTACTACACCCAGATCAAGTTCGACAGCGGCGCCGAAGCCGTGGTGCGCTCGAGGGAATACTCCCGCCCGTGGGTACGCTTCACCCCAACCCGATGGCTCATGGAAGAGGCATTCGCCGACAAGATGAACGACACGCGCTACTACAAGTCGTTCCAGAGCATCTGGCAGACCAACGAGAGCTCGGAAGGCAACGCCTCCGGCCGCATCAAGAACAACGGCGAGCCGGCCGTGATCGGCGACACGGCCATCTACATGCCCGGCTATGCCAATTACGATGCCTGCCCGCCGCTGGTACAGGCCATCGTCGACCGCGTGGCCGGCCAGGGTGGTATCGTCTTCTACACGAGCATGTACAACCGCAACCACTACCCGTCGAACATGAAGTATTTCGACCCGGTGATCCCCGACGGCGGTAATGTCAACGACCCCTCGCACCGCCCGTCGCTTGTGGCGAAGCTCTCCGAGACGATCCTCATCGCGGCCGAAGCGGCTTTAGCCACGGGACAGGATCCCTTGCCCTACATCAACGAGCTGCGTCAGCGCGCCGCCGTGGGCAATCAGTTCGTGACCGAGGCCGAGGCGAAGGCCGCCATGGTCGTCACGCGCGGCGAGATCGACCTGGCCTTCATCCTGGCCG
>QMCD01002820.1_pt1 | contig 10675 bp, 13 predicted proteins | sample 1821841 | NCBI WGS metagenome assembly QMCD01 (sample SAMN01991225, study PRJNA193472) | Termite gut metagenome, whole genome shotgun sequencing project. | isolation source: worker | host: Macrotermes natalensis | reverse complement strand
GGAAGCCGGGGCGGCGGCCGTGGAACTCCGCACCGTGGCCCGCGCCGTCCCCCGGGATTGGCGCTGAGGTAAAATGTGAGGTTTGACACGGGTCTGGCCATCAGTTAAAATTAAGCATTCATTTCGCCCGCGCCGATACGTATACAAGGAATGAATATCCCCTCAAAGGAGCCCCGCCATGTGCCGTTCGCGCCGTTTACTGAATTTTGGTTTGATTACGACCGCCGCCTTACTGGCCGGGGCGCCCCCCCTTGGGGCCGATAACTTCACCAGCATCGACAGCAATGGCAATATCGAAGACGATTCCGCTACCTTCACCGAAGCAATAACATATGACCAGGCCACTCCAGACGACCCGGCCCATACCCTGAATAAAGGCGTCGATAACCTGGTTATCGGGTTAACGACTGCTGCCAATACCACCTTCACCAAGGGTGTTAAGATTATCAAATCCGATTTGGACATTCAATTCAACGGATCAGTCACCTTTCAGGCGCCCGACCCGGCCGACCCTACCGTCCCCAACGTGCTGAATATCAGGCGAATTGCATTCAACGGTTCGGATGACCCATCAGGCCCCCCGGCGGAACTTTCCATTGAGGATGCCGAGCTGAACCTTGGCGACAGCGAAGTCAGCATTGACAACAATTTTAAGGTTGACTTCAAAAACGGCGGCAAATTAAGCGAAATAGCCGAACTCCACCTGGGCACAAAGGCCACAACGGGCGACACCAATCTGAGCTTTGGCGAAACCACGGCGTTTACGGCCAAGATGCTCCACACCGGCGGTCCCCAGGCGGTCATCATTGCCGGGGCGGTGCAATTGGGAAAAGCCGCAGCAGGCGCAACCGACATTGAAAGCGGCCTTATAGTTACCGACAGCGTTACCGTGAACGGTCAAACCACTGTCAACGGCAAACTCAGCGGCGGCGGCGGAACGAATTTCATCTTCAAAAAAGACGCCAGCATCGTCCTGGCCCAGGGCGCGGCCGGCAGCGAACTTGCGGATAACACCAAGTTTCAGATTCATGATGATCTGTTGAAAGAGGTCATCTTGAAGGAAACCGCCGTTACCGCCTTCAAACCCTTTGACACGGTGAAAACAAACGATCCGGGACTTTTGAACACTTTTAAGCTGTTGGCCGAGGGACTGGCCCTGGATGACAGCAACAAGGACAGCATACCGGGCGGCGGGGAAATGGCCTATGACCCTGACAGCGGCTATGTGGTTTTTGCCAGCTACGGCAACCGGGAGGCCTTAAGCGGCGTTCCCGGATACGGCGTGCCCTATGTCAAGGCCCTTGCGGAGGGGGTCCACCCGACCCTGGCCATTGCCATCAAGGGTACGGCCAAGGCCGCCGACGTCAGCGCCGAACTGAACACCCTGATGGGCAACGTGCCCAACGCGGCCATGGCCGCCGCCCTTTCCGACAACATGGGCCAGGTCATGGGGCATCTGAACTCCACCCTGTCCGTCGCCATGCCTGGTTTTGCCGGCCCTTCGGGGGCCGCAAGCGGCCTTTGGATAGCCCCCGGCTACAGCCTGACCAAGGTCAGCGGCAGCCCCAAAGACGGTTATGGCGACCTGGAAATAAAGAACCCCGGCGTTACCCTGGGTTATGACCGCTGGGTGAACGACCGCATCCGCCTGGGCGTTTTCGCCGCCATGAACCAGCCGAAAACCGAGGGCGACAACGAAACCGTGGACACCGACCATATGCAGGCCGGTCTCTACGGCCAGGCCCGGCTCAACTACGGCATCAACGTGAACATGGGGCTGGCTTACAGCCGCCAGAGCCATGACGCGGAACGCAGGATCCGCTCCACCCTCCTGGCCGGCTATGACCAGGTCGTCAGTTCATCCTTCGACAGCGACGCCCTGAGCGCGGCCGTGGAGGTTTCCCGCCTCTATCCCCTGGCCAATAACGCCTTCGTCCGCCCCACCCTGGGTTACAGCTATGTCGCCGCCAGTGTGGACGGTTTTACGGAAAAATCCAACAACCAGAACAACAACCTGGCCCAAAAAGTCAAAGACACGGATTTCACCATGCACCTCTTGCGCCTGGGCGCGGAAGGCGGCTGGAGCAACGATGTGACCACGGTCACCGGCCGCCTCTTCTGGGTGGGCAATATGGGCGATACCCAGCCCAGGACCCAGGCCGCCCTGATAACCAACGAATCCATGCCCTTCACCCTGGTCGGCGCGGAATATGACAAAAACATGGTCAACATCGGCCTGGGCGTCAAATACGCCCCGCCGCAAACCAGGGGCCTGACCTTGGGCCTGAATTACGACGCCCTCCTGGGTTCAAACGCCAAAAACCACAACCTCAGCCTGATGGTGCGTTACGAGTTTTAGGGAACCCCTACTCACCCTCACCGGCCCAGAGGGGCAGCATGTCCGGCGCGTGGGTCAGGACTGATATCCTGGCCCCCGGCCCCTGTCTCCGCAGGGCCTCGGCCACCGCCCACTCCAGGCTGGCCGCCCTGGTATGCCCCAGAGCCGTGACTTCCTCATCGCTCAGCCCCGTGGAGTAGGTGATGACGGAAGCCTTTTCCCTCACCATGGCCCAGGCGGTGGCCAGGGCCACGGCCACGCCGTTTTTCAATTCGCCGGCTCGGTATTTGTCCTGAATTTCCCGGCTGCTGAAATGGGTGAAATTTTTCAGGTCCGTATGCACCGGGCTGATGCCCTCCGGGCAGGGAGTGGCCAGAATAATGGTTCCGCCGGGTTTCACCATCATTTGGGCCGGGTATTGGGATTTGTGGGCCTGCCAGAAATCCAGATCGCAGGGGTGGGAATTGCTCAGCACTATATCCGGCTTGACCCTGTATTTCACCCCGTAAATCTTTTTGGCCAGTTCCACGGCCGCCCTGAAAGCTTCCTGATAATGGCCGAAAAAGACCCCCACCGGCTCGCCGTCCGAAGTCAAAACCACGTTGATGACGGCCGATAGACCCACCCGGCGGCCCATATCATCCAGATCCCGCCGCACGGGGTTGTCGACCTGGCCCAAAAAGCTGTCTCCGCCGCCGCGGCAGGAAAGCAGGTGGGTCTCGGCCGTGGTCTCCGGGCCGCAGACTCCGGGCTGGATGATCTTGGCCCCGCCGGAAAAACCGGGGATGTGGTGGGGCACCACCGCGCCTATGCCGATGATCAGGTCGCTTTCCACCAAGAGCTTATTCACTTTCAGGGGAATGCCGCTGTCGGTGCGGCCCAGGTCGGCCAGGTTGGCCTCGTCCCGCCAGAGGTGGTTGACCACGGTCAGGCGGCCGAACATTTCCCGCCCGACCTTTTGGATCATTTCCTCCTCCGTCATATAACGGTGGGTGCCCAGGGCCATCAGCACGGTAACGTCTTTATCCTCAACCCCGGCTTCGTTCAAGCGGCGCATCAGGTGGGGCAGCAGCTTATCCGTCGGGGTCATGCGGGTGTTGTCGTCTGAAACTATCAGCACTTTTCGGCCCGGCCCGGCCCAGCTTTTGATGGGGGCCAGGCCAATGGGCGCGTCCAGGGCCGCGGCTGAGGCGGCCTCCAGGTCGCTTATCGGCGGATACTTGTTGGGGCTGAGAACCTCGGCCAGATTTTCATCCGGAATGTCCACCGAAATTTCGCCGTTCAGCCAGGGAAGTCTTATCAGCATGGGAACCTCTTTTGTATTTTTGTAATTCTAGCCAACATCCTGATATTTGTCAAGAAAACTGAAAGACGTGACGCCGGGCCTGTTATATGGTTGCCAGATGCCCTCAAAGTGTGACAGAATATGGCAATCCACAGGTCGGCTCCGCCTTCCAAATCCGGTTTCGGTGAAAATAATGTTCGATTTTGATTTATACAACATTCTTCTCATGATAATACCCGTCCTTATGGCCCTGACCGTTCATGAGTATGCCCACGCCCTGGCCGCCTATCATCTGGGCGACGGCACGGCCAAGCTGGAGGGCCGCCTGACCCTCAACCCCCTGGCCCACCTTGACCCCATCGGCACCCTGATGCTGTTTTTGTCAAAAATGATCGGCTGGGCCAAACCCGTGCCCTTCAATCCCGCCAATTTCAAAAACCCGGTTCGCGATACCACCCTGGTGGCCCTGGCCGGGCCGGTTTCAAATTTCATTTTGGCCGTCGCCCTGTCCCTGGTCTTTAAAATATTCGGCCTCCTCGGCCTCTTCACCCTGGCCCCCATCGGCCGGGAACTGGCCTTCATCTTTCAATTGACCATTTTGTTCAATATATCTTTGGGTTTCTTCAACCTTATCCCCCTGCCGCCCTTGGACGGCTTCAAGGTCCTCTCCTATTTTCTGCCTTTCAAGTGGGTGGTTTTCGCCTATAAAAACCAACTGCTCTTTACGATTTTTTTTGTGGCCATGGTGCTGACCGGCTTTTTGCCCGCCCTCATCCGGCCGCTGGTGCTGACCGTTTTCAGGCTGCTCGGCTGATATGCGCGATTTAGTGGTCAAAATTCCCCTGTATGAAGGCCCCTTGGATCTGCTGTTGCATCTGATCAAGAAAAACGAGGTGGACTTGAACGATATTCCCGTAGCCTTGATCACCGCCCGCTATTTGGAATATCTCGACCTGATGGAAGCCATGAACGTGGAGGTGGCGGCCGATTTTCTGGTGATGGCGGCCACCCTCACCCAAATAAAATCAAAGCTTCTTTTGCCGCGCGAAGATGAGGACGATGACGGCGGCCACGCCGATGAAATCAAGGCCGCTATCATCGATCCCCTTCTGGAGCACCTGCGGCGCGGTGGAGTAAAGGATTTCAAAGAGGCGGCCGAAGCTCTCCGCAGCCGCCAGTTTCTGAACAGCGACGTCTTTGCGCGCGGCGCCAACTTGATGGATGAGGAAGCAACGGCCGGGGCGGGGGAGAACCTGGCGGAGGCGACCCTGTTTGACCTGATGGACGCCTTTCGTCGGCTGGCCAGGAAAAAACCGGAACCTCCCAGCCTCGAATTCGTGGTCGAAACCAAGACCATCGGCGAACGTATCGAGGAAATATGCCAATTTTTAAAAGACCGCAAAGTTTCCAATTTTGAGGAAATATGCGCGGGCGACCAGGGTCGGGGCGAACTGGTTCTAAGCTTTTTGGCCGTGTTGGAACTGGCCCGCACCGGCTTTCTAAGACTTTATCAAAACGCGAATTTTGAAAAAATGAGCATCTTTCTGGCCCCAGGGCCGTAGGCCCCGGACCCTCGGATGCCAGGGCTTCGCCCTGGACCCTCGGATGCTTACGCATCCTATCCGCAGTGAAATGGGCGGCTTTTATAGCTGGTCGGCCGAGCCGTGAGGGAATTGGAAATGGATTCCATCGACAACGGTTTTTATGAATGGTATGAACGAAGGTCTGGCCGCCGGAATGGGCGGCTCCACGGGCCACTGCGGGACCATCGCGCTCGGCTGTGCCCCACTGAGACATGCTATGGCGCATATGATTATTTAATGGGCTAATGTGCTATTTTTAGCTTTTATAGTCATTCAATTTAAAATGTTTTACTTCATAAAATTAATATAATCATTTGATTATACAGTAAATAGAATTAATAAAGCATCTTGGCCCATCCTTTGCTGAACATATGGGCGGCACAACTTCACGCCAAGCTCAAGCAGAAAGGATTTACCATGCCCTCCATTTTTTCAAGATTCGCCGACATCGTCAGTTCCAACCTCAATTCCATGCTGGATAAGGCTGAAAACCCGATAAAAATGTTAAAACTCATCATAACCGAAATGGAAGACACCCTGGTGGAAATCAAGGCCGCCTGCGCTCAGGCCATGGCCGACCAGGCCAAAAACGCCCGCCGGTTGACCGAGGTTGAAGACAAAAGAAATATGTGGCTGAAGCGGGCCGAAATGGCCGCCGCCAAGGGCCGCGATGACCTGGCCCGTGAAGCTTTATTGGAAAAAAGGTCGATTGACGAAACCTTGGCCGGGATGAAGGTTCAGGCCGGGGAACTGGATTCGGTGGTGGAACGGTATCGCGGCGAAATTGCACAGTTGGAGGCCAAAATGGCCCAGGCCCGTGAAAAGGACCGCCTCATCGCCCACCGTGGCGGCCGGGCCCAAAAGAGCCTGAAAGTAAGCGGCCAGATGAAACGTTTCGATTTGACCGAGGCCCAACTTAAGCTGGAACGCCTGGACTGCCGCCTGGATCGCCTGGAGGCCGAAGCCGAACTGGAACTGGGCGGCCGCCGTCCGGCCGAAGGCTTGGCCGAGGCCCGGGAAAAGGCTTTCAGCGAGATCGACGATTCCCTGGATCGGGAACTGGCGGCCATTAAAGAGCGCCTGGCCGGCGGGCAATAAGGAGCGGATATGGGAACCGTCACCACAGCAATAGTAATAATAGTGGGCCTGCCCCTTATTCTCATCGGGGGCGGCTTCTTTCTCCTGACCCTGAAGGCCTTTCGCGGCGGCGACGCCAGGGTTGAAAGGGCCCAGACCCTGGAATTGGCCCGCAAGCTGGAACGAACCTTGGGCGCCATGGAAGCCCGGCTGGTCGCCCTGGAAGACATCATCCTTTCCGCAAAACTCTCCGCGCGCGATGAAACGGGGAACAAAAATGAAAGCTTATGAGCAAAATAGGGGCTTCATCGCCCAATTGAAAACCTATGGCCCTTTCCGGGCCAACGATGGGTTCATCTTCGGCGTGGCCAAGGGGTTGGCCGAATACTTTGGCTGGTCGGTGGGCCTGGTTCGCTTAATCATAATAGTTTCCACCATTTTTCTGTTTTTTTGGCCGACTGTTCTTCTCTACCTTCTGGCCGCGCTGATAATGAGCCCCGCTCCCCGGGAAACCCTGAAAAGCCCCGAAGAGCGCGACATCTGGCTGCAGGCCCAGTTGGACCCCGAAGCGGCCCTGGACGGTCTGAGCCGCCGCGCCGAGCGCCTGGAAAAACGTATGCGCCGCCTGGAAGACCACGTCACCTCCAAAGAATTCTCCTGGACCCGCCGTCTGTCTGCAGGGCGGAGCCCTGCACCCTCGGATGCTGCGCATCCTATCCGTAGTTGAGTTTTAGACTGGACCGGGCTTTCGGCCGAGCCGGGAAGGCATTGGAAACGGTTGTCAGCAAGTGAGGCGGCGGCATGAAAATATCCACAAAGGGGCGGTACGCGCTGCGGGTGATGCTTGATCTGGCCCAAAACCACAGCGGGGAGTTCATTCCCCTGCGGGACGTCGCCGAGCGGCAGGGCATCACCGTCAAGTATTTGGAACAGATCATCAACACACTGAACAAGGCGCGGTTCTTGAAAAGCTCGCGGGGAAACGGCGGCGGGTACAAGCTGACCCATGACCCGGCTCAGTACAGGGTCGGGGATATTTTGCGCAGTGTGGAAGGCGGTATGGCGGTCGTCGCCTGCCTGGAAGACACGCCTAATGCCTGCCCGCGCTCCGGTGAATGCGTCACGCTGCCTTTTTGGCGGGGCCTCAACCGGGTCGTTGAGGAATATGTGAACAGCGTGACGCTGGCCGATTTGATGCGGGAAGCGGCGGCCCCTGATGAAGGCGCCGGCATTTGAGACAGGCGGGCCGCTTTGGGTTAACCAACCCGAAGCGGCCGTAATAGTTCAGGTTTTTTAATTTTTCTAATCCGCAAACAGGGCCGTGGAAAGATACCTTTCCCCGGTATCGGGCAGAATCGCCACGATATTCTTTCCGGCGTATTCCGGGCGCCCGGCCACGCGCGCCGCCGCCCACACCGCCGCGCCGGAGGAAATCCCGACCAGCAACCCCTCTGTTTTGGCGATTTCACGGCCGGTTTGAAAGGCGTCCTCGCCGCGCACCGTGATAATTTCGTCGTACACCTTCGTGTTCAGCGTCTCGGGCACAAAACCGGCGCCAATGCCCTGGATCTTGTGCGGCCCGGCTTTTCCTTCGGACAGCACGGGGGAATCAAAGGGTTCCACCGCGACGATTCTGAGGCCGGGATTTTTGGATTTCAAATACTCCCCGGCGCCCGTAATGGTTCCTCCGGTACCGACGCCCGCCACCAGAACGTCGACCCTGCCGTCCGTGTCGCGCCAAATTTCGGGGCCTGTCGTTTCCCTGTGTATCCCAGGATTGGCGGGGTTGACGAACTGGCCCGGCATAAACGCGTTCGGGGTGTCCCGCACCAGTTCCTCCGCTTTGGCAATGGCCCCCTTCATCCCTTTGGCCCCTTCAGTCAGCACCAGTTCCGCGCCGTAGGCTTTCAGGAGTTTGCGGCGCTCCACGCTCATGGTTTCGGGCATGGTCAGGATAATGCGGTATCCTTTGGCCGCCGCCACCGAGGCCAGGCCGATACCGCTGTTGCCGCTGGTGGGTTCAACGATCACCGCGCCCGGCCCCAGCTTTCCGCCGGCTTCCGCGTCGTCGATCATTGCTTTGGCAATGCGGTCTTTCACGCTCCCGGCCGGGTTGAAATATTCAAGTTTAGCCAGGATGGCGGCGGAAACTTTGCTGTACGCCGCGTACCTCTGTAATTCCAAAAGCGGGGTGTTGCCGATCAGTTCGCTCAGGCTTTTTGCAATGGTCATCTTCTTCCTCCTTTAATCATAGTATTCATACTAATCTTATATGAATATAGCGGGGATATCTGTCCTTGTCAAGAACAATCTTCCAGGGTCTGAAATCAATTTTAAAAATGGGATCCTGAACGGAAAGCCGGGTGGGAAGCCATGCACAAAATGCTGGAATTGACCACCGCCAGTCTGATGCGCTATATTGATGCTGCCATGGATATCGGGGTTTGCGTGTCGGTGGCCGAACCGCTCTCTTCATACACGGCCAGGTCCGGGAGACAATATAAAAGACACAGGGAGGACAGCCCATGGGACGTTTTGGAATATGGGAAGTGGTGATAATTTTGATAATCGCCGCACTGGTTTTTGGCGGCAAGCGCCTGCCCGAACTGGGCCGGGGCCTGGGGGCGGGCTTGACCAACTTCAGGGAGGCCCTGAAAGGAAAGCCCGATGAGCCGGACACGGACGCCGCCCCCGGCGAATCCCGGAAATCTTGATGGAATTCCCCGTGCTCGGCATAGGCTGGATGGAAATGGTGGTGATCGCGGCGGTAGGCCTTTTGGTCGTCGGCCCTGAAAAGCTGCCGGAGGTGGTTCGGGGCGTGGCCAAGGTGTATCACGGGCTGCGCCGGGCCTTCACGGAAGCCCAGAGTACGGTAAAGACCGAAATGGCGCTCTTGGAGCGGGAGTTGAATCAGAGCGTGGAGCCCGAAAAAACCGGGCCTCCGCGCCAGTCCCCAACGGACCGGCGGAAGGACGCGGCTGATGAGGGCGATCCGACGCGCCCGCCCGTTTGATTCAATTCACTGGGGAATGAAGGACTGATTAATGGTCTTTTTGCCCGCTGGCGTCGTTGCTCGCGTTTTTTAATGCTCGAAATATGTCAATATATTCCTGCGCTTAAAAAACGCTCACGCCTAGCCAGCGAACAAAAATCCTCATTAATCAGCGTTTCCTTAATTATTTGTCAGATCGGCCGCCGTCCCAGGTTCGGCGGCTTCTCAGCACCTTTTTTCGGGCCGTTTCCCAGGTGTGCCTGGTCAGCGCCGAAGTCTCCATGGCCTCAAGCATTTTGCCGTAAAGCGCCAAAGGCATGGAAAAGGTAAGCTCATCCGTCTTCATGAACTTGCGGGCCGATATGTCAAAGCCGCCAAGCACGGCGCATTCAATACCCCTTTGTTCATAGACCAGGGGCCAGGCGATGATGTTCGTGCACCCCGCGCCGAACGGCGAGACCACCGCGTTATGATGGCCCACCGTATAGCTCGTCAGCCCATGCAAACCGGTCAGGACCTCCGGCCTGGCGAAGAAGGTCACGCTCAGGGGTTTTTCCGATCCGGTGAATTGCTCCAGGGGTTTCAGGACACAGTATTTCCCCGTGGCCGGCGGCGGGGTGCTGTCGTCGGTAAAGGCCCGCATGGAGTCCGGCGACGGCAGATAATGTTCGCCTTCAATCCGGGTGCCGGGAACCCCGGTGGAAACGTAAAGCACATTCATTTCCATGTATGGCGCGTACAGGCCGGCATAAAAGCCGCCGCCCATGCAACCGCACTCCTCATGGCTGATCCAGGCCGCCTGCCGCCTCCGGCGGGCCAGCCACAGGCTGCCGCACAGGCAGGTGAAATTGCTGAAGGCCTTGTGCCAATCGATTTCTCCGGCAGCTTCCCGCTCCCTGGTAAAAATTTCGCCGGGCTTCGGGCCGTATCCCTCCGGTTTAACGTCAGCGTAACAGAGGCCGAAGGGAGCTTCATCATGCCCCAGAAGTTCCAGCAGCCTTTGGGTTTTTTCGTTCAATGACTCCATGGCCGGCTCCTTTCGGTAGAGGATTCGAACGTTAAAAAAATACTTTTAAAATCAATATGTTTTGATTTCGACATTTTCGATGCCAGGCAAATTGCTTCGCATTTGGCCCTACTGGCCCGGAAAGGTAATGCTGCCGCTTCTCACGTGGACAGTATGCAACAATTGACGTCAGTTTGCAAGAAAAACGCCCGCCAATCAGCGATTCTAATTATGGAGATAATGGATTGCAAAGAAAGGAGCGGCTACGATTATGGGAGAGGAGGAGGAGGTTTTCCAGTGGCGATGGTGGAGAGGAGAGCAGTCCAGTTTTTGAATATATGGTATGCGGCGAGAAGCCAAAGGTGACTGAAGAGTTGATTTTTAGCGCTGAAGC
>QMCD01002755.1_pt1 | contig 10682 bp, 12 predicted proteins | sample 1821841 | NCBI WGS metagenome assembly QMCD01 (sample SAMN01991225, study PRJNA193472) | Termite gut metagenome, whole genome shotgun sequencing project. | isolation source: worker | host: Macrotermes natalensis | reverse complement strand
CAACGTAAAGATTGTTCCCGATAAATTTGAGGTATATGTCAACGGCCAACCCCTCGAATTGAACCGGAAGGAATACGATATCCTGCATTACTTCATCACCCGCCCAAACCGGCTGGTAGATAAAGCTGCGCTGGCCGAGGCCGTGTGGGGCGACCATATCGACCAGGTAGATAATTACGACTTCATGTACGCGCAAATTAAGAACCTGCGCAAAAAAATGAACGAGGCCGGCACAGACATTGAAATCAAAGCCGTGTACGGCTTCGGCTATAAACTTACGGGAGACGGCCTATGAAATTAGCCTATCGTATAACCCTGCGCATTTCGCTGGCGCTGCTGGTGCTCATGGCTGTTTGGGCCATGCTGTTTTACTTCATCATTGTAGAAGAAATAAACGACGAAACCGACGACTCGCTCGAAGAGTATTCGGAATATATTATTCCCCGCGCCTTGGCAGGCGAGCCGCTGCCTTCAAAAGACAACGGCACCAACAACAGTTACTACATTACGGAAGTAACGGCCGGCTACGCCGCGCAGCAGCCGTCTATCCGTTACTACGACGAAATGGTGTACGAACACGCGATAGACGAGACCGAGCCGGCACGTATCCTGAAAACCGTTTTCAGCGATTCGGAGAATAAATATTACGAACTGACGGTATCTATCCCCACCATTGAAAAGTCGGATTTGCAGGAAGCCATTTTATACTGGATCGTCTTTCTGTACGTAGGCTTGCTGATAGTCATCATCGGGCTGAACTGGATTATACTTCAACGCAATTTCAAGCCGCTATACAAATTGTTGAATTGGCTGGACGGTTTCAGCGTAAGGAAAAAACTCACGGCCCCCGTTATCCGCACAAGGACTTCGGAGTTTCGGAAATTAAACGACGCCATTGTCCGCAGCGCACAACGCAGTATCGAAACCTACGAGCAACAAAAATCATTTATAGGCAACGCTTCGCACGAGCTGCAAACGCCGTTGGCCATTTGCCTAAACCGCTTGGAAATATTAGCCGAAGACCCGGCATTAACCGAAAAGCAATTGGAGGAGATTTTAAAAGCCAAACAATCGCTCGACCATGCGGTGAAGCTCAACAAGACCTTGCTGCTGCTGACAAAGTCCAAATATTTGAACTTATTCACACTAAAAAAGAGATACCCGTAAACGAACTAATAAAAAAGCTGGTAGCCGATTATTCGGAAGTATATACCAATCGCCATATATCGGTTACGCTCCACGAAGAGGCACCGGTACACGCGGAGATGAACGAGACGCTGGCGTCCGTGCTGTTTGGCAACCTGCTGAAAAACGCTTTCAACCACAACTGCCCCAACGGAAGCATTGATATTACCATTACCCCCACCGTTATTACCATTGCCAATAGCGGCGCCGGCGAAACATTGAATCCCGATTTTATTTTCAACCGTTTCTACCAGGCGTCGAAAAAAGAAGGCTCCACCGGGCTGGGCCTTGCCTTGGCAAAATCTGTTTGCGGGCTCTACGGAATGGATATCCGCTATCGTTTTTCGGAGGGGAAACATATTTTTTCGATTTTCTTTCGCTGATTTCAGTTACTTTTCAGTTTCGTGCCGGAACTTTGCATTATGAAATTTAAAAAAACACAATTATGAAACGAATTATTTTATCATTAGCCGCCTTGATTATGGCCTGCGGCGCAATGTTTGCCGACAACGACAAACCCATTACGGTTGACCAGCTACCGGCTACGGCCAAGCAATTTATTACCGACTATTTCTCGAATGCAAAAGTGTCTTATGCCAAAATGGACAAAGAGCTTTTCGACAAAAGCTACGAAGTTGTATTTGTCAACGGCAGCAAAGTAGAGTTTGATGCCAAAGGGGAATGGGAAAATGTAGATTGCGAATTTACGCAAGTGCCCGAAGGAATTGTTCCGGCACAAATCAAAAACTACATATCCACTAACCACGAGGATACAAAAATCGTGGAAATAGACCGCGACCGGCGCGACTACGAAGTGAAGTTGAGCAATGGCCTCAAGCTGACATTCGATTTAAAATTTAACGCTATAAAAATTGACGACTAAAAAGAAGTATTAATGATGAAAAAGATTTTTTGGATTCCGGTATTAGCTGTAAGCATAGGCGCACTGTGTAGCTGCGACAAGTACGACGACCTGAACAACCCCGGCGGCAACAAAAGTGTGGAAAACACGTTCAAAACCATGTATGCCGGCGTAAACCATGTGGAATGGGAGAAAGAGGGTAACTATTGGAAAGCCGATTTCTGGAAAGACGGCCGAGAGATGGAAGCGTGGTTCACGTTAGACGGGCAATGGTACCAAACCATAACCGACATAACCTTCGCCGAGCTGCCCGAAGCGGTAAAAGCCGCATTCCTTGCCGGCGAATACGGCGGCTGGCGCGTAGACGATGTAGATATGTTCGAGCGCAAGGACAGCCCCACCTTTTATGTGCTCGACGTGGAGAGTGGAAATAGAGACTACAACTTGTACTATTCGCTCGACGGAACGTTGATAAAAGCGGTGAGAGATTAATAATAGTAATTGTAACACCACAAAGGCAAGCCGGTACAATACCGGCTTGCCTTTGTTTATAACACAATGTTTATCCCCAACTGGAATTGGTCCATATTAAAATCAATGCCGTAATAGTCGCTCTTGGTAACAGACACCTCTTTGAACTGGTAGCCCACAAAGCCGAAGCGGCCGACCAATACAAGGTTCTGCAATAAATTGATGGTTATCCCCGGCCGCAGCCCCACCTCAAACTCATGAATGGTTTTTTGCAAGGTCTTCTGTTTCCCATACGAGTAGCCGAAGCCCCCTTCGATAAAGACACCGCCCACATTGCCATAGGCTATGGTGTAGCGCACAAACGGGTACAAAACAAAACTATTGGTGGCCTCTTTAATCTCTCCTATATACGAGTCCTTTTCAAAATACGACTCTATACTCTCCGCGTGCATATAGCCTAAGCGCACGCCCAGCGTTAAGCCGGCAGCAGCCTCATAGCTCAACTCCGGCTGTATGCTGAGGCTAAACAGGCGGCCGCTCTCGCCCTCTTGAGAGATACCAAAACCCAAATTGCCACCTACCCAAACATTATTATCGTCCTGTCCGCGCAGCAGCGACGTACAAGCCATTAACAACATCAAGGCCACTCCTATTCTTCTCTTCATATAAGAAAACCCTTCCATTTTCGAAAGTGCAAAGATAAAACTATTCTCCAAATAGGAGAAATGTATTTACCGAATGAGCGCCGGTCAAACGGTTGCGCCAAAAAAAACGGGCAGGCCACGACCGGCCCACCCATTTTAACAAACTACTTTTATCCCTTATTCTATAATGGTAACCCAGCCGTGCGTGTCGGGCTCGTCGCCATACTGGATAGCCCGCAGCTTATTGTACAGCTTCGTCGAAACCGGCCCTGCCTCGCCGTTCTTAGAGAAATCGTACGATTTGTTATTGTCCAAATCGTCGATAATACCGATGGGCGTAATAACGGCTGCCGTGCCGCATTGCCCCACCTCGTCGAAGGTAGGCAGCTCTTCAAACGGCACCGGGCGGTGTTCTACGTCCATACCCATATCCTTAGCCACCTCCATCAAACTCTTGTTGGTGATAGACTGCAACACGGAGCTCGAAAGCGGCGTGATATAAGCATTGCCGCGAATGGCAAAGAAGTTGGCTGCCGGCCCGCACTCGTCTAAATACTTCTTCTCTTTCGGGTCGAGGAACAGATTAGCGGCATAGCCTTTCTCGTGAGCCTTCTCTACCGACATGGCGCCGGCAGCGTAGTTACCCCCGCATTTGTAGGTGCCGGTACCCAGCGGCGCAGCGCGGTCGTAGTCGCGGCAAATAACTATCTTGGTAGGCTTGAACCCACCTTTAAAGTAAGGCCCCACAGGGGTTACAAACACGATAAACATAAACTCTTTCGACGGCGCCACACCCACGCCGGCCATGGTGCCTATCAGCAGCGGGCGGATATACAAGGAGGCGCCGCTCTCGTAGGGAGGCACAAAGCGCTCGTTCAGCTTCACCGCCTTGGTTACGGCCTCCTCGAACAGCGCCACAGAGGGGTACTGCATAACCAGCCCCTTGCACGACATTATCATACGCTCGGCGTTCTCGCGCATACGGAAGATACGCACCTTGCCGTCCTTGCCGCGGAAAGCCTTTATGCCTTCAAAAACCTCCTGCCCGTAGTGCAGGCATGTAGCCGCCATGTGCAGGTTGATATGCTCCGACTCGCTCACCTCTACCGGGCTCCATTGCCCGTCTTTGTAGTAAGAACGAATATTACAATCGGTTTTCACGTAACCGAAAGGTAAATTTTTCCAATCTAAATTTAATGTGCTCATTTTTGTGTTATTTTTTCAAAATTCGGATTCAAATATAGTCATATTTATTCAAAATAAGCAAAATTTCTTTCAATTTTAAAGATAATGGATGTTGGATATTGGACGTTAGATTTTAGAGGCCTTTAATTCCTATATCAACAATTGTTGATTGCTTCCCTTTCTTTTTTGGTCAACTTTGCCCACACCAATCGGTACGAGTCGTCTATCCACGCCCGCAGCAGGCTGGCCGGCAGCATACCGTCCAAATGAATGCTATTCCAATAGGCTTTGTTCATGTGAAACGCGCCAACTACCGTAGGATACTCGGCACGCAGCTCAATCGCTTTTTCCGGGTCGCACTTTACGGTAACCGTGTTTTTCTCTAACGATGCCAGCAAAAACATTTTGCTTCCTACTTTAAACACCAGCGTGTCCTCATCGAAAGGAAAGCTCTCGGTTACTCCTTTCTTTTGCAGGCAATAATCGCGTATTGCTTCTAATTCCATGGATATTGGATTTTAGATTGTGGGATAAATGGCATTGGGCAAATATTCCAACGTATGTTCGGTGCCGTTAAAGACAATGGAAATAACATCTAATTGCACTTCGTCCGTTATTTTGTAACGCGCCACATAAGCATTAACCGCATATATCAAGTTGCGTTGCTTGGCTTTGTTAATAGACTGGTAAGGCTCCTGCAAGCGGTTAGACGTTAGCGAGCGGACTTCTACCACATGCAGCCGCCCCGCCTTCGTTGCTACAATGTCCAGCTCGCGCACGCCCTGCCGCCAATTGGTATGTAGAATGGTAAAACCCTTAGCTCGCAAATAATCGGCGGCCAGCTGTTCTCCTGTTTGTCCTGTAATTTGTTTATCGGTCATGTGAATTTACAGATTTACTTATTTACAAATTTACAATTTATGAACGCCTCGCACAAATAATCGGCCAATTTGTTAATGGGCTTTCAGCATTCTGTCTTTTCCATTAATATCTTTGCGTAGCTCTACGGCCGAAAAGCCGGCCGCTACAAATACGGCCGCTGTTTCGCGCCCCAAGGCTTCATTGATTTCTACAAAAACAGCGCCGGTATCTTTTAAATGCCGCTTCGCAAACCGGGCAATAGCGCGGTAAAAGGCCAAGGGGTCGCTGTCGTCTACAAACAAAGCCTGATGCGGCTCGTAGAGCAATACGTTAGGGTGCATCGAAGCCTTTTCGCTATGCCTCACGTAGGGCGGATTGCTGACCATGCAGTCGACTTTACCGGGCATCTCCGGCGTATCGGCCGAGAGCAAATCATATTCAAAAAAATGTACCTTCGCTTGGTTTCGGCCTGCATTGCGGCGAGCCACCGCCAGTGCACCGGCCGAAATATCGCAGGCGTAGAGCGTGGCTTGCGGCAGCTGCTTTGCCAACGCCACCGCTATGCAACCACTGCCGGTACACAAATCCAAAATCTCGAATCTTGCATCTTGCATCTTGCATCTTGCATCTTGAATTATCCATTCCACCAACTCTTCCGTCTCCGGGCGAGGAATGAGCACATGGCTGTCTACAGCTACAGGCAACCCGAAGAAAACCGTTTCGCCCACTACGTACTGCAAGGGCTCGTGCCGTATCAAGCGCTTCACGCCCGCTTGTATAGCGGCTATTACGGCTACGGCAATTTCCGTATTGGGAAAAGCATGCAGCTGTGTACGCGAGAATTTTCCGAAGTGTTGTAGCAAACCATAGGACATGGCCCGCGCTTCGTCCGGCGAATAGAGCGCCGTTAACTCGCGTATAATTTCCTTATGTAGTTCTGCAATAGTTGTCATTCCGCCTGCGAATGTACGGAAAATTATGGAAACAGGAACACTGCACCCAAACAAAATGAGCCACGCATAGCGTCTACCGTAAGTGGTTACTACTTGTAGATGCGCCCTACCATTTGTTTCAAAACTTGTAAATCGCCGCTGGAGAAAAATTCGTGGCGGGTCTCTTCTTCGGAAGTATTTAAAAGGTTATTCTGTTCCAATAGCGACTTGGTACGCTGTGCCACCGCCAGCGCCGGGTCGAGTATAACGACGCGGCCGCCTGTAATTTTTTCGATAGCCGGAATTAAAAACGGATAGTGCGTGCAGCCCAACACCAGGTGGTCGATATTAGCGTCCAGCATGGGGCGAATGTATTGAAGCAAGAGGGCATGGGCTTCTTCCGTATCGGTATTGCCTTTTTCTACGAGTTCTACCAATCCGTCGCCCGGCTGCTCGATGATTTGGGTGTTGCCGGCAAAGCGTTCCAAGGTTTCGTGGTAGAGCCGCCCCTTAAAGGTGCCTTGCGTGGCCAGCACGCCCACCACGCCTGTAGCCGAACGGAGCGCAGCAGGTTTCACGGCCGGCTCCATTCCTACAAACAACACGGGGTATCTCTCGCGCAAGTAGTCAATGGCTGCCGCTGTGGCCGTGTTGCAGGCAACAACTATTAATTTGCATTGTTGTTGCCCCACTAAAAAGTCCATAATATACTTGCTGCGTTCAATAATCTCGGCCGGTTGCTTGGCGCCGTATGGACAATAGGCGCTGTCGGCATAATAAACAGTATGCTCGCGGGGCAACAGTTTCACCACCTCGCGCCATACCGAAAGGCCGCCGACGCCGGAATCGAAGAAGCCGACCGGAGAGCAAGTATTCAAAAGTTCAAGGTTCAAGATACAGGTTTCAAGTTTCAGGATACAGTATTAAAAAAGCCGTTTTTAACGGCTTTCATATTATCTTGCAGGAGCTGCTACAGGTACAGGGACTTTCTTGTCGGCCGGTATTTTCAGCTCGGCTTTGACCAGCGGAAGCACATCTGTACTTTGCGCTACATCAAAATAAGGAACGGCGCCGGCGCTTACGTCAAAAATATAAATAAACCCGTTGTCTTTTCCTACTTTGGTAATGGCATTATTGGCTTTTTCTATGATAGGGCGCAATAAAGACTGCTGCATACGCTGAAGGTCTTCCTGCGACTTCCGTTGAAATTCCTCGATACGTTGCCCCAGGTTTTGCAACTCGGCCTGCTTGTCTTCCAACACAGCAGCCGTCCATTTGGCCTGGCTACTTTGATATACACTTAGCTTGTTGTTAAATTCTACCTGTAATGCCTCCAAGCGCTCTTCCAAATCTTTACGGGCAGTTTCCAACTGCACTTGCGCCGAGTCGCGTTCAGGCATCAGCAACATAAGCTCCGATGCGTTGATGTGTCCGAATTTGTAGCTTTGTTGCGCCATGGCCGTGCTGCCGATACTAACGAGCAAGGCAATTGCTAATAATTTACTGAGATGTTTCATCTGATTCTATTTTTATTTTTATTAAATTGCGAATGCAAAGGTAATTTTTTAATTTTTATATCCCAACTTTTCGAGTACTTTGTCGCTTAAATCGTAGCGCGGAGCCGTATATATCATAGACGGGTTAGCCGTTGTGTCAAAAATAAATGCGTAGCCGTCTTGTGTCGCTATCTCTTTAACGGCATCGCTTATTTTTGTTTGGATAGGCGTTATCAACTCATCTTTTTTCTTCATCAATGCGCCGTCTTGCCCGAAGTACTGGCGTTGCAGTTCTTTCACTTCTTTCTCTTTTGTGATAATTTCGTTTTCGCGGCGTTGTTTCATATCTTCGGTAAGCAACACTTTTTCTGCCTGGTATTTCTTGTACAACTCGTCGAGCGCTTCGTATTTCGTTTCTATCTCTTTCTCGTACTGCTGCGATAGCTTGTCCAACTGGTCTTGAGCCGTCTTGTAGGTAGGGATTTTCTTGAGGATATATTCGGTATTAATGTAGGCAAATTTTTGAGCCGATGCCGATAGGACAATCCCGGTAATCAATGCGAAAGTTAAAAGTATACGTTTCATAATCATTATTATTTTTTTGTTCAAATAAACTATGTACAAAATTCGTGCCGTCCGGGTTTTAGAATTGCATGCCGAAAGTAAAGGCAAAGTTACTGCCGTTAGCGCCGGAGTTGCCCACTACACTGTCGAACCCGTACCCCCAGTCAATACCAAGTATTCCTACGATAGGCAACATTACTTTAGCGCCCACGCCTACCGAGCGTTTAATGGCAAACGGATTAAAATTCTTAATATCCGACCACGCATTACCGCCTTCAAAGAACACACAGGCATAAATAGAGGCCTGCTGTTCCATGATAACAGGGTGTCGCAATTCTATGGTAAATTTATCGTACACGTGGCCGGCATAAGAGCCGTTTACAATAGGCGTAATAGACGAATTTGCATATCCGCGGAGCGCTATGTTCTCCTGCCCATAGCGGTTGAAGCCGGCCATGCCGTCGCCACCTAAGATAAAGCCCTCGAAAGGAGAGTAACCTAATTTACTGTTGAAATAGCCCAAATAGCCGAACTGCGCACGGGTAAATAACACCAGGTCGCCGGCAACTTTAGTATACAAAGCGCCGCTAAAGGTCCACTTGTGGTACTCTATCCACCGGTACCGCTTGGCCGGTGTCATGGCCTGATAGTCGGTGCTGCTCGAGCGGAACAGGGAGTATGGCGGCGTTAGCTGCAAGCTGACCGAGAAGTCCGACCCGCGCCGCGGATAAAACGGCTGGTCGGTAGAGTTGCGGCTAAGCGAAATACGCCAGCTTATGTTGTGCGACAATCCGTCGGAAAAGCCATAATAGCTTTCCGGCCAATTGAACAGGTTATAGCGTTGAAAGTTGACTTCGTTGTATAAGTAAAAATAAGAATCGGGCCACGACAGGCGCGTGCCTATTCCTACGGCAAGCCCCAATGTTTCCATCCAGCGGTCAACCGACTGGAAATAGTAGGAGGCGTTGGTTTCCCTCGTAAAGTAAGCGGTTAACGACAACGACGTAGGTTTCTTGCCGCCCAGCCAAGGCTCTACAAAGTTAAAAGAAAAGGCGGTGTAGTAAGTTCCCTGTATCTGCAAGCGCAGGGCTAATGTTTGGGCATCGCCGGAGGGAATGGGGCGCCATGCTCCTTTCTTAAACAGGCGGCGCAATGAGAAGTTGGTAAACCGCACGCCGATGGTTCCTACAAATGTATTGCCACCCCAGCCGCCGGACAACTCTAATTGGTCGTTGGCTTTTTCTGTTAAGTTATAGGTAAGGTCAACCGTGTTGTCGTAAGGGTTCGGCGCAAACTTAAAACCGTCGGGCGATAAAAGTCTTTCCGGCTCGAAGTTACCGGCCGATGCCAGTTCGCGCATGGAGCGTTCCCACGCCGAGCGGCTGAACAAGTAGCCGGGCCTTGTGTATAGCTCGCGCCGGACAATGCGTTCGTTGGTCTTCGTGTTTCCGTTAATAATAATCCGGTTGAAGGTTGCTTGCTCCCCTTCGTACATGCGTACTTCTAAATCTATAGAGTCGCCAACCACCGCCACCTCTACCGGCTCTACGTTGAAAAACAAATAACCATTGTCGGAGTACCACGATTGCACGGAGGCCTGGTCGCCGGTCAACATTTTGTCCAATAACACACGGTCGTATATATCGCCTTTCTTAATGCCTAAAATACCGTCAAGCACTTCGGCCGGCAGCTTGGTGTTGCCTACCCAGTTGATGTTTCGGAAATAGTATTGCTTTCCCTCGTCTATCCATAGTTTGATACCGAGCCTTTTTTCGTTTATTGTATAAACGGAGTCGGCCACCACTTGGGCATCGCGGAATCCTCTTTCGTTGTAGGCCGTAATAATATTTTCCTTGTCGTTCTCAAATTCTTCCGCATTGAATTTTTTACTGCTAAACAGGTTCCACAAAGTATTGGCTTTTGTCTTTTTCATCGACTTGGCCAACTTACCGTCGGAAAAATATGTATTGCCCTCAAAGTTTATTTCTTTGATTTTTACTTTGCGCTTCCGGTCAATATCAAACGTAACCCGCACGGCATTATTTACCAACGTATCGTTTTCTTGTACTACATTCACCTCCGCATTCAGGTAGCCCTTTTCGGCATAATATTTTTTGATAAGGTCTATCGAGGTATTGATAACATACTCCGAATACTCGCTACCGCGGCGCAGCCGCAGGCGATCGGCCAATTCCGTTTTCGCGCTTTTCTTCACCCCTTCGCCGGTAAATATCCACTCCGATACCCGGGAGCGCTCGGTCAAGCGAATATCTATATAAACCTTATTGTCGACCACCTTCGGCGCGGTTATCGCAATGTCCGAAAAATAGCGGATACCCCACAGCTTGCGGGCTATTTGCGATAAATCGTCGCTCGGTATCATTATGGTGTCGCCAATAGCAATGCCCGTTAACGTAAGGATTTGCTCGGTGGTGTAGTATTTCACGCCGGAGATAGTAACATCGGCAATAACGTATTCTTT
>QMCD01002325.1_pt1 | contig 10683 bp, 10 predicted proteins | sample 1821841 | NCBI WGS metagenome assembly QMCD01 (sample SAMN01991225, study PRJNA193472) | Termite gut metagenome, whole genome shotgun sequencing project. | isolation source: worker | host: Macrotermes natalensis | reverse complement strand
CATCATCACCACGTGGTTTTCAGGCTGATCTTTTCCACGTCGAACTTTTCCAGGAGCATGGCGCAGACGTAGTCCGTAATCGTCGACACGAAAAGAAGAAACAGGAATCTCCAGTCCCACCAACCGTAAAAGAAATAGCTCGCGGCTAAAAGCCAGATGTTTTGCGGGCGATGCTTGAGACAGTAGTAGACACACAAGACAACCAGCAAAAATGCCGGAAAAACCATCGAATTGAACAACATGGTACAAAATTTGGGTTGAACAAGTGGTGTATACTGGAAACGCGATGAAAACGAACCTTTGGTCACGTCTGCCTACCGCACTCACTCACCTCTAACTGCTTTTCGTATAATAACATAAACGGCTCGTTCGAGCGGCAGCCGATTGTGCGCGGGAACCGTTGCAGGCCGTTTACGGCACAAACACGAAAAATCAGAAGAAATGCAAGAGCGAGCCGTGCATGCGACGGTGTCGGCCGATGCCGGAGACGAACGAATCCAAGTCAGCCCGCCAACAGGTGGGGTACTCTATACTTTTTTCCCCCACCCCGTCAAGAGTAATTTTTTCACTCGGAATTTCGTACGGGGAAGCCGGGGGTAGATCCGCAACGGGTTGTTTTGTATTTTTCAAACGTCGGCAGTATTCTCCACCCGGGGGTTTGCCGTTGGCGGTCTTGACGATTTTCTTCCAGGTGTCATCCATGAGCAGAAAGGCTTCGAGCAGCACCTTGCTGGCGATGTTCGACGGCGCACTTTCGGGCACACCGGCATATTTCGGGCCGTCAAAATAGGCAAAAAAGAAAGCCGCAAACACTTGCGGCTAAGAGGCTTGCAAATACGCCCGGAGGGATTCGAACCCCCAACCCTCGGTTCCGAAGACCGATGCGCTATCCAGTTGCGCCACGGACGCGTACGTATGCAAAACGATTCTTACGTAATGCGTCAAAAGATCACAAATGCACCAAGTTCATACCGAAACCCGCCCGGTTGCCGACGCGACACCGCCCGTGCAACCCGTCGTCCGGCGGTCGCCCTCAACGCAAGCGACTGCCCGGAAGGTGAACCGGCGGACAAACATGTACCGGAAACGCGATGAAAACGGACATTTGGTCAAGCCTGCCGCACTCACTCGCCTTTAACGTCCGTTTGTACAATGACATAAACGTTTTGTTCGAGCGGCAGGCGTTTGTTCGCGGGAAAAAACATGCCGTAGTTTCAGGCCGTTTACGGTATACAACGGGGTCCGTCTTCGGGAAATGTCTTTTCAGGAAATTCACGGGATTTCAGTACAAACCCGACCTGCGACCGTTCCATATTCTAGTCTGTAGCAAAATTTATGCAAGAGGTTCTTCCGGATTCGTGCTTCCTGATTTGTGCAATTGCGCAACCGCAGACTGAAGTCGCGAACATTATGGGCGATTCTCTCGACGCGACTGTTCGTTTCGGATAAAATGAGTCGAGAGGCGCGGCGCTATTTCGGTCGATTCGCGATTGAGAATGCGGGGCGGGAATTCGCGGCAAATGAACCCGGTTCTCAACGGAATTGTAAAAAGGCGCATTTCCACAGCAAACACCCACCCTGCCGGTCAAATGAAGAACGACATCCCTCTCCCGACGCCGTACCAAAAGCGCTTGGTCGACATCGCTTTTGTCATCCAGTTCCACCTCACGGCACTGGGGCATCTCGCCGTCTGGTGCTTTATGTATCGGGAACTCCTACGGATACCGCATGTCCCGGACGAGGGGCGATTCATCGTCGAGATTTTCGTCTATACCGGCATTCCGATCTCGTTCGGCGTTCTGGTTGCCGTCTATATCCTTTTTCGCTGCCTGTTGGCCTATGCGAAATTCACGACGGCCATGACGGCGATGATCTGTTTGAACATGTTGCACGCGGTCGTCATGTTTGCCGCCATCATCACGCCGCTCCGCCTTTTGATCCCGACCGTCCTGTACGGAATCGCCTGCTATTCCTACCGCAAAGAATTGGAAAGCGGAAAAGTACGTCGCCCCCTCGCAAACACGGCGCCCCCGGAGCCGGAACAATGATCCAATCGTTTTGGAATCGCCTTCGCCTCAACCTCCGGGCCTTGAATCTTGCCGTTGCCGGTCATTGGCTCCGCCTTGAAGATGTCGCCGAAAGTTACGACGCGATTGCGGAAACCTACGACCGCAATTGGCTCGTTCATCTTCAATCGACGACGGATCGGCTTCACGAACTGCTCGCCCCGTCTTTTCCAAACGCGAACAGAATACTGGAACCCGGTTGCGGAAGCGGTTATTCGACGGCCCGGCTTCGGGAGCAATATCCCGATGCTGCGATCACCGCCGTCGATATTTCATCCGTCATGCTCGAAAAGGCGAAACAACGTCTTGCGAATCACGGAGCCGGTATTGAATTTCGTTGCGACGACATGCTCGATTGCCTGAAACGACAACCGTCGAACGCATTCGACCTGATCTTTTCCGGCTGGGCCATCGGCTATTCAAATCCGGCGGCGATTGTTGTCGAATCCGCCCGAACACTCGCGTCCGGCGGCGGTCTTGCCGTGATCGTCAATCGGCTCAACACCATCCCCGCCGTTTTCGACCTGTTCCGGAAGGCCATGAGACGCTTTCCCGATTCGCTTCAAAAGGCTGTTTGGCCCCGGTTTCCCAAAGATCAAACGGAAATTTCCCGTTTGCTGGCGAAACACCGTTTCACGGTCGATCGCATTGAAGAGGGGGCCGCCGCGATTCGATATCCGTCCGAAAACCGGCTCGACTGGCTCTTGGGAACCGGCGTTTTGGCGGGATTCGATGCCGTGTTGCCGCTCCGCAAAACGGGACCGGTCCGGGATTGGTTCGCCGACGAACTCGATAAAATCGAAACCGGTTGGGAACATCGTTACATTTTGTTCATTGCCCTGAAAAGAGGGATGTCATGCGATTCGGTCAAACGTTGACACTGCTGAAATTGCTGCTTGATCGCCGCATCACGGCAACACCGCGCCGGGTCTTTCGGCAATTGAAAACCGAGGGGCGACTTCGCGGCGGCGTTCGGGAAAAACTGTCTCGCGGCTTGTTGCGTCAAATCGGACTTCTTCGCTACATGCTGCGTTGGCTCGACGGCGAATCGATTTCCCGGCATGGCGACCGGTACGTCCTGAACACGTTTTTACCGCCTTTTCCCGGGCCGGCTTTCGAGCGGTTGTTCACGGCCCAGTTGTCCCGGCGCCGTTGGATTCCCGTCTCCGCCTACTTGGCCGTCACCTCCCGCTGTCCGGCGAATTGTTGGCATTGCAGTATCAAAAATCGCAAGCAAGCCGAATTGCCCCTCGACGTTTGGTTGAAAACCATTGCCGGTCTGCATGAAATCGGAGCGAGCATTTTCGGGATCACGGGCGGTGAACCGCTTGTTCGGGCGGATTTGGCCGACATCGTTCGGGCGGTCAAAGCCGGCGGCGGCGAGGCGATGATCTTCACGTCCGGCATCGGGTTCGATGAAAAGAAGGCGATGGAGCTAAAAAATGCGGGCCTCTGGGCCGTTTGCGTCAGTCTCGACCGAACGAATGCAAGCGAGTTCGAACGGTTGCGCAATTTTTCCGGAGCCTTGGAAACGGCGGAACAGACGCTTCGAATCGCGAAAGACGTCGGACTCTATACCTGCGTCAACTGCGTCGCCGACCGCCAGAACATGCGACGCGGTCTTTACAAGGAACTGTACGCAAGATCGAAAGAGCTGCACGTCGACGAATTTCGCTTGATCGAACCGATGCCTTGCGGACATTTGTCCGACGCCGGGGATAAAGGCGACGCCGAATCACCATTCCTCTTCCCGGAACAGGTGAAAGAGATTCGGCGTTTCCATCGGGAAACCAACCGGAAATTACGTCGGGACAAACAAGGCCGACTGCCGCCGAAAGTTTGTTCGTTCAACGAAATTGAAAGCCCGGAACTGTTCGGCTGTGCGGCGGGAACGCGGCATCTGTTTATCGATCCTTCCGGCGAGGTTTGCCCCTGCGATTTCACGCCGCTTTCGTTCGGAAACATCGCCGACGAACCGATTGGCGTGATTTGGGACCGCATGTCAACGGCGATGCGACATCCCAGGCGGCATTGCCTGATTCAACATCAAACGGAATTGATTCGCCAGGCGACTCGGGCAGAAACACCGGCCCCGCTACCGATCAGTCTGCAAACGGCGGAGGTTTTTACGAACATTCCCGGCGACAACGAACTGCCCGATTTCGTCCGTTGGATCGAGAGCTGAAATTTGAATTTTGAACAAAACGAGAATCAATTCCCATGTTCGAACGCAAGCACTGCATCCTCGCGGCAATCGTTGCGGCCGTCACATTGTCGTTCGCCCTGCGGTTCCTCTGGAACGCGAACCACGAATTCCTGATCTACGTCGTCGTGGTCGTCGCCGTCGGTGCGTTGATCGCCCTGACGCACAAAACGGTCCGGTATCCCTTCGCCTGCCTTGTCGGCCTCGCCGTTTGGGCCGTCATGCACCTTGCGGGAGGCGGAATCCGTGTCGGCGGCGACGTGTTGTACGGACTCCTCCTGGTCCCGATTTCGGAAAAGTATTCGGTCCTGCGTTACGATCAGTTGGTCCACGCCTTCGGGTTCGGTGTCTCGACCCTTATCATGTACCACCTGCTCGGCAACTTGCTTTCGAAGAGCGACATGAAACGCTTTTCCATCGGCCTGATCGTCGTCATGGCGGGAGTCGGCCTCGGGGCGTTGAATGAAAATGTCGAGTTCCTGTTGACGGTGTTCCTCCCGCAAACCGGCGTCGGCGGTTACGAAAACACGTCGCTCGATCTTGTGTCCAATCTCGTCGGAGCCGTCGTCGCGTACTACCTCGCACGGAGCGGCTGGGTGTCGATGAAACCGTAAACGAAACGTGCGATCCCCGCCCGTGCCGATTCCGATAACGCACCACTATACCGGCAACGCGATGAAAACGGACATTTGGTCAAGTCTGCTTGCCGCACGCACTCGCCCTCGACTTTTTTAGTGTAAGCATTGATGCGGAGCGTTCGAGCGGAAAGCGATTGTTCGCGGGAGGGTTGTCATGCCGTTTACGGTAGATGTTCAAAGAATTTTCCCGGATCCGTCAGTTTTCATTCATAAAGGAGTAATGTCGAGAGTCCTTGGGTATCCCGCTCCGGGACAAAACGAATCCAATAGGCTCCGAACGATTCCGGAAAGCGGTGTTCGAACCGCTTACGAGCGGCCACGGTGAATCGTTCGTACACGCCCCAGTCGCCGTTTCCCGTCAAATCGACTTCAACGCGAATATCGACCGGCTGCGAGTCGGTATGCGAAAGATATAACTTCTTTTTATCGTATCCGGACATCAGGTAGGGATCGGACGCTTCGCCCGCTTTGACCGATTGCCGATACCACGGCCCGCCAATGCCGCGCGGTTTGCCGAAAGCCCAGAGGTCGTCGATCGCGCCGACCCAGAGAGCGCACTTTCCATCGTCGGAACGGACAATGTGCGGATTGTTCCCGGGGTGGTCCATCGCAATGCCGCTCAGGACGAGCAAACCACGGTAGGAGGCGAAGTCCTTGATCCGACGGTTGTGCGTCGCAATCGGTCGTATCTTTGAAATCCCCCCCGCCGTCGGCGTCGGCAGCTCGTAAAAGGTTCCGTGGGCATTGAGCAGGTCGCGACCGTGGACGACTTCCCGCGCCGACCGCTCCGGACCGGGAATTCCAGTCGTGTCCCAAGGAGCGCCGATCCGGGAAAAATCGCTTGTCGCATCGCCCGTCAAGTCGCTTTTGGGTAACCGATAACGCCTGCCGTTTTCTTCATAGATCACGGAAGCGCTGTCCGTCCGCAACACATTTTCATGGATCGCCGCAGCCTGACGAAACCAGCCGTATTCCGGATTGCCCGGATCGGGACGTAAACGGAGATTCGCATCCAAAACATACTGTCCCTGTTCATCGTTCGCCTCGTCAGGCAGATACCATAGGGTTCGGCGGCTGATTTTATCGGCGTAAAGAATGCCGCCATTTGTTTTTGTGCAGGAAACATTCGCGACCCCGTCGAACACCGGGGAAGATTGTTTCGTTCGACGATCCTCATTGCGATACTGAAAGACGGCAACGGCATGTTCCATGTCGCGACTTGAAGCCAACCTCAACCAAGCCCCTGTTTCCTCCGCGTCAAAATCGATCCAGACGTATTCTCCCGGAGCGACTTCGATTTCGCGCAGCGGCGTCCAATGCCCGTTGCCTTCCTTGTCGACTTCCAGCGTGAACCGTACCGATTCGGCGGCATCGTGTTTCAAATGCAGGGACCGGTATCGAAAACCGTCGAAAATAAAGGGATCGGACGGCTTTCCCGCTTCCACGGAATCGTTGAGCCAAACGGCTCCCCGGCCTGAAACGGGACCGAACCGATCCAGTTGTTCGGGGGGAACGAACCAGAGATTCGATTGCGACGTTCCCGCGGGAAACGGGCGGGTTTCAACACGCGGAGTCGAATACAAAGGCCAGGACGAGGTGTCGTTGCAGGCGAAGACGACGCGACCATTCCAGCGACAATAATCCCGAATCAACTTCAGGACGGAGCTTCGCGGCCTGATACCGGAAGTGTCACTCAAGGAAAAGTTTCGCGGAAAAGCCCAGAGCGAACCGTGCGTGCTCATCAACAGATCGTCCGATCCGATGTCGCGGATTCTCGGTTGTTCCAGGCAAAGGCCGTGCGTTCCGTCATAGGAATGCGAGGTTTTCGGCAAGCGATAGGCCGTCCATTCTCCCCGGTCGAAAACGTTCAGCAGGATCGAGCGGTGGTCCATACCGAGCGCCCAGACCGGATCGTTCGGATCGTCGCTTCCCTCGATTCCTCGCGGTCCGGTGACTTCGCCGAACTGGCCGGAGCGGAGCCGCTCCCAATCCTCTCCGGCTTTCTTCCATTGAGCCGACGCGCCGGCTTGATCGATTCTCCCGGAATCGCCCCAGTCGTTGTCGCCGGAGTTGATATAAAACAGCCGATCCATTCCTTTGTACAGTCCCATGCCAAAGGTGCCGGGAAGTTGCGATTGGAGAACATTCGTGTCATTCGACTTGTTTTGAAGCGCCTTGGAAGCATCATCCCCGATCAATTTCCGGTATTCGAACGTGCGGAGATCGATCTCGTACAATCCTTTTTCCATCGTCGCGAAACAGGCTTTTTCCCCGGGCTTTTCCAAATGCCGGGCCGTCCCGCAAAAACGTCCGGAAAAATCCGAGGGGTTGTTGGGTCGGACATTTCCGTTTGCGTCGATGAAATAGGGCCCGAGGATCAATTGGCCTGTTTCCCGATGGATCATCCGGTTCGAATGCGTTCCTCCGACGCTTTCGGGACGGGTGATCCGTCTCAGGTTCGACCTTATTTCGTACAGTTTGTCTTCGGACCCCATCGGGGCGTACGGCGGCGAACCGATCACCCAAAGACGGCCGCCCCATTCGGCCAAAGCGCTGTAATAGCATTGGGCGGCGTTGTTGAAGACGGCCAAATGGGGATAAATCCCGGATATTTCGGCATATTGCGATTGCGGGACGGATTCCCGCGGTTTCAGGACGATCCGGCTGCCCTCCTGCAAGACGAGCGGTACGGCGCCGTTTTCCAGGACGAGGTGTTCCTTGAAGTTGATTTCGCCGGAAAGAACGTCCAGATGCGTTTCGCCGCTCTCTTTGACGCCGACCTTGAACACGGTTCCGATATCGATCACCTCCCCGGCGTCGGTGACGACGGTGAAGCCGGATCCTTCCTTGCCGACATCGACCCGGACTTCGCCGCGAAAGAGCCGCAATCGCATGGCGCTCTCGAACGCGGCTTTCGCGTACGGGGCGAATTCGACCGTGATTCCCTTGGGCAGGCGGAGCGTCAAGCCGGTATCGCCAAGGTCGACATCGGTGATTTGGAATGCTTTCGCGCCGCCGGGTTGGGAGGAAACAAGCCGGTTCTTCAGGATTTTCGAATCGCCGTCGAGCCATTCGGCCGGGGCGCCCGGCATGACCGGTTTGACTTGCCGGGGTCTATACGGGTCGACGCTGCCGGATTTGGCGAACTGCCTGACGGAATGATCGTACACCGCGAGCACCCAGACGAAGGTGGCGACGAGCAGGACGAGTAGCGAGAGGGCCGACCAACTGACGGTGCGGTAGATGCGGGCCGTTTTTTTCCACTTTTTGCCCTCAATGGACGCGGCGCCCGCATGGGCCAGTTCTTCGGAGAGCGATTCGGCGATTTCCGCACGAAAAACCGGGTCGGCCGCCATTGCGTGCAGCGCCGTGTCCGTATCCATGTAAATCAGATACGTGCGGCAAAATTCGGAATCCTCCATGATCGCTTTTTGCAGGCGGTCGAGGTTCTCCGGAGTGATGCGGCCGTCGATGTAATCCTGGAGCCAGTCCAGTTCCCTTGTATATCGTTTCATCTCATCGGATTTCATGAAGAATCATTGCGGTGATTTCAACCGGCCCCGGATACAGGAGGAAAGGAGCTCCCGGATTCGTTGGAGGGTTTTGTACAGGCTCATCGGCGTCTTGTGCTGCCGCCTCGCCATTTGATCGATTCGCGCGTCGCTGCGGTAGGCTTCGAGGACCAGCAAACGCTGTTGCGCCGGCAGCCGATCCAAACAGTGTTTCAACGCATTCCGACGATCCTCGTATCCGTCGCTCTCCCGGAGCGCCGCCTCGGCGATGCGTTCGAGCGTTTCGATGTCGAAGCAAAGCCGGTCCCGCTTTTTGTCACGCAAAAAGGCCATCGCCTGGAAGCGCGCCACGGTCAGGCTCCAAGGCAAAAAGCCGTCATCCAACGGGCATTGGCCGATCTTCTGCCAAAGGACGACGGCGACTTCCTGGAGAACGTCGGCCGCATCCTCGTGGCGGGGCACCAACGAACGGATGAACGCCAGGATGCGCGGTTCGTTCTGCATCAACAGCCGCAAAAAAAGGTCGTGACGTTCACGATTTTCGCCGCGGTCCGCTTCGGGAATTGCACTCATGGTTCGCAACCTTGATACGCTCGTGTAGGGATATACCAAAACTCGCTCCCGCTTGCCGTCATTCTCGCGTAATATCCCGATATTTTACAAGAAAGCGGGGAAATCCGGAAACTTTTTTCACTTTTTTTCGGATTTCCCGGCAAGCGGTTGAAAAACGCGGTATTTCCGTCTATGAAGGAATAGATGCTGTAAACAGCCCGACGATCCTCCCTCGCACAAACGCCCGCCGCTCGAACGATCCGTTTATGTCATTATACAAACAGAAGTTAGGAGTGGGTGCGGAAGGCAGGCTTGACCGAATGTTCGTTTTCATCGCGTTTCCAGTATCCGTTCCGGAATCGTCCGTCATTTAGGAGTCATTTTGACACGGGAGAAAGAAAAAATGCAAACGAATGCACGCAGTAATTTGTTGAGGAGATTCACTTTAGATGATTATGGAAACATCGTCATGAAAAAGTGCGTCTTTGTTAAGCGGGGGGGGGGGTGGCAACATAGAGAATCGCACGGGAGCGCGTTTACGCTCGTCGAACTTCTCGTCGTCATCGCGATCATCGGAACCTTGGTCGCCCTGCTTTTACCGGCCGTCCAAGCGGCCCGGGAAGCGGCCCGCCGAATGCAGTGTTCCAACAACCTGAAACAGCTTGGCCTCGCCGTCCATAAATTCCACGATACGCATGGCACGCTTCCGGCGTTGAACCACTCCAAAGTGTTCTTGCAAGCGTTTTTGAACAGTCACGCGGGGATGACGGAAGATGATTGGGGTAACAATGGTTGGGATCAAGTCAACTGGGCGATGTTGTTGTGTCCGTTCACGGAAAACCAGGCGGTTTACGATGGCTATCTTGAGGAGCTGAGAGCGGCGACGAACGGTTTTTGGGACGCCCATCCGAACAATGTCTATTCGACTGCGATGACGACCCAGATTCCCGGCCTTATCTGTCCTTCCGACGCCGTGGGGCCTGGTAACGTCGGCATCGATATCGGTACGGGCCGTAACAGTTACAAAGGGAGTCATGGGGATGGGCCGATGAATTCCGGGAGCGAGCATTACCGGGGTGTGTCTGGGACGGGAAGAAGGGAAATCGGATTTGCGGCCATTTCGGACGGTACCTCGAACACGCTCCTCTTTTCAGAGGGTTGCATCGGCGTCGATTATGCCGAACTGGGGCAGCCGATCAAGGGCGGACATGCGGTCGAAGAGATATCGTATTGGACTGCCCCGGCCAACTGTTACAACCGCCGGGCTGCCGGTGGAACGTTGAATGGCGAAACAGGGTGCCCCGGAGGGTGGGAACGCGACCCGCAAGGTCGCATGTGGACCAGCGGTGTCAGCATGCAATCGCATTTCGATGCCGTGCTTCCCCCGAATTCGCCGGTTTGCTCGGCCAATGGTTGGACCTCGTTGGTTGCGGCCCAGAGTTATCACCCCGGTGGTGTCAATGTCACGGCCTGCGATGGGGCGGTCCGCTTTGTTTCTGAAACGGTCAATTGTGGTAATATCGCCCAAGACATTCCCGGACAGCTTGGCAGTTGGGGAGGCGAGCAGGAATACACCGGCGCTTCCGTCTTCGGTGTCTGGGGAGCCGCCGGGAGTCGGGACGGCAGTGAAAATGTTCCGTTGCCGTAGTGAAACCGGTTGAGAGCGCATCGAACATTTTTACCGGCCCCAAGCGTCGGCGCGGGGGCGAAGC
>QMCD01002324.1_pt1 | contig 10688 bp, 9 predicted proteins | sample 1821841 | NCBI WGS metagenome assembly QMCD01 (sample SAMN01991225, study PRJNA193472) | Termite gut metagenome, whole genome shotgun sequencing project. | isolation source: worker | host: Macrotermes natalensis | reverse complement strand
CCGGCGAGCGCTTGCTTCAGCGTCGTTTTCTTCTCGTTTTCATACGCGAGCAGCGCAAACCTGCCCCGTATGTACTTTGCCATGTCCTCCATAGTGAGCACATCGTAGACCTTGGGCACTTTAGACCGGCCGCACTGTTTTGCCGCCTCAAGCGCAATACGCTGTGCACGCTCGGAAAAACGCGCCGCCGAATGCGGCCGCTTGACGCACCGCCCGCTCACAAAGGGCAGTATCCGCTGCGCGCCCAGCTCCGTGCATTTTTGCACCGCAAAATCAAAATGATCGCTTTTGATTACCGCCTGAAACACCGAGACCTGCACCCGCGGTTCCCGCGTTGAGAGCGATTTATCCGTCACGTAAAGCGTTATGCCGTGCTCATCCTCGCCAATGATCTCCGCCGTGTAGTCGTAGCCGCTGCCGTCGAACAAAATAAGCATATCCCCCGCTTGCATCCGCAGCACGCGCGACATATGCTTTGCTTCATTTCCCACTATCCGCATACCCGGCATGGTGATTTCGGGCGCGAAAAACCTGCGCGGCGCCATAGGCTCTAGCCTTTATATTTGCAGGAGATGGCGCGCCATTCCCCGTCGCTGTAGATATTGATGATGCGGAACCCATTATCTTTTAACGCACGCTCCACTTCGGGCAGCCGTTCGTCTATAATACCCGAACAGAACAGCATACCGTTGTGCCTGATCACTTTTTTTGCCTCGGGCGCAAGCTTTATGATTACGTCCGCGACGATATTTGCCACAATGATATCCGCCTGCTCGCCGTCCGGAAACGCCGCCAGCAGGTCGGATTTTTGCACGGTCACGCTTTTGCAGTCATTTTTCCCGGCGTTTTCCCGCGCAACGTTTATGGCGACGTCGTCAAAATCAAACGCGTATACCTTGCCCGCGCCGAATTTATCCGCCACGACGGAAAGTATGCCGCTGCCACAGCCCACATCTATTACCGTCATGCCCGGTTCCATAAATTCCTCCAACAGGCCCACGCACATTTTCGTGGTCTCATGCGTGCCGGTACCAAACGCCATGCCCGGGTCAAGCTCCACCACCACTTCGTCGTCTTCCGGCTGGTACTCCGTCCACGACGGCTTTACCACCACGTAACTCGATATTTTTTCCGAATGGAAATACTTCTTCCACGCGTGCGCCCAGTCTTCCTCGTGCACCCGTTCCGTTGTTATCTCCAGACTGCCGAGCGGTATGGTAAGCCCCATCACCTGCACTCTTTTGATCTTCTCGCCTATCAGTTTCAGCACGCCCTGTTCTTCCCCGTTGCAGGGGAAATAAGCGCATACGAAAAACGGCTGTTCTAAGAGCAGCGATTCGTCGAGGTAATCGCCGGGCAGTTCACCCGCCGGCGGCCCGCCTTCGATATTTACGCCCATCGCCCCGGAGGAGAGCAATATTTCGGAAACGATTTCCTCCGCGTAAGGGTCCGCGGCAATGCAAACTTTTAACCAATCCATAATAACTCCAATGAATAAGTATGATATGTTAAAATCAGTATAGCAACGCGAAAGCCGCGTGTCAACGCGCGCTTGCGCGGGGAAGCGGAGATTTGCATGTTTTGTATTAACTTCGGCAGCGGTGGCTTTGGTAATCGCTGGTTAGAGAGGGTTTGTATCTCTGGCACTTAGGCATGCCCGCTCAAACATAAACCCGTACTATACAGTGCAAATATCTTACCTTTGCTTTTGGGTATTCCTTTGTGGTCAAGGTATCACTGCGTGATGATTAATATGCCTCCGGCGGCTCAAGGACGCTGCGCTCCTTGAGAATTCTCGCTTTATAGACCTCTTCCCATGAGCCTACTGCCCCGCACGCACACCTTTACTACTATTTATGAGGGCTTGCACGCCTTTAAGGGAGTTTTTAGAACCGTAGGTTCTAAACCGCCGGAGGCATGTAATGCGCCGCAGGCTCCTTGACCACAAAGGAATACTTATAAGCAAAGGCAAGGTATTTGCACAATAAAATATGGCTTTGTATTTGACCGAATTTACCTAACCAGTACATAGACAAACCTTGTTAAACTGCCGCCCACAAAAAGACGCATACCTATATTGATCAGCGCTTACATAAAGGAACCTGCGCCGCCGCCATTCACTGATCCAGCGCTTTCACACCGTTCATGATCATTTTATCCAGTATATCCGCCATTTCCTCCGGCGATTCCTTCATGCCCGATTGCAGCCATTTTTCAAACATGCCGATACACCCATAGATAAAGAACGCGTAAAAGTATTCAAAATATTTGGTGCTTTTAGCGTTATAAATCTTTGTCCAGTAATACAGGCAGCGGTCGCGCACAAGGTTTTGCAGCTTGTTTACAAACGCGAGGTCGCCGTTCGGGCCGATCAGCACCATGCAAAGGTCGGCGTTTTCCCGCAAAAACGCGAATACATCTGACATCACAGGCGGGGGCGCCTGCCCGTCTTGCGCGTTGAGCTTTACGATTTCGTTAAATTCCTCAAACATCTCCGTCTCGATCTGCTCTATCATATCATAAATATCTTTATAGTAGAGGTAAAACGTCCCCCGGTTGATATCCACCAGGTCGGCGATTTCCCGCACCGTGATATTGTTGGCCGGCTTGTGCCGCAAAAGCTCGGCCAGCCCGCTCCTCAGTTTTTCCTTTGTCCGCTTCACACTGCGGTTTGCGCCCTTGGGGTTCATACAAAAAATCACTCCTACATCATATGGTGCTTTTCTTGCGGATTATTTCATTTCTCCACAATTTTTGCTCATAAATTCTTACAAAATTATCCTGAAAAAATCAACAGATTTCCCGGATGTGTTGATTTCTCAACAATAGAAAACAAATTGTCGGTTGAAATTTCCGTGTAATTTCTTTATGATTAATCTTAGTTGATAATTCAACAGTTGTAAATATTTTTTTCTGGCCACAGGTTGTACTGTGTTATGTTTGGAGGTAAAAAGTTTTGGCAAGTTTAGGTAATTCCATTAAAGCGGCCGGCGCGAACGTGGCGTTTTCGGCGGCATTCAAGTATCTGGAAAAAGACCCGGTGAAGAATTTCCCCAAGCTGATGAAGTGGGCGGATACTTTCACAAAGGGCAACACATGGAACAAGGCCGTCGGGCGCTTCCAAAATTGGTTCGACGAGGAAACATGGCAGGGTGTGCTGATCAAGCGCGTGCTGCAAGACTGCAACACCACCTATCTGAAAAAGTTCATACTGAACTTCTTCCTCAACGCGGGCGTGAAGGGGATGCCCATCGCGCGCGCAAAAAGTGAGGAACTGGGCGTGAACGTTCCCTGGGCTATTTTGATGGACCCCACCTCCGCGTGTAACCTGAAATGCGTGGGCTGCTGGGCCGCCGAATACGGCAAGCACTACAACCTCACCTACGAGAAGATGGATGAGATTATCACGCAGGGCAAAGAATTGGGCGTTTATTTCTATATTTATTCGGGCGGCGAGCCGCTTGTGCGCAAAAAGGATCTGATCCGCCTCGCGGAAAAGCACAACGATTGCGCGTTTGGCGCGTTCACAAACGCTACGCTCATAGACGAAGACTTTGTTGCCGACCTGTTGCGCGTGGGTAACTTCACATTCATGATCTCGGCGGAAGGCACGAGGGAAGAAACGGATTCCCGCCGGGGCGCGGGCACCTATGACGCCGTGAAGCGCGGCATGAAGCTTTTGAAAGACGCGCGCATCCCGTTCGGTTTTTCCGGCACGTATACCAGCAAAAACTACAAGACGATTTCGAGCGACGAGTGGATCAATGAAATGATAGACGACGGCTGCCTGTTTGGCTGGCTGTTCACCTATATGCCCATCGGCTCGGGCGCGGACGTAAGCCTGTGCGTCAACCCTGAACAACGCGCGCATATGTACAAGCGGGTACGTGAAATGCGCGAATACAAGCCTATTTTCCTGCTCGATTTCTGGAATGACGGCGAGTATGTGGGCGGATGCATCGCGGGCGGCCGCCGCTATTTCCACATCAATTCCAACGGCGACTGCGAGCCTTGCGCGTTCATCCATTATGCTACGCACAATGTCAACGAATGCACGCTGGAAGAGGCGCTTTCCAGCCCGTTGTTCAAAAAATACCAGGAAGGCCAGCCCTTCTCGGACAATCTGCTTAGGCCTTGCCCGCTGCTCGATAATCCGGATAAACTGCGGCAGGTCATCGGCGAGTCGGGCGCAAAGCCCACGCAAGACCTCGACCTTGAGGGCGTGGATACATTGACAGCAAAGACAGACAAGATCGCGGAAAAATGGAAAGTGACGGCGGACGAGTTGTGGTCGTGCGGCCACTACCCGCACAATGCCGTTATCAACCACGCGCTGCAAAAGAGGGTGGATACCACCTGCGGTGGCACGGCGGATTGCGGCAACTGCGGGCGCATCAGGGTAGATCGACCCACGGAGAAACCCGCGCACATCGTTTAATAAGGCAACAAACACAGCCCCGGCCGGAATTTGCAGGGGCTGTGTTTTATTATGATTTTGTATTCCTGTTTAGCCGATAATCATTAGGAAAGCGAGATTTGAACTCGCCCCTGCGCTGTTATTGAAAACGGAAACGTTTTCCACCGCGGAACGTTATGACGCTGCCGCTGGGCGTCAAGGGGGGCAGGGGGATTCAGAATTTCCACCCTTGCGGAAACTGGCCTCCCCGATTCCGTCATTGCGGGCTTGACCCGCAATCTTTTAAGCTGACTGGATTTAAACATGGATTGCGGGTCAAGCCCGCAATGACGTGTCCGCACAGTATAAACACTATCCGCGCCTTTAAGGAAGTTTTTAGAACCGCAGGTTCTAAACCGCCGGAGGCATATAATGCGCCGCAGGCTCCTTGACCACAAAGGAATACCCAGAAGCAACCGCAAGATATTTACACAATAAAATATGGGTTTGTAGTTGGACGGATATGCAATGGTTTTCCAACTTTTACAACTCAATGATGAAAAGCCCGCGTCGAACCTATATACTGTCATTATGAAAAAATATAAACAGAAACCGGTCACGCGGAAAAAAAGAAAAGTCCTTCTCATTGTCCTTGCCGTGGCGGCCGCCCTTATCGCGGTCGGCGGCGTCTATTTGCGCCAGCGCTGGTATGGCGGCAAAACGGCGCAGGATATCCCGGCGGAATATAACGCGGCGGCAGCGGAGAACGCCTCGCTGGAAAAGCCGCGGGCAGTATCCTCCACCGACCCCGCGAATATGGGGTTTTCCGCCAAGCTGATGGTAGATGGCAGTGAAGTTCCCGCTTATACGCGGGAGCAAGCGGTATCGTTCCCGGACGGCGATTCCTACACCGGCATGGAAGGCATTGTCACTTTCCGTGGCAATAATTACAGGGACTCCGCCAGTTTCGGTACGCCCGCTGTCACGGAAAGAAAACTATCCGACACGTTCTGGACAGCCGAAACGGGCTCGCTCCCAAAGGGCGACCTCACGCAATCCAAAGGCTCGGACGAATGGTCGGGCAGCGGGTGGACGGGCCAGCCGCTCATTGTGAAATGGGATGAGCAGACAAAACAGGTCATGAACCTGTACCCCGAAAAAAAACAAAAGGAAAGCCTTGTCGAGGTCATTTACGCGACGATGGACGGTAATGTATATTTCCTCGACCTTGCCGACGGCACACCTACGCGCGATAAACTCAGCATCGGCCTTCCGTTTAAGGGCGCGGGTGCGCTCGATCCGCGCGGGTATCCCATATTATATGTGGGCGCGGGTGATTCGCTTCCTTCGTCCGCCGGGGAAGCGGGGCAGGCGCGTGTGTTTATCTACAGCCTGATCGACTTCACAAAGCTCTATGAATTCGGCGCAAACGACCCCTTCTCCCCGCGTGAGTTTCACGCGTTTGACAGTTCCGCCCTTGTGGACGAGCAGACGGACACCCTGTTTTATCCCGGTGAGAATGCCGTTCTGTACACAATGAAGCTGAATACGCGGTACGACCCGCAGACCGGCGCGCTCTCCATCGCCCCCTCAGACGAGGCAAAGTGGACGTATTCCACAAACCGCACAAGCGAGGAGGCTTACTGGTGGGGTATGGAAGACAGCGCGTCCATTTGGAAAAACTATATGTATGTGTGCGACAATGCGGGCGATATGATGTGCATTGACCTGAACACGATGCAGCTTGTGTGGGCGCAGGATATTTTGGACGACGCGAACGCCTCGCCCATTTTTGAGGAGGACGCGCAAGGCAACCGTTTCCTTTATGTCGCGCCGTCGCTGCATTGGCAGCAGGACGCAAAGACCCATACCGGGCGTGTTTTTATCTACAAGCTCAACGCCATGACAGGCGAAGTCATTTGGAAAAAACCCTATGAAGTACACACGGAAGAAGGTATCTCGGGCGGTGTGCAGGCGACTGCCGTTCTTGGAAGGGGAGAGATTGCAGACCTGTTGATCGTGCCTGTTGCGCGTACGCCATACAAGCGTACCGGGAGGCTGGTCGCGCTGGACCGCGCTACCGGAGAAGAGCGCTGGGCGTTTGAGATGGACACATACGCATGGTCGTCGCCTGTCGCCGTATATGCCGAAGACGGCAGCGCCTATATTGTGCAATGCGACGGCAGCGGCGGGAATGTGCATCTGCTGGACGCAAAAGACGGCACGCTGCTGGATACCCTGCACGTAGGGGATACGAACATAGAAGCGTCGCCCGCGGTCTTTGGGAATACGATTGTTGTGGGGACAAGAGGTAAAGAAATCGTGGGGATTACGATCAGTTAGAGTGTACTGATGCTTGTATTTATGTTGTATACATCAAAAAATTCAAGGAGCACGCAGGCGCGCCCGCGTGCTTTTTCTTTGGCGAATGTGTTGCGTATAATGCTGGAAAAGTAGTCGATTTGGCAGATTGAACTATGTTTACTATAGAGACAGGGGGAGGTGGGAAGAAAGAGGGTTTTACTTTGGAAAAGAAGAGCGGTTGTTTTATCAAACCGGAAGGAACAGAGGATGAATCGTTGGATGTGGTGGAGGAATGGCACGAATCCACCAAAAACGACGTGTTGGGCAGCTATAGCGGCACAGACGAAGACTGCGGCACGCCCACGCAGGACGCGGATGATTTGTGAGCGCGGCTTGCGGTTTTGTGCTGTAGCCCATCATAATAATATCGGCTCATAGCTGCCTGAAGCTGCCCCGAAATCAATAGGGGTGTTCTTGCATGTTTCCTATAAAAAGGCTATTATAAAGCACTTTGCATGTGTGTTCTATCATGAATAGTACAGTTTGCGCGTGGCTGGGTATTCCTTTTAGCCGTGGCGCCTACGGCGCGGCGAACCCACAGTGAGGCGGGAATCAAAAGATTGTCACCGGGGCATGTGTATTGAATATCTTTTTTTCTGACTTTCTGTAATATTTTCCTCCCACGCCTGGTTTATATTTTTGAAACCGCGTAAAAAGCGGCGTTACAAGAATTCTATAAGGCAGGTGTTATTCTATGAAAACGAAAGTATTGATTGCGGCATTTTGTGTTTTGTTCCTGTTTATCGCGGTGGGATGTGCCGCCCCCGCACAAGAATCTTCCAGTGCGTCTATCGCGGAGGAAGCTCCGCAGGCCGCCCCGGCTGCCACATCCGCGCCGGTATTGGGCGCAATGGATTCTGGTGCGGGCGAAACCGAGAGGACGCTGGAAGAATCGGGTGCGGGTTATGCCGGTGATGAAGCGGCGACGGAAGAACCTGCCGGCAGCATAGGCGCGCTTCCCAACGCGAACATACCGGATACCGGGCGCAAGCTCGTCTATTCCGCTTATTTTCAAATGGAGTCAAAGCAATTTGACAATGATTACACCGAAATCAAAAAAGCTCTCGCCGGCGTGGGCGGGTATGTGGAAAGTGAGAACACATACGACGACAAAAACGAGTATGGCAGCGCGCGCTATTCCACAATGATACTGCGCGTGCCCGTAGACAGTTACAATGATTTTCTGGACACGATTTCGGGTATCGGCACCGTGCGGGATAAGCAGATCACCACCGAAGATATTTCCGACCAGTATTTTGATACGGAAGCGCGCATCGAAATACTGGAAAACCGCTATGACCGGCTGATGAACCATCTTGCATCCGCGACAAGGATGGAGGATATTATCGCGCTTGAGGCCGAACTTTCCGATGTGCTGTACGAGCTAGACTCCTACAAGGGGTCAAAGCGCGGCATGGATGATCTTGTGGAGTTTACGCGGGTCACCATCGATTTGAATGAGGTGATCTCGGCCGAGACAATCACGGCGACGGGCGACCCGCTCGGGGAACGCGCCGCGAACGCATATGAGCTCTCCATGACGGGTGTGGGGCAGTTTCTGCAAGACTTCGCTGTAGGTTTTGCGGCGGCGGCGCCGGTGCTTTTACTGCTCGCGGTCATCGCGGTCATCATTTTCGCGATCTACAAGCTGTGCCGCTATCTGCGCAGGAGGTGGATCACGAAGCATGGCGAAAAGCCAAAGAGGCAAAAATCGCCTTTCTACCCCGGCGGTTTTGTGAACGGGCAACCCCCGCAGGGTTATCAGAATCCAGTACAAAGTGGGATGCAAGCCCCACAATCCCAGAATAATACGCCGCGAAATGAAATGGAACCGCCACATGAGAAGTAATATGACATTTATGGCAAGGGCACCGAAAGGTGCCCTTTGGCTTGCCATGGGAACGCTGCATAAGCAGAAGATAACGACAGGATTGGGGAAGTGTTTTATGTTTGATTTTTGGTATTCCTTTGTGGTCAAGGAGCCTGCGGCGCAATATATGCCTCCGGCGGTTCAGAACCTACGGTTCTAAAAACTCCCTTAAAGGCATGTGACTCTCTGGAAATGGGTTTAAAAGCAAGGATTCTCAAGGAGCGCAGCGTCCTTGAGCCGCCGGAGGCATATTAATCATCACGCAGTGATACCTTGACCCCAGGGGAATACCCTATAGCTTTTGATAGATATATTTCTTATTCTTGCATACCGATGAATGCTTTGGAGGTTTTTTGACACCCCGAGGGTACCGAAAGACACCCTTTGGCTCGTTGGGGGGTACTACATAAGTAAAAGACAACGGCAGGATTGGAAAAAGTATTTTATTTTTGCTTTACGGTGAGATTACTGTGGAAAAATAGTTTCTTCACGCCCGCATGGAATAATCGTAAAGCGGCCTTACAGTATGGACTAACGTATAGATGATAACGTTATTCCGGTCCAGCACATTAACCGTGACCGTCACAACGTTTTCGGCAGTGACTGCAAAATTCGCCTGTACGGTAAATCTTTTGTAGAACGGCGTATCGTAATAGAGCGTGAATGCGGGGGCCACCCCGGTATCTCCCCTCGGGTGGATATACATATAAAGGTAATCGTGCACGCCGCTTGAAGGGTTTTTCGTTGTGATATAGGTTTCCTGATTCGCGAAGCGGCCCGCGAATTGGAGTGTGTCGCCGTTCACCGTCAGGGGAAACGCATCGTTGTCTTGCGCGTAGACAAGTTCGTTTTCTATCGTTCCCATAATGTCATAAGCAATGAGGCGCGCGTCCGAAAGCTGAATCGCGTTCGTGTAAATATTCATGACAGGTACGAGCACGCCCACCGCACCGGCGGAAAAAATGCTGAATACCGAAATGGCAATTATCAGCTCGATCAGCGTAAACGCTTTTTTCATACCCGGCAGCGCGCGCGTATGCCTGTCAAGTATTTTTTGGAGCAAAGAATACAATCTCGCCCACCCCCTGTATCGCAATATCCTGGTTGATTTCCACTTCCGGCGCGGCGGAACCCGGAACGGAAAACGTATAGGTAAGCGTACCAGACGTACTGCCCGGCGCACCGCCCGCAATAGCGGCATTGTCCATCGATTCTATGGCGTTTATATTTCCTTCGATACGCGCATATTCCCGCTGTGATGTGTTAAGCATATTGTGCGATACCGCAATAAGCGTGGTCACCGCCACGATTACAAGCGCGAATACCGCGATGCTGATGACCGTCTCTATCAGCATTTCACCGTTCTTTTTTTTGCTTCGCTTATTACACATTCTGTTCATACCCCAGGAATATCCAGCCTGTCGGCGATGCGTCCGCGTCACCCGGCCTGTATTGGTATTTCGCGGCCATTGCATATTGGCCTGCCCCATAAGACACAATAAACTCGACGCGCATCGTACTCCCTGTAAGCGCGCCTTCATGCACGCGCGGCGGGAATACCGTGAGCGGCGAAATAGTCAGTCTTCCTCCGTTCGGCAGGCCCGTGGCCGAAAGCGCGCACTGAAAAGAGGGGGGATTCGTACCGGCGGCGTTCTCCATCTCGCTCCAGTTCGCTATGATGTAATTTTCCCATGCCTCCGCCATATCCGTATCTTCCAGAATGCCTCGCGTCACCGTATCCGCCACGGAACGCGCCGCGTAATACAATTGCTTATCGCCGATCAAGCTCGCTGCGCTGTTCATTGTCGCCGTAGCCGCCGCCAGTACGGACGTGCCGATCGTAAGAAGAACGATCATCAGTATCAGCGCGAAGAAAATAGACGCGCCGCTTTTTTCCCGTATACGCCGCTTCATGAGGGTTCACCGTCGTTCTGTTCTTCCGTCGGGGCCGATGTAGTCGGCTCGGGCGGCAGGGCTGTCTGCACCGGCGGTGTGGATGTTGCTGGCGGCGCGGATGATTGCACCGGCGGCGTGGATGTTGCCGACGGCGTTTCGCCC
>QMCD01002323.1_pt1 | contig 10688 bp, 7 predicted proteins | sample 1821841 | NCBI WGS metagenome assembly QMCD01 (sample SAMN01991225, study PRJNA193472) | Termite gut metagenome, whole genome shotgun sequencing project. | isolation source: worker | host: Macrotermes natalensis | reverse complement strand
CGTCTCCGAAAGCCAAACCGGTCGGCAAATCAGGGGAAACACCCGCTACGGGCGGTGCTGCGGGCGGTGCCTCGAAAGGCGTCGCGGCGTCCAAGCAGGATATCCGCGTCGATTTGCACAAATTGGATCTGCTGATCAATCTTGTCGGCGAACTCGTGATCGCCGAGTCGATGGTGACCCGTTGCCCGGCGGTCGCCCAGGTCGAAGACGAGTATTACAACAGGGCGAAACACCAACTGCGCCGCATCTGTGACGATGTCAAAGACATTTCAATGTCGATCCGCATGATTCCGCTGGCGGCGACTTTCCGCAAGATGATCCGCCTTGTCCACGATTTGGCGACGAAGTCGGGTAAAAAGATCAAGCTGAACCTCTTGGGCGAGGATACCGAAGTCGACAAAACGGTCATCGAACAAATCGCCGATCCGCTCGTCCACATCGTCCGCAACAGTTGCGACCACGGCGTCGAGGGACCGGAGGAACGCGTCCGTAACGGCAAAGGGGAGACCGGTTCCGTCACCCTCGAAGGCCGGCATGAAGGCGGCGAAGTCTGGATCATCATCACCGACGACGGGCGCGGCCTGAACAAGGAGAAAATCCTCAGCAAGGCGATCGAAAAGGGCCTCGTCGGCGGCGAAGCCCGGGACTGGCCGGATGAACGGATTTTCAAACTGGTTTTCGAGCCCGGCTTTTCGACGGCGGACAAGATCACCGATATTTCCGGCCGGGGGGTGGGCATGGACGTCGTCAAGCGGAATATCGAAAAACTCAACGGTCGGATCGACGTGCAGTCGCGGGCGAATCAGGGATCGACCTTCACCCTGCGTATCCCCTTGACGTTGGCGATCGTCGATGCGATGCTGGTACGTGTCGGGACGGGCCGTTACATGATTCCGACGCTGGCGATTCGGGAAAGCCTTGTTCCGACGATGAGCCAGGTGACGATCATGCCCGACGGCAAGGAAGTCTTGCGTTTGCGGGAGGAAATGGTCCCGGTCATCCGTCTTTACGACGTTTTCGGGCGGGAACCGAGCAGCGACAAACTCAAGGACGGCGTCCTGATGGTCGCCGAGGACGGCGGTCGTTCCTTCGCGTTTTTCGTCGATGAAATCATCGGCCAACAGCAAACCGTGATCAAGGGGCTCCCCGAATCGGTCGGCAAGGTCAACGGGTTTTCCGGTTGCACGATCCTTGGCGACGGCACGGTCAGCCTGATCGTCGACGTCGGCGTCGTCAGCCAAATGGCCGGTTCCTATGCCGCCGATCCGGTCAACAAGGCGGCGGCCTGGTGCGATGAGGAACAGGCGGAAACAGTGGAAGAGTACGGCCTGCCGGTCGGGTTCGATTCCGGCAACGTCTCGTTCGAAGACCTTGAAATGCACGTCGGCTGACGTCGGCGCCGCAAAACGTATCGATAGTTCGACATGCGTGTAACCACAGCCATTTTCCCGTAACGGTTCCCCGGAGCCGTTTTTCCTTTTCCTACTCCAGATTTTCCGGTACCGCTCGAACGAAGGCGCGGCTGTGTATTATTCCCTTTGTCGCTATCCGGGAGATCGCCGATTTTCCACCTATGAGCAATGTCCGACGACGAATTCAAGACAATCGGCGAAATGATGCCGATCACCAACGCCGAATTTCATGCGATACGCGACTTGGTCTATGACCGCTTCGGGATAACGCTTTCCGACCAGAAGAAAAACCTGGTTGTCGGCCGGCTCCAGAAAATCCTGCGGGAACGGCATTACACGACTTTCAAACAGTATTACGACGTCTTGATCGCCGACAAGACGGACAAGCTGATCAGCCAATTGGCAAACCAGATTACGACGAACCACACTTTTTTCTTTCGCGAACCCGATCATTTCGATTTTTTCCGTTCGACGATCCTTCCCGAAATGACGCAACGGCACAAGCAGAAGGGCGACGACGATCTGCGAATCTGGTGCGCCGCCGCCTCAAGCGGCGAAGAGCCGTATACGATCCTGATCAGCATGATGGAACATTTCGGACACGATTACAAAAATTGGAACGCGGGGCTTCTGGCGACCGATATTTCCGAAAAAGCGCTCGTCGCCGCGAAAAAAGGGGTTTACGAGCCGCATCGTTTGCAAGGAGTGCCCGACGCGATCGTCAAAAAATACTTTCGACGAGTCGGCGATATGTTCGAAGTCGTCGACGCCCTGAAAAAGGAAGTGACAATACGCCGGTTCAACCTGATGAACAAAACCCTGCCGTTCAAGAAGCCCTTCGATTGCATCTGGTGCCGCAACGTCATGATTTATTTCGACGCCGAAACGAAAATCGAACTGGTCAACCGGATGTACAAGCAATGCGTGAAAGGAGCGTATTTGCTGATCGGGCACTCCGAAACGCTTGGTCGCGACCAGACCCCCTGGGTGTACATCAAGCCGGCCGTTTACCAGAAACAGGAGTGATAGACCGTAAACGGCCTGAAACGACGCCATGTTTTTTCCCGCGCACAATCGCCTGCCGCTCGAACGAAACGTATATGTCATTGTACACAAAGAGGTTAGAGGCGAGTGAGTGCGGCAGGCGGGCTTGACCGAATGTCCGTTTTCACCGCGTTTCCAGTATAGATCGAAGCCGGTTGAGTCGTTGGTAAACACAGCCCGTTTTAACCCCCCGTTCGCCCTTCGTGCAGTGTTGTTTCCGGTGGGCGGGCTTCTCGAACGTCGACTTCGGGAAATTGCAACAGCCTTCAGTATACCGTGCATGTTTTCCGTCCCGACACGACGCGGTATAATCGGTGCGACCGGCACATTGTATCGTCTTCGCGAAAATTTGACATTTCAACGGTCTTCCGGCATAAACGCTTGAAATTTTCCGCAGGGGCCTGTACAATAAGCGTACCGCAAGTTTACTGCGGCGCGTGTTTCGGAATAAGCGTTTCGTAGAACCGCGTTGAAAAGCGTTTGAATTTTCCCGGATGGCCGGTTTCCCACCGTTTCGAGGGCTTTCCGTGGCTTGACACTGCACCCTTTGATTTTTCATCGATTTTTCCGGAGATTCGATTATGCCCCCGCGTACCGTTCGTGTCTTGATCGTCGATGATTCCCACCTGGTTCGCCAGATTCTTTTGGAAGGCTTGAATAAAGACCCGGGAATCGAAGTGGTCGGTACGGCGGCCGATCCCTATGTCGCCCGGGACGAGATCATTCGGTTGCGCCCCGATGTCCTGACGCTCGACGTCGAGATGCCGAAAATGAACGGCGTCGAGTTCTTGCGCAAATTGATGCCCCAGTATCCGATTCCCGTCGTGATGGTCAGCAGCCATACCGAGCGGGGTCAGAAAATCACGCTCGACGCGATGGCGGCCGGGGCGGTGGAGTTTGTCGCGAAGCCGAAAGCGGCCGGCGGGGCCGGTCTCGAAGGGATGATGGACGAGTTGCGCACGAAGGTGAAAATCGCTTCGACCGCCAATGTGTCCCATTGGAAACACAAGCAAATCGCCGCTTCATCGGCGTCGTCCGGTTCCGGTTCGGCCAAGTCAGCCGCGCAGACGCTTTCCAGCCGCGTTGTCGCCATCGGGGCTTCGACCGGCGGAACGGAAGCCTTGCGGGAAGTGGTATGCGGTTTTTCCCGGGCCATTCCCGGCGTGGTCATCGTCCAGCACATGCCTTCCGGTTTTACCAAGATGTTCGCCGACCGGCTCAATTCCCTTGCCCAGGTGGTCGTCAAAGAGGCGGCGGACGGGGACCAGATCGTGGACGGTCGCGTCCTGATCGCCGCCGGCGGTAAACAACTCGAAGTCGTCAAGTTCGGCGCCGGCTGGAAAGTTCGCGTTTTCGACGGCCCGTTGGTTTGCGGGCATCGCCCGTCGGTCGAGGTGATGATGAATTCCGTCGCCAAAAACGTCGGCAAGATCGCCGTGGCCGCGATGCTTACCGGGATGGGGGCGGACGGCGCGAACGGCATGAAAAACCTGCGGGATACCGGGGCGCGTTGCATCGCCCAGGATGAAGCGACCTGCATCGTTTTCGGGATGCCGAAAGAGGCATACGAACGGGGCGGCGCCGAACGGCTCGTACCGCTCCCGCGAATCGCTCAAACGATCCAGGCGATTCTCAAAGGACAAATGTGATGATATCGAATTTACGATGGTCGGTTTTCCTGGAAGAAGCAAGGGTTTGTCAACGTAGCGGCTGATTGCCCGGTGTTCATCGACCATTCTAACGGAGCTCGTATATGCAGACGGGGAATTCGGCCAAAATCATGCTGGGAGTCGGCGATTACGGGGCGACAACCTCCCAGGGGGGGGTGATTCGTACCATGGCGCTGGGCTCCTGTATCGGGTTGATGATTCTCGATCGCGGAACCCGTTGCGTGGGAATGGACCATATCGCCCTCCCGGACGCCTCGGTTTCGCCTGATCGGGCGAAGCAGCTTCCCGGTTATTTCGCCGATACCGGAATACCCGCGCTGATCGCGTTGATGACCAAACTGGCCGGTTCTTTTTCCAAGCCTTCCAACCTGATTATCAAGATGTGCGGTGGTGCGAACGTGGCCGATCCGAACAACACGTTCAACATCGGAAAACGCAATGTCCTGGCCGCCAAGAAGATACTGTGGCAATTCGGTCTCGGTACCGTCGCGGAGGATGTCGGCGGCTCGCACAGCCGCACCGTAACCCTGTATCGTGATTCCGGACGCATCGTCCTTTCCTGTCCGGGCCGACCGGATTGGGAGCTGTAATGTTTTATATTGTAATGTTTTATACCGAAGCCGGTTGAGTCGTGTGTGGGGCATATCGGTACGGGCCGCCGTGAAACTCCCTGCGAAAGAGGGAAACCATTATGAAGAATATCGTAATAGCCGACGACTCCGCTCTGGCTCGCATGTTTATTCGGCGCTGCCTGGAAATCGCGGGACTCGGCGACGCCAATTTTTATGAAGCCTCGGACGGAAGCGAAGCGATCGTCAAGATGAAGGAAGTCGCCGCGGATTTGCTCGTGACCGACCTGACGATGCCGAATATGAACGGGATCGAATTGATGCGGCGCATTTCCGTCAGTCCGCGGCTCAACGGGACGCCCGTTCTTGTCGTGACCAGCGCCGGCAACGAAGAGCAACGCAAGGAGCTTATGTCGCTCGGGGCGACGCAGATTCTTTCGAAACCGGTCAACCCGGCCATGTTGGCTGCGGCGATCAATGAGATCCGCCAAAAGAATCAGGGCTTTTCCAATGGGGAGGGATAAGCGTGCCGTTCCGGAGCCGCGCTTTCACGATGTTTTCATCGTACGGTTTCGCCGAGGCCGTTTCCGCGATGACAGGTTCGTTCGATGATTTTACTTGTCCGGCTGAGACCGATTTCGGCGCAACCGGTTTTCTTCCGTCAACGGTGTTTCCATGATTCCCAAAAGTTACGCACACCTCCTGTTCAATGCCGTCCGTGAAACCCTGGAAACCATGGCTTTCGCGGAAGTCATCCCGACGTCGATCCGTATCGGCGACGAAGAATTCGACCACTCCAACGGGCTGGACGATTTCGTTCTCAGTGACGGGGAAACAGGGGCGCCCGATGCGGTTCCCGCGCCGGAGGACAGTTGGGGAACGGCCGCGCCGGCGACGGCGGACAATGATTCGTGGGGTGGCGATTCGTGGGGTGGCGATTCGTGGGGCGATGATTCCCAAGGAACCGATTCCCGGGCGACCGCTCCGGTCGATGATTGGGGAACATCCGCCGGCCGGCCGGTCGATGATTGGGGGGAACCGACGATTGAAGTCCCGGAAACGGACGACGTATGGGGGTCTTCCTGCGCCCTTACCCCGCCGAAACCCGATCCGTGGGGCGATACGAAAGAGGAGAATTCCGTCGGTGGCATCTCGATCGAATCGAAGACCGTCAATTTCGAGGAATTGGTGGGCAACCAGGACGGCTGGATATGGTCCTGCATGCGGGTCAACTCGCCGGACATCAACACCGTCTGGTTCATCGTTTCCAAAGAGCTGGCCATGGAATTGGCCCGCAACATGTACGCCGGGGAAGACCTGGAGCTCGACAGTCCGATCATTCGCGATCTCGTCGCCGAATTGACCAACGTTCTTGGCGGACGCCTGATGTTGCTCCTCGAAAACATGGGCGGCAAGTTCACCTTGACCGTCCCGGAAATCGGGATCGGCTTCCCGCAACTGCCGGACGACGCGTCGACGGAATCGGTCCTGTGTCGGGTCCTGGTCGACGGCGAATACCCCGTCATCGTTTCGCTCGCATTCAATCCCGGTGCGAAATAGGTCTTTCCCGTCGGCAAGTTTTCGAAATCGCGTGCAATGAGGTCCGCCGAAATGAAGTCCGTCGAATGGAATCGTATCGTCACCCAGGATTGCGTTGCCGGAATGCGCGCGTTGCCGGCCGGGAGCGTCGATCTGGTTTTTGCCGATCCGCCGTTCAATATCGGTTACGAATACGATGCGTACGACGACCGCCGCACGGATGCGGAGTATCTCGGCTGGTGTAAAAAATGGATGACCCAGGTGCGTCGCATCCTGAAGCCGCGGGGAACGTTCTGGCTCGCGATCGGCGACGAGTTCGCAGCCGAATTGAAGGTGTGCGCCACCGGGAATCTCGGTTTTTCCTGCCGGTCCTGGGTGATCTGGTACTACACGTTCGGCGTCAACTGCAAGCGCAAATTCACCCGTTCCCACACGCATCTTTTCCATTTCGTCAAGGATCCTGGGTGTTTCACGTTCAATGCCGACGCGATCCGCGTTCCCAGCGCGAGGCAGATGGTTTACAAGGACAAACGGGCCGATTCGAAGGGCCGGCTTCCCGACGACACCTGGATATTGAGGCCGCAGTGGATTCCCGAGGAATGTACGACCGACGATTCGCTGTTGGTCCATTCACGGCTCTGCGGTACGTTCAAGGAACGAGAAGGTTGGCACAACTGCCAAATGCCGGAACCGGTTCTTGAACGGATCATCCGCGTTTCAAGCAATCCCGGTGAAACGGTACTCGATCCTTTCATGGGCAGCGGGACCACGGCGGTTGTCGCAAAACGGTGGGGCCGGAATTATTTCGGTTTCGAAATTTCAGCAGATTACGCCGGGAACATCGAACGACGGCTTGCGGAAGTTGTCCCGATTCCGGAGGTCCGCGAACCGCATGTCGCATTTTGACGGGAAATGGACGCGCTTATTCGCTTGCATCGAGATTGGTTCATCCGGCATGATACTCCTCCCGCGAACGATCATCTGCCGCCCGAACGATCCGTTTAAGTGATTTCCTGTCCAAGAGTTGAGACGAGTACGGCCAGCAGGCTTGACCAAATGTCCGTTTTCATCGCGTTTCCGGTATATGACGCTCTCCTTTTTTATGTGGAACACGGCAGATCATAGCGGCACGGATGAAAAGACGCCGGGGTATGAATCCAGTCACGCGAATGCCCGGCGTCCTCTTGGTGGTCCGTTCGCCTTTCAGCCCGAAGCGTCGTATCCGTCCGGGTGAGCCGTGTGCCATCGCCATGCGGAATCGATGATCTCATCGACCGACGTGTGCCGGGGTTTCCAGGCGAGTTCCCGCTGGGCCGCGTCGCTGCAAGCGTAAAGCCGGGCGGGATCGCCGGGCCGCCTCGCGCCGAATTTGGTCGGGATATCCCGGCCGGTCGCTCTTTTCGCGGCATCAAGAATTTCCTTGACCGAATAGCCGCGACCGATTCCGAGATTATAAAACCGGGCATCGCCGTCCCGGAGCGTGTTCATCGCGAGAATATGGGCCTCGACCAAATCGTCGACATGGACGTAATCGCGGACGCAGGTTCCGTCGGGTGTCGCGTAATCGGTCCCGAAAACGGTGATGTTCTCGCGTTTTCCCATGGCCGCGTACAGGACGTTCGGAACCAGGTGGGTTTCCGGCTCGTGATCTTCCCCGATGGTTCCGTCGGCGGCGGCGCCGGCGACGTTGAAATAACGCAGGGCGACAAAACCGAACGCCGGATCGGCGGCGACAATATCCCGCAGGATAGCCTCGACGAACCATTTCGAACGGCCGTAGGGGTTGATCGGGGCTTGGCGGTTGGTTTCCCGGATCGGGATTTCATCCGGTTCGCCGTACGTGGCGGCGGTCGAACTGAAAACGCATCGCTTGACACCGGCCCGTTCCATCGCCTCGAACAGGCTCATTGCCCCGGCCGTATTGTTCCTGTAGTACCAGAGCGGTTTTTGGACCGATTCGCCGACATAGGTCAGGGCCGCGAAGTGCATGACGACTTCAACCTCGTGCCTGAGCAGCAGTTCGACGATTCGGTCGGTTTCGGCCAAATCGAGTTCGTAAAAGGGAATCTCCGTGGGAACCGCCGCTCGGTGGCCGCGAACAAGATTATCGAGCACGACGACTGCGTGCCCGAGGGCATGGAGTTGTTTCACCGCGTGGGAACCGATGTATCCGGCTCCGCCCGTAATCAGGATGTTCATGGGAATCAAGTGGGAAAATACTGATCTTCAGATAAAAAACGCGGCCGTCGATCCCGACCGTCTCGGCGCGGAGTCGCCGTTTCCCCGGCTTCGGGAAAGTTCAATGATTTTCAGTATAACATCTGTCCAGACAAGTGCTTAAACGTTTCGTTCGAGCATCGGGCGCTTGTTCGCGGGAGGATTGTCATGCCGTCCGAAGTATACCAAGTCCGTCAGCGCACGTCAACGAGAATGGCGTCGACGAATGCCATGATCTCATCGGGGTCGCCGGAGAGCCCGCCGAGTTCCGCCGGCATCGGAATGTACGCTTTCATGTCCCCGGTCATCCGCAACGGAATCGGGTGGAGTTTTTTCCGGAGCTTTTCCATCAAATCCTGCGAAACGAAGTCGGCGACGACATAACCGCCGTCGAGCGTAACGGTCGGGTCGCCCATCATGCCTTTTTCAAGGCGGACGGCCCTGATCCGCAACCGGTGCGCCTTGACCCGGATGCTCGCATGGCACAGCAAACGCCGGACCGGTCGCGGGGGGTCGCCGAACCGGTCGATCATTTCCTGCTCCAGATCGTCGAGTTCTTCGGGCGTCGCCACCCTGGTCAGGCGGCGGTACAGGTCGATTTTCTGCCGTTGACTTTCAATATATCGTTTGGGAATGTAAGCGCTTCCGGGCAGATCAAGCTCGACCTCGACGACCGTTTTGGGCGGCATTTTCTTCAGGCCCCGGACCGCCGCTTCGAGGAATGTGCAATACATTTCATATCCGACGGTCGCGATGTGTCCGCTCTGCTGCGTTCCCAGGATGTTTCCGGCTCCCCGGATTTCCAGGTCGCGCATGGCGATGTTGAACCCGGCGCCCAGGTGCGAAAATTCCTCGATCGCGCGGAGCCGTTTCCCCGCGATATCACTCAACGGCTGATTCGCGTCCAGGAGGAGATAGCAATACGCCTGATTTTTATAACGCCCGACACGGCCCCGGAGTTGATGCAGTTCCGCAAGCCCGTAATGATCGGCGTGGTCGATGAAAATGGTATTCGCGTTCGGGATGTCGAGGCCGCTTTCGATGATCGTCGTCGCGACCAGCACGTCGAAGCGATGTTCCACGAAATCGAGCATCACTTCTTCGAGCACCTCGTCGGGCATCCGGGCGTGCCCGATCCCGATCCGGGCTTCCGGCACGATCCGTTGGAGCCGGGCGGCGACATCCTCGATATCGCGGACCTTGTTGTGGACGAAAAACACCTGGCCGCCCCGGTTGAGTTCGCGAAGAATCGCGGAACGCAGCAGTTCCGCGCCGTACCGGACCAGCCGGGTTTCGACGGCCATCCGGTCCTCGGGCGCGGTTTCCAGATTCGAAATATCCCGGATTCCCAGCAGTGAAAAATGGAGCGTGCGCGGAATCGGCGTCGCCGTCATGGTCAGCACATCGACCGTCGTGCGCAGTTTTTTGAGTTTTTCCTTGTGCGAAACGCCGAACCGTTGCTCCTCGTCGATGACGACCAGCCCGAGATTGCGGAAGGTGATATCGTTCGAGGCGATCCGGTGCGTCCCGACCACGACGTCCACGGCGCCGCTTGCGAGTTGTTCGACGATTTTGGCCTGTTCCTTCTTCGACTGGAACCGCGACATCGCCGCGACCGTGAACGGGAATTCCCTCAGCCGTTCCGAAATCGTCCGGTAATGCTGTTCCGCGAGAATCGTCGTCGGCACGAGAATCGCCGCCTGGAACCCGGCGTCGACAGCCTTGAAAACAGCCCGCAACGCGACCTCGGTCTTGCCGAATCCGACGTCGCCGCACAGCAGTCGGTCCATCGGCCGCGGTTGTTCCATATCCTGTTTGATCGCTTCGATCGCGAGCACTTGGTCGTCGGTTTCACGGTAAGGAAACGATGCGTCGAAGGCCCGTTGCCAATCGCTGTCCGGCGGAAAGGCGATTCCCGGCTGCGTGTCCCGGGCCGCCTGCAAATCGAGCATTTCGGCGGCAAGGTCGAACACGGCCTCTTGGACCGCCTTTTTCTGCCTTGTCCAGAGCTGACCGCCGAGTTTCGCCAACCGGGGTGTCGATTTCGAGCCGCCGACATACTTTTGGACGAGCGCGATTTTCGAAACCGGGACGTAAATCGCGGCACCCTCGGCGAATTCGAGATGAAGATGCTCCTCCTCCTGTTGGCCCTTGGTGAGAATCGTCAAACCGCGATACCGGGCGATTCCATGGGAAAGGTGGACGACCAGGTCGCCCTTTTTGAGGTCGAGAAAGCT
>QMCD01003631.1_pt1 | contig 10689 bp, 4 predicted proteins | sample 1821841 | NCBI WGS metagenome assembly QMCD01 (sample SAMN01991225, study PRJNA193472) | Termite gut metagenome, whole genome shotgun sequencing project. | isolation source: worker | host: Macrotermes natalensis | reverse complement strand
TTTACAGATGCGATGACAGGATATTTTTCCTGAACTCCTTTCACGGCGTTTACATTGATACGTGCATTCAAGAAAGGATCTTCCCCACCACTCTCGGCATTTCTTCCGCCACGCGGATCGCGAGATTGATCGACACAAGGACCCAAGGCAACATTAAATCCAAAAGCCCAAAACTCGGTTCCCATAGCATTGCCGATTTTCCAAGCCATGTCTTCATCCCAGGTAGAAACCATTGCCATTCCTGTCGGGAAAGCCGTAGCTTTCCGTCCCGTATTATCATTGAAACGAACACCATGAGGACCATCGCTCATTTCAAAGCCGGGAATGCCCAAACGGCTATTCGTCGGTGTTCCTCCGAAACTGGAATTCCTCAACTGATTGATTTTTTCCTGATCGGTCATCTGATCCATTATACCTTTAATTCGTGCATCCAATGTTTGGTCTTGGGCTATCACTAAACCATTCACCAAGAATGAAACCAACACGCTCAAAAATAATACCTTTCTTCTTCTCATTATTTTTCTTTATTTTATCTATTGTTATAACCTCTACGCTGTCATCTATTTAACGACTATTTTAAATGTCCCGATATTACCTGTAATATCTTGCACTTTCAAAACATAAATGCCTTCAGCCAAAACAGAAGTATCAATCATATCTGTGTCGGAATTAACAACAAGTTGTCCTCCGATTGTAAATAATTGTGTTGATACAACTTCATTCTCCGATTGAACCTGAATCATATCCACACCTTGCGCTATTGTAAACAACTGTTCGATGACAGCAGTTTGAATAGCGCTTACACTTCCAACTTGAAAAGGGATATTGGAAGTACCGACCATTCCGCGACCATTCAACACATACACAAACAAACGATAATTTCCTACAACATTAGGCACAGTTATATCCTGTTCGTTAGAATTACCGGTAACGACCTTTCCCATTCTATTCGGACGAGGCTCGTAAGATCCGCCGGTTCCTAATTGCGTTGCTTCTTTCAGAATTTCCCAATGATATGTTAACTCATAACCACGAGGATCAGAGGCATTGGCAACAGCTTTGACCACAGAACCACTTTTAAATACTTCCGTTTGCCTAACCGGTTTTCCGTTCATTGTTATCCCTTCTACAATTGGAGCTCTTTCTTTCGGTTCGGCACCCGTCCATAGTTTTTCCATTGTTTCGACAGTCGGACAAGCTTCTCCATTGATCGATAATCCCGCAACATTACTCTCTACAAACATGCTACACCATGTCGGCGTGCGTTCTTGTTTTTGCCCCCAAAGGAAAACAAAAGAACCGACACATCTGTCGTTATTAAGGATAAAGTCGGTATAACGTGTTCATATTGTCTCCTTTTCTCTTCACTGGTAGGTTCTATCGGTGCATTCCACGAAGTATTTCCATTTTCCCAATGTCCTTGAGATCCCCATTCCGTGACCATATAGGCTCCTTTGTACTGAGAATTGTTAAATACACTTTTCATCCCACTAATACCTCCATAAGTATTGAATCCAATGATGTCGATATTCGGGCAATATTGGGCAATATTATTGATTGCACCGGGCGAATGAGAAATAACAGTTGCTACAGGATGATTAGGATCTTGTTCTTTGATTATTCCCGCCAATTCATTGATAAATTCCCAAGCTCGTTGCGTATCGGCGTTCAAATTGGTTTCATTCCCAAGCGCCCAAACCATCAAATGAGGATCATCTTTAAACGCATCTAACAATTGTCTGATTTTGTTTCGTTGCTGGTTTTTATAGTTTTCATTGTTATAATCGCTGTTGCGTTGAGACAACCAAATACCCATCATCAGGTACATGCCATTGGCTTTGGCTACGTCTAATTGTCCCCTTGTTGTTGTCACATTTGCACCCCATGTGCGAAACGCATTGGCTCCATAAGAGGCTGCACGGTCGAGTTGATTCTCGCCTCCAACGCCCTGTACAAAAAACGGCTCGCCGTTTTTGTAAAATTGCGCTACGCCATCTTCCATCTCTACTTTAAAATGGTTGACTGTTTCGTCGGCAAACGACAATTGAACAACACATAAAACTGCTACTAATAATAAATTTACTTTTTTCATTCGTACTATAACCATTACGTTACGTTTGCATACGTTTCTTAAAACTAAGTTCCTGTCGGCAGGTATCAGCCACCGGCAGGATTATCCTAATTACTATTCCTGGCAGCATTACCATTGCGAGGACAAAGCCCAAAGCAAACCGGTTTTAGATTGCTTCGTCGTTCCTCCTCGCAATGACGAACTACTCATAGTCACTTCACTACTTTTCTTGATATTACCTCTTCATCGGAGATTAAAGTCAATACGTAATGACCTTTCACCAAACCGGAAGTATTCAAATCTACGACAGATTGATTTTGAATATTTTCTTCCATCACTACTTTTCCTGTAATAGAAGACAATCTCAAGCGTTTGAATCCACTATCATTTCCAAGATCGATAATCAACCTGTCCGCAAACGGATTAGGGAATATACTTACGCCTACTTGATTAACCTGTGTAATAGATTCAGGATCTTGCACCTCCACATTAACTCTGTCTGTCGCTGTGGCTCCTTTGCTATCAGTAATCTTCACTTCAAAAGTATATGTAGTACCCAGTACTAATCCGGAAATGACTGTTTCTGCTGCATTCGGATAGTAGCTTTCGGATTAGCCGGAGAAACTTGTGTCCATTCATATTTCGTAACCGTTATACCGCTTGAAACCGTAGGAACTGCTCTCAATGTAGTAGCGCTTGCACCCCTAATCGTTTGATCTGCTCCTGCATTCACTACCGTAGGTAATTGCGGTTGTGCACCTTTTACCAATACCACAACTTGACCTGTTGCCTTGCCACCGTTATTGGCAGTAACCTCCACTTCAAAAGTATATTCACCCGGAGCCGAGAATGTAACAACAGGTTTCGCCGTATTATTCGGAGTGATTGTAGCTTTCGGATTAGCCGGAGATACTTGTGTCCACGCCCAAGTCGAGATTGTTGCTCCGTTATAAGTGGTTGCGGTAGCTTCCAATGTAACGGAATTTGTTTCGCCTTCGACAAAATCAAGCGACTGAGTTGCTCCTGCATCTACTGTTGGAGGCACAACTGCTCCAATTTTTTCTGCAAATCTGAATGAACGGAAATTAAATCCGTTTTGCTCAATCATTACACGCACGGTTTGTTTTCCTTGCAACAATGTCATTTCAGCAAGTTTTACATCAGCATAACCCGAATTAGCAGCAACATCAAAAGCAACAGAACCCGTTTTATCTTCTCCGTCGATGAGAACACGTATAGTTCCTCTATTGCCACCACCTGCTCCTTGATTAGCAAAATGCACCTCATAAACTGCCGTTTTTGCTACATTGATAGTGTACTCAAGCCATTCACCTGCTTGCAACCAACCAATATTACTAGTTGCAATATTACCTGTAGCTTCCGTATCCACACCGGTTCCGGGTCGATATGTTTCACCTGTACCATTTCCTACCAAGTCGCTATCATGACAAGATATTTCCGGACCTCCATCATCAAATTGTACAGCCATGATTCTATCTGTCGGCACTTGCCAAGGTGTTGTCCTGCCAAACGGCATCGGCTCACCTATCATTGTAACGGTTATTTCTTCCGTTTCACCTGTCAAATTATCATCGTCGTAAGCAATTGCTTTTAACTTTTTAGTTCCTGTTCCCGTAGGAGTGAAAGCAACGCCAAATGGAGATGAGGTCGAAGTAGCAACCAATGTTCCGTCGCAATATAATTCAACTTTCGCAACCCGACCGTCTTTATCTGAGGCACTAATGTCTACAGTTGTCTTTCTACCATTAACCAGTTTTCCGCCTGTCTTGAGTGTAGCAAATCTGACAGTCGGCGGAGTGTTTACGGCTCTTGAGTTATAGTACTTTCCGGGTCCCACCGGTATGGTTGCTATCACTTGTCCGTCTTTGTAAATATTCACGTTTACAAGGTTATCGGTTGCATTGTATAACAAATAAGTCAACGTTCCGTCTGCATTTTCATATACGGCACCGGAAGGAATACTGGTATGGTAACCTTTAGCCGGACTACCATAACATTCCATTGCATTACTGTTGAAATAAAGAGATGATTTATTCTGCAAGTCGTAACCATTATCCCGCCAATTAGGCTCATCTCTCATCAATCGTTCCATATAATCGGCAGCCATTTCAGGATCCGTATATTGTAAAATATTCATGTGGTAACCACCTAAATATCCACCTAAAGCAGCTATATCTCCAAAAGGATCTCCTACATAAACATTATCTCCGAGATTTGCACCTCCGCCCGGTGCTCTATCATCCCACATTGCTTGTTGGATTTGAGCCATTTTTTCAGGATTAACTGAGAAACCATGGAAATAAAAGTCAGTCGGACAAGCTTGAATACCCAATGCCCATGCAGGGTCTCCATGGAAATAAGTAGCGCGAGCATAATTATCTGTTCTCAAAATACCTACATATTCATACGGATAAGTCGATGGGAAGTTTTCTTCGTATACATCCAACCAATATTCTGCAGTTGCTAAACATTCGAGATGATATCCCATTGCACCCACATCAATAATTTTCTTGTCATTTAAAGCAACACCCAACATATAAACTCCAAACCATGAGTTGATAGCTTCGGAAGTAGACTCTTGGTTATTTCCACCACCGTCACCCGTACCACCTGCGAAAGAGTGTCCTAAATAAGGGTCAAATGTACGCAAGTAAGGATTATAATTAGCCGTACCGACATCGGCACTTGTTGCACGATCCCAGTTAGCAAACGTTTTGGTAACTAATTTGACCATTTCACCATAATCCTGTTTGAATTGCGGATCTATCAACATCAAACGAGCAGCACCTACGGTAAAATAGCCGTTATGGAAATGCAAGTCGTTGAAACCTTGAGAACCGTAACCCGGAGGGAATCCAATCAATGCACCATAATTCGGGTACAATGCAAAATAACGCACCTGTCCACTTCCCATCGTTTTTTCGGCTTCCGAAAAGCTTAACCAGTTCGCAAATTGACTGATCATTTGAGTCTTAGCTTGTTCATAAACCGGAAGATCCATTGCTTTAGCCATCAAGATAGCAGAAGTTTTTTCTCCGAGACCTTTGGCATACGTATTACCATCTAAGTTTAAGTTTCCACCGATATAACGAACGAGTAAATCTTCCATCTGATTTCTTCTTGCAGCCGACAAAGTAATCGGTTCGGGCAAATAAGGAGGCATACCACCAAAATCATACAATATTTCAAACGATGCGCTGGCACCCGTTTGCATTCTACCTTTGAGATTTTGATATTCGGCACCTGCGATAAACGTGAAATTCTTCGTTGTGTTACGCCATTGGTGCGGAAGGAAAGACATCAATGTTTGTCCACCCGCTGCGTTTGTATCCAAATTCTTAGTATTCATTTGGAAAGTAGTAGCAATCTTACCCTGTTCTACTCTGTATTCGGGAATGAAACGAATATCACCCGGTTTATTTCTTGCATATTGGTCGTATGTACCCAAAAGATCTCTACTCGGAAGTACGGAAACTACTACATACCTTTTATCGTTAGGTGTTTCAATCAAGAAGTCACCACCTCTCGAACGATGCACTTTACTTCCTGCCGGGGTATGAATACCGTATATTCTGTCTCCGTATTCAACAGTGAAAGCTTCTAAGTTAGTAGCGGGGAAAGTAGTAACTTGTTGTCCCGATTTGTTATAAACAGCAGCATTTCCACCCGGAGTGATAATCGGATACAAACCTGTCAATTCTGCATATACAAAAGGTACTCCGTGAATAATGGTAGCGTTCATTGCTTTACCTCCGGCTTGCTCACTGCGTAAAGTGAATCCCGTATCCGACCAGTCATATACTTTAGCAGCTGTTGTTTGGAAATCGGCAGTATAACCGGCTCCACCTAACTGACTGTCTGTAAAAATAATATCATCACACATAACAAATCCCCAGCCTGCACCGGTTGAATCTACAATCCTGATTTCAGCTTTTTGACCTTTATATTGTTGTACGTTCCATGTTCTTTGGGTCATCTGATTGTTACCACCTGTTTCGCTAAGTACTCTCTGACCATTAATAAACAAACCTACATAAGCTCCATCGGGAAGATTTCCTCCACCTACAGTCACCTTGATGTAATTTTTTGAAATGGTAAATTCAGGAGAAATAAGTGTCAATTGAGCGCCATCTCCTCCAATGAATGAGTTAACATAACGACTGCCACCATAACCTGACGGTGCCGGACCTTGATTGTGGTTATTATTCACAGCAGGTCCTGTATTGGCAGCAGCTGTTTTTACCGGCATTCGCCATCCTTTTGCAACCAAATCAGCCCATACATTGATATTTTCAAAATCTTCAAAAAGAATATTCTCGTCATTTGCTTGCACTTGCGAAGTTGCATTGATCTTCAAGGCAGCACCCTTATTCATACTTCCGTTATTTCCGGCAAAACCTTTCGGAAAGAATACATCAAAACCGTTAGCACTTGCCGTAACCATGTGCGGATACGCCCAAGCCTCCGTTCCGAAATGGTTGCCGTTAGTTGTTACCGTAACCGGCGGATTATGAATCTCAGGTTGGGTTCTTCCCAGACCTCTAAAAAGAAAATCCGTCCACCAATCATTGGTAGGCACCGGTTTGTTACGTGCATTTTCATGTAAATTGAGTTCGTCCCAAGCCAATTGAAACCAAGCAGCCGGATGTGCAAAATAACCATCTTCATAAGCTGATGCCGGAGCTACTTCACTCGCATAACTACCCGCACCTGCCTGAATAATATTCTGAGCGTGCAAAGCAACACTCAAAAAACAAACACTTGTAAATAATAATAATTTTCTCATGATATAAATTAATTTAATTGCTTATCACTTTATGATTTTAATTGTTTCAATGTGTTTTTCACCGATTGCCCTCAAGAAATAGATACCCGCCGGCAAGTGAGAAACATTGATTGAATTAGTGAACGGTGAACAATGAACAGTAAACAGTGTTTTACCTGTAATATCAAGTATTTCTACATTTTCAAGTTTCAAGTTTCCACTTTCCACTGTTAACTCGTCTTTAAATGGATTCGGATAAACCTTAATCTCATCCATTTCATTTATCTGTACAGCCGATGTTTTAATTTCAAAATTACGTGTAGTTGTAGACCTTGTCGATAAACCATAACTATTTACCGCATTGACATACCAGGAATGAACGCCACTTTCCGCAATGGTAGTCGTATAAGAGGTCGTTGTAGGATTGGCTTTCTTCACGTCGTCGATATATATTTCATAATAGGCAATCGAAGATTCGGGATCCGTACTTGCTTGCCAGGTAAATGTCACCGAAGGACTTGTCGAAATAGCGTCATCGTCAGGAGCCGTCAAATCAAATGCAGTCGGAGGCGTATCATCAGCAGCCGATATAAATCCTTGCATTCCACTACCCGCTTGGAAAAGCGGATCTCCGAAAAGCGGCGGAACAGGCAAATCCTGTTCTATCAAGTTGCGTATCTGTTGACGCTCAAAATCGGTTGCCCCCATATCGTAGGGCAAATCCCATTTCTCTTTTTGATCGTTTGTATTATCCGTACCTACCTGACTTTTCGAACGAGGTAACTGATAGGGTAATTTCCCTGTCGGTGCAAAGTCACCGAAAATACATTCGGCAGTCGCTTGAGCAATACCGTTTCCTCCTCGATAAACCAACATTACCGCATCCGAAATTTCAACTACATCGGTCAATACGTATGGACGGGGCGAAATAACTACGGTCACCACTTTCAAGCCTTGCGCCTTGAAATCCCTGATAATCTTCACTTGTTCTTCCGGAACATCTATCTGTTTATCTGCTGCAGTACCCCATTCTTGTCCGTGTGTATAGGATTTTTCACCGATAACTACAATGGCAACTTTAGCATTAGGAGCTTCATCCATATAGACTTTTACACCATCTTTTGTTGCTCTTTCTACAATCGCTCCATAATGATATTTATCCAAAGCATTGTCGGAATAAACCGTATGCCATATTAAATGCGGATTAGAAGGTCTATTGGGAGGATCTATCAGATAACTATCACCATTTTCGTCTTTCGGACTTCCGACAACGATTTCATCACCGGCATTCAGTCTAAGCGGAAGCACTTCATTTTTATTAGTCAATAAAGTAACTGATTTACGTGCAGCTTCCACAACCAAATCGTAGTGTTCTTTTTGTTGAGTTGCATCTTTAAACGCACTTGTAGTGTAAGCGTATGGATTTTCAAACATTCCCAAGCGAATTTTGACATCCAATACACGTGCAGCAGCTTCGTTAAGGCGATCCATTCCTACTCCGGCAATCAAATCCGCCAAAACCGTAGTTTCACCGCCTTCCATTCCGGCACCGCCCATCACATCGCATCCGGCGGATATACTTGTAACAGAAACCTTTGTACTGGCAGGCAGCCAGTCCGTTACAACAAACCCCTTGAAACCTATATCTTTTCTCAAATAATCTATTGTAGGCTTGCTATCACAAGCTGAAGCTCCGCTTGGATCAAGGTATGGCGATGAACCATAACCCGGCATCACGGAAGCAGCATTAGCATCTACGGCAGCATGCCACGGTTTCATGTGATATTTGATCGTAACATCATCGTATTGTGTAGGACCTTCACCTCCGGCTCCCTGGCTGGGCCAATGTTTAACCGTAACAAGTATGGAAGTCGGATTTATTTCCGGACCGCCTTGCATACCACATACCATAGCACGAATCAGTGCAGCTCCGGCATCGGCATCATCTCCGCAACCTTCCTGATAACGAGGATACAGTGCTTTGGTCCCTACTTCTGCAATAGGACCTAAAGTTCCGGTATGTCCACCGTTTCTTTGTTCGATACGTTGCATATTTCCCAAACGGTATACCATGTCCATATCTTGCATAGCAGCCATACCTATTCCGGTAGGATATGCCGTTTTGAATCCGTGTGTATTGTCACCTAAAGTAGCGACAGGAATACCCATACGTGCATTCCGCGCCGTATTCATTTGGTTATTTTTCATTTCGGAAATATTCCCGCTGTTGAATTGGAATCCTTCCTCAACCACTTTTCTTCCTTCATAAAACAATTGGCGTGCTTTTTCATTATCATTGAGCCGGCTCATCAAGTCTGCCAAGCGTACTTCAGGAGTATTGTGCCAGTCTTCAAAAGGTTCTATCGTTCCGTTTTTATTCATGTCACGACAACCGTTCACGATATTGACACCATCATCTTCCTGTTCCAACACAGGAAGATACAAACCGAATTGCAGTTTGTCGGAATATTTCGTTCCGTCAGGCGTAGTTGCTACAACGTACCATTTGTAAGTCCACCTATCAACCAAGTCGTTTGCCAACGTGAAAGAGTTAGTAGTCGACTCTCCTACTTTCGTATATCGGTCTAAGAGATTTCCCGAAGCATACCATTCATAATCATCGCGAGTAATATTAACAAATATTTCATATTTCGTTGCACCCGGACAAGCATTCCATCTCAATGTCGGTTTGCGGGTATCGGTTATCATCGTCTTATTCGCCGGAGATGTTAATTGAAAATCAACTATTTCGGGAGGCTTTACGGAAACTACAACACTATTCGTACCAATCAATCCCCTGTCATTCGTTACCGACAATTCAAACCTGTAATCACCTAATATCAAACCGCTAACCGTAGTTTTCATTTGATTTGGCGTTTCTATGTTCGCTTGATTCGGACCACCCAATTGTCTCCACATATAACTTACAATCTCGCCGGTTCTGTCTTGACTTCTCGAACCATCTAATTCAACACTGTTTTGCGGAGCTTCTATCGTTACATTCGGTCCTGCATCGGCGGCAGGCGGACCGGGTACTACTAATTTTTCCGTCAATTCAACATTTACTTCCATCCCGTCATAGACAGTCGCAACAAAAGGTATTCCTTCAGCGATATCACTCCGGATGGACTCTGTTGTCGAACCTTCTTCGTAAGCCCAAAAATCAACATAGTAATTCCCCCGAAAATCAGTCATTTCTATTTTCAATGGAGTGCCTATATTGTATCTCAAGTCGATAACTTCGTCTTTATTTTGTATTTCCAATATACGTTTACCATCCAAGTCAGCCGGAGTAACTTGCACTTTCATATATTGCACGTATGGCACATTCAACTTAACGGTAGTGGGAACTACTTGTTCCTGCCCATAGACCCGACATTCATAAAAAGAGTGTCCGTAACCGGTATTACGGGAAATACCATACACCCGCAAATAACGACCTTTTTCCATTAAACTACCCTGGATATTATCAATGCGATGACCGCCTTGAGCATTGGGCATATCAACCATGTGCGCAATATCCGTAAAAGTATCAAAATTTCTGTCGTTGGATATTTGTATTTTGTATTCTCTTGAGGCAGCTGTTTCCCAGTCTATTTCCACACGTGGGATATAATATTCTTTGCCCAAATCGACAGCCCACCACTGAGGGTCGCTTGATTCACTTTCCCAACGAGTGCTCTCTACATTGCCGTCATTACCGGCGGCAGCATTTCTATTTGCCCCAGCACCTGCAGTTGATGCCCAAGCCTCTTTTCCTTCGCTCACTCGCTGAGGCTTGCAAACCGCTGGGACATCGCCGCGCCACTTTTGGACGGCGAGGCTGGCGCGG
>QMCD01002322.1_pt1 | contig 10694 bp, 9 predicted proteins | sample 1821841 | NCBI WGS metagenome assembly QMCD01 (sample SAMN01991225, study PRJNA193472) | Termite gut metagenome, whole genome shotgun sequencing project. | isolation source: worker | host: Macrotermes natalensis | reverse complement strand
TTGAGCAAAATGAGATAGAGCGTTATAAAATTCTTGATGATGGAAAAATGGTTAAAAGGGGCGGATCAGAATATCAAAATCATGAATCAAATTATTAGATTTTTACGACTTTGTTGCAACGTAAAACAATATAAGTACTGACGAACTAAAAAAGCAAAAAGTGAAAGACCGTTTGTCGCGTTTGGTGTGTTGGCATACGACATTTTCGTATCCTTTTAGCGTCTTTTAGCAGGCTAAACCTGTAAGCGAAAAGGTAAAATCCATCTAAAAACAACGATAAAAGTATAAACAAAAAAATTCCTAACAGTTACTTAGGCTTGTTTCAGTCTGTTGTTTTACCTCAATTTTCATACGCTTTTTCTTTACTTTTTTTCGATAAATATTTTTAATGCTTATCAGTCTATTACCCCCCCCCTAACGATAAATAGTAAACACAAAGAGGCAAAGGCGAAATACACAAAGAAAATAGATCTCTTCGGGAAATCGAAAATATCTTTGCGACTTTGCGATTTCATGCTAAAATAAATGAATGCGCTTGCGCTTTTGGAGTTAAACGCAAAGTCGCAAAGTTTGCCAAAACGCAGCCTTTTGGCAAATTAATTATTATCCGAAGAATGCTAAGGTATTGTAAGTGCTCCGGTTTTCTTCCCCACTTTCCTTTCACCTTATTGGAAAATAATTAAAATACATAAAATCAAATAATTAAAAAGATAATACATTGAAATTACAAACATATTTTGTTGATAACTTGTTAATAAGCAGTTAATACATGGTTGGAAAAAATAACAGTGGGGAATAGTGGGGAATTGATAAAAATAACTAATTTTACCAAGTGAAATTTTAAATAAGAACGAGGTGCATCAGTTTTTAGGAAACATAGAAGCGAAGATAGATAATAAAGGACGGCTGTTTGTGCCTGCCCTCTATCGAAAATCCCTTGAAAAATGGGAAGAGACGGCTTCGTTGTACCTCGAAATAGATGCGGTGAGCAAGTGCGTGAAGCTTTATCCCGAATCGGTTTGGAAAAAGCTGGACGAAGAGTTTCAGGCAAAACTGAACCTGTGGGATAAAACGGATTTGAGGCTTTACCGCCAGTTTACTTCGCGAGTAGAGCATGTCGAATTAGACGCGAGCGGCAGGGTGCTGATTCAAAAAAAGCACCTCGAAACAACCGGAATCGAAACGGATACCCTTTTTGTAGGTGTCGGCAATTATTTCGAGATTTGGAATAAGGAAAACTTTGAAACTTCGCTCTACGATGACGAAGATTTTGACAGAGCAATGCAGGAAAAAATGGGTAACAAACAGTGACATGGAAACAGTATATCACATACCGGCGCTTCTTTCCCCATGTATTAACGGTTTGAATGTCAAACCGGATGGGATATATGTTGACGTAACGCTCGGCGGAGCAGGGCATGCAAAGGAAATTTTAAAACATTTGGGAGAAAACGGCAGGCTGATTGGTTTTGACCAGGATGAGGATGCTATCCGGAATATTCCCGACGATTTGCGGTTTACTTTTGTCAGAAGCAATTTTAAATATCTGGCCAACTTCTTGAAATACCACGGAATTGAGAAAGTGGATGGGATTTTGGCGGATTTGGGCGTTTCTTTCCACCATTTTGACGATTTGCAGCGAGGCTTTTCTTTCCGCTTCGACGGTGAGTTGGATATGCGAATGAACCAAAAAGCGCGGATTAAAGCCTCGGATATTCTGGAAAAATATTCCGAAAAAGAGCTGGCAGACATTTTTTTTCATTACGGAGAATTGGCGAATGCGCGAAAAATCGCAGCAACGATTGTTAAATCGCGCGAAAACGTAAAGATAAAGACAACCGCAACGCTGCTCGAAATTCTGGAGCCGTTTTTTAAAAAAGACAGGCAAAAGAAAGAGATGGCGCAGGTATTCCAAGCCATTCGCATAGAGGTGAACAATGAAATGGAAGCGTTGCGGCGCTTTCTTGCACAATCGCAATCGGTGCTGAATCCCGGCGGACGTCTGGTCATACTTACCTACCATTCGTTGGAAGACCGTTTAGTCAAAAATTTCTTCAAATCAGGAAATTTTGAGGGGAAAGTGGAACAGGATTTTTTCGGAAACAAAAAAATACCGTTCCGGCTGGTTAATAACAAGGTAATCGTTCCGGATGAGGAAGAGATTGCCAACAATCCGCGGTCGCGGAGTGCGAAACTGAGGATTGCGGAGTTAATTTAAAAATAAATTCAGTATGTCCAGATTTTTTAAAAAACCACTTGCCAATGTGAAGGAATTTTCCGATATGACGGGACATTCCATCAGGGATGTGTTTGCCGGAAACATACTGACCAGGAAAAATTTGACCGATCAGTGGAAGTTAATCCTGTTGCTTGTCTTTCTCGCATTTGGCTATATCGGCAACCGTTACAGTTGCGAACAAAAAATGGCAGAAATAGACCGGTTGCAGAGAAAACTGGTGGATGTGAAATTTGAAGCCCTGACCCATTCGTCGGAGCTGATGGAAATGGGAAAACAATCTCAAGTGCATAAATTGATTAATTATAAAGATATAAAACTGACGGAAAGTACCACTCCGCCATACCGCATAAAATCGGAATAATGACTGTTAAGAAAGAGATCATAGTACGTTTTGGCTTTGTCTACGCCGTAGCCGTCCTGATAATGATTCCCATACTGCTTTTCGCAGGGAAAACCATTTTCACGGAGGGAAACTTCTGGCGCAGTCAGGGCGCGAAATCCAAAATAGACAGTCTCATTGTAAAACCCAATCGGGGAAACATTTTGGCTTCCGACGGAAAATTATTAGCAAGTTCCATACCCTCTTACCGGCTCTACATGGACTTTAAAGCGCATGGATTTAGGAAGGATACGCTGGACAAATACATAGAAAGCATTTCGGATATGCTTGCCGACATCTATATCAACAAAAGCAAGGAGGAGATAAAAAAGCACATCCTGCACGGATACCGGAAAGGGAGCAGCTATTATCCGTTAGGCTCCCAGAATATTTCCTATACCGAATTGAAAGAGGTAAAAGCGCATCCTTACTTCAGAAAGGGAGCCAACGCAAGCGGACTATCCGTCTACGAACAGGTAAGCCGCAAGAAACCTTTCGGCTCGTTGGCTTCCCGCACGGTCGGAGGGTTGTATGGCGAAATAGATAAAGGCGGAAGCAGCGGGTTAGAAATGAGATACGACTCGTTGCTGCGAGGTAAACCCGGCATCTCTTCACGGCAGAAAATCGCCGGTAAATTCCGATCCGTTAATGAGGTAGACCCCGTCGACGGGCTGGATATTAAGACTACCATCGACGTAAACATACAGGACATTACCGAAAGCGCTTTGTTAAACGAACTCATACAGGTAGAAGCCGAAAGAGGATGCGCCGTAGTTATGGAGGTAAATACAGGCGAAATAAAAGCAATCTGCAATTTAAAACGGATAGGTGAAAACCGCTACGCCGAAACCGAAAATTTCGCCGTCAGTAGCCAAACGGAACCCGGATCTACGTTTAAGGTTGCCTCTATCATTGCTGCACTGGAAGACGGAGTGATAGATACCTCTTATAAAGTGGATACAGAAAAAGGAATCTGGAAAGTTAAAGGGGAAAATATGGTAGACCACAACTGGAAAGCCGATGGAAGCGGTGGGTACGGAAAAATATCAGTTGCTCAGGCAATTTGGTATTCGTCCAATATCGGAATTTCCAAAATGATTTATGAAAAATATGATAGCAAACGGGAACGTTTTGTCGACCTTATTTACAAAATGGGATTAAACCAACCGATTGACCTGGAAATTCCCGGTTCGGGAAAACCCAAAATAAAATACCCCGGAAATTCGGCAGTATGGTCGGATATTTCTCTTCCCTGGGTCTCTATCGGTTATGAAACGCAGATACCGCCTATTCATATACTGACATTCTACAATGCAATTGCCAACAATGGAAAAATGGTTAAACCGTTTTTTGTCAAGTCAATATGCAAGAATGGGGATGAAATAGAGCAATTTTCAACCGAAACAATCAACCCGTCTATATGCAGTCAGGGCACGCTGAAAAAAGTGCACCGGATGCTAATTGATGTCGTCGAAAAGGGAACGGCAAGAGCAGCCCGTTCCGAAAATTTTCAAATCGCAGGAAAGACCGGCACGGCACAAGTGAACTATGGAAGAAGAGGAGTGACAAAAACACACCAGCTTACCTTTTGCGGATTTTTTCCGGCTGATGCGCCCAAATATACCTGTATCGTAGTCGTGTGGAGTCCAAGCAGAAAAGTATACCCCTCAGCAGGAAATATCTGCGGGTCGGTGTTTAAAAACGTAGCCGAACGGATTTATGCCCAAAGTCCGCTGCTCCAAGATGAACCGCAAGCTGCTTGTAATGTCGTTGATATACAAACACCCGTAACAAAAGACGGTAAACGAAAAGAATTACAGATTGTGCTGGATAAGTTAGATATTCCGTATACTCCTAAAGGCATGGAACAGGAAGAGTGGATTTTTTCCGAAGCACAAAAAAAGACTGTAAATATGCGCACGCAAAAAATATATGCGCACATTGTCCCCAATACCATTGGAATGGGAGCGAGAGATGCGGTTTTCCTGCTGGAAAACAAAGGATTACAAGTGCGTATTTCCGGAAGAGGAAGAGTAACCTCTCAATCTATCGAAGCCGGAAAAGCCATAAAAAAAGGAGATATTATTCAGTTACGATTGCAGTAAAGAATTGTCCTATTAGAAGGCGGGATAAATATTTGCCCTCTGATAAAACGAGAATTAAACATGCTACTAATAAAATGTTTATGAAGATATTAACAGAAATATTACATCAGGTTCCGGAACAAGAATGTATCGGCGAAGTTGATATTCCTGTTTACGGAATAGAATCGGATTCGCGAAAAGTGGAACCGGGATTCCTGTTTGTAGCCACCCGCGGTACGCAATGCGACGGGCACGATTTTATCGCTGCTGCGATAAATAAAGGGGCAAAAGCAATCATTTGCGAAGAAATGCCGGAGCAAAAAAATCCGGATATTACCTATATAAAAGTAAAAAATGCTAATGAAACTTTAGGATACGTAGCCTCGGCGTGGTTTGATTTCCCGTCTTTCAGGCTAAAATTAGTTGGAATCACCGGAACAAACGGAAAAACGACCATCGCCACCCTGTTATATCAGCTATTTACGCGCTTGGGCTACAAAACGGGATTACTGTCAACCGTCTGTAACTATGTCAACGATCGGAGAATGCCGGCAACGCATACTACGCCCGGTCCGGTTGCACTCAACGCTTTACTGGCGGAAATGGTAAACGCCGGTTGCGAATACGCTTTCATGGAAGTCAGTTCTCACGCAGTGGAACAGCGGCGAATTGCCGGCTTAAAATTTGCCGGTGGCGTGTTTACCAATCTGACCCGTGATCATTTGGATTACCACCTCACTTTTGCCAACTATTTAAAGGCAAAGAAGCAATTTTTCGACGATCTACCTGCAGGCGCATTTGCGTTGACCAACGCCGATGATAAAAACGGAATGGTTATGTTGCAAAACAGCAAGGCGAAAAAAAAGACTTATTCCACGCGCAGTCTCGCCGATTTTAAAGTGCGTATTTTGGAAGATAATTTTGACGGAATGTTGTTGGAAATGAACGGAAAAGAGATTGCTGTTCCTTTCATCGGGAAATTCAATGCCTCAAATTTGCTGGCAGTATTTGGCGCTGCTGTTCTGCTTGGTCAGGAAAAAGATGAGGTGTTGGTCAATCTGAGCACACTGCAAAGCGTATCCGGAAGATTTGAAGTGCTGCACGCGCCGGCAGGCTACAAAGCCATTGTCGATTACGCGCACACGCCCGATGCGTTGCAGAATGTCATTAACACCATCAACCAAATACGCGAAGGCGCCGGAAAACTCATCACGGTAGTAGGTTGCGGCGGTAACCGCGACAGGGGCAAGCGCCCGGTCATGGCGCGCGAAGCAGTTAACGGCAGCGAACAGGTTATCTTCACCTCCGACAACCCGCGCAACGAAGATCCGCAATCCATCATCAACGATATGCTCGATGGATTGGATATCATCCAAAAGCGGAAAGTGATAGTTATTCCCGACCGTTACCAGGCAATAAAAACCGCCTGCATGATGGCGCAACCGGGAGATATTATTCTCGTCGCCGGCAAAGGTCACGAGGATTATCAGGAAATAAATGGCATTAAATATCATTTTGATGACAAAATAGCAATAAAAGATATGATAATTGAATGATAAATGATAATTTTACGGGCAAAATTTAATACAATGATGAAGAAAATAGTTAATTTATTGGCTGCCTTATCATTTACGGCAGTAACGTTTGCCCAAGAGGCAAAAACAGACAGTGTTGCGAAAAGCAACGTAGCAGACAATCAGCCGGCAGTTGCGGTTGCCGACAGCACCGAGGAAAAAGGCGTTTTAATCAACGGTGTTATATGGGCAACGCGCAATGTGGATGTACCCGGAACTTTTACGCGGATACCCGGAGATGCAGGCATGTTCTACCAGTGGAACCGTTCCCTTGGATGGTGCGGTACCGACCCTCTTGTTGATTCCAATGATTATACGACATGGGACAGTATTATTCCTGTCGGTATTACCTGGGAAAAAAACAACGACCCAAGTCCGAAAGGCTGGCGTGTACCTACTTTCGATGAGATCGACAAGCTGCTTGACACCGACCGTGTGAGCCGCATCTGGATAACCGAGGATGGCATAACCGGAACCAGATTTACCGACAGAAGTAACGGTAACACGATTTTCTTTCCTGCTGCCGGCTACCGCGAGACAAACAACGGAGCGCTCAAAGATGTAGGGTTGGGCGGACACTACTGGAGCAGTACACAGAACGACAGCTCTACCGCTTACAACCTGTATTTCTATACCCTTAGCGCAGGTAGATTTGCCAACGGTAGCGGTTATGGATTCTCCATTCGCTGCGTATCGGAAACTGTGGTTGAAATACCGGAAGAAGAAATTCCCGAACAGGACTGACGTTCCCTTTAATCGTTAAATCAATAATTTCGGATAAAATGTTTTACTATCTATTCCATTATTTATCTCAATTCGACGTTCCGGGAGCAGGCGTGTTTAAGTACATCTCGTTCCGCTCTGCGTTTGCGTTTATCTTTTCCCTGCTGATTGCTACATTTATCGGGAAACGGATTATCCGCCATTTGCAGAAGAAACAAATCGGAGAGATAATTAGAGACCTTAATCTGGAGGGACAGATGAGCAAAAAAGGAACGCCTACGATGGGAGGAATTATCATCATCATCGCTATCTTTATCCCGTGCCTGCTCTTTGGAAGACTGGAAAACATTTACCTGATTTTGATGCTGATTTCTGTCCTTTGGCTGGGCTGTATCGGCTTTTTGGACGATTATATCAAGGTATTCAAGAAAGACAAGGAGGGTTTGCACGGCAGGTTTAAAATCATCGGACAGATTGGTCTCGGACTGATTGTCGGACTGACGCTTTACCTCAGCGACGACGTAGTTATCCGCGAAAATACGACGAAGGTACGCCGCGACAATACCGAAATCATAGAGTATGCCAAGCAAGATCAAAAATCAACGAAAACCACCATCCCGTTTTTCAAGAATAATAACCTGGATTATGCCGACCTTTTTCCTTTTGCGGGAAAACATGCGCAAACATGCGGCTGGATACTTTTCGTTCTGATTACCATTTTTATCGTGATGGCGGTTTCCAATGGAGCAAACCTGACGGACGGATTGGACGGGTTGGCAACCGGCACTTCTGCCATCATTGGAACCACTTTGGGCATTCTGGCTTACCTTTCGAGCCACGTTGAATTTGCCGGCTACCTTAACATCATGTACATACCTCATTCGGAAGAGCTGGTCGTTTTCATCTGTGCCTTTGTCGGCGCCACAATCGGCTTTTTGTGGTACAACTCCTATCCCGCGCAAGTATTTATGGGTGACACCGGAAGTTTGACACTGGGAGGAATTATTGCTGTCTTCGCGGTAATTATCCATAAGGAATTGCTGATACCGATTTTATGCGGGATCTTTCTCGTCGAAAATCTGTCGGTCATGTTCCAGGTTTCTTACTTCAAATATACGAAGAAAAAATACGGCGAAGGACGGCGCATTTTCAAAATGTCTCCTTTGCATCATCACTATCAAAAATCGGGCATCCCGGAACCGAAAATTGTTGCTCGCTTCTGGATTGTCGGAATGTTGTTGGCGGTTTTGACGATTGTGACGTTGAAATTGCGGTAAAAATTGGCGTGTACGCGTTGGCGGCACCGTAGAGACGCAATGCATTGCGTCTACAAAGCAACAAATTAAAAAATTCAGAGCAAAAATGGAGAATAAAAATTCAAATAAAATAGTAATCCTCGGCGCCGGAGAAAGCGGAGTGGGTTCTGCCATTTTAGCTCAAAAGCAGGGCTTCGACGTTTTTGTGTCCGACCTGTCGGAAATCAAAGACCACTACAAAGCCGAATTGAACAAACATTCCATTGTGTGGGAAGAAAAACAGCACACGGAGGAAAAAATCCTTTCGGCAGTCGAAGTAATCAAAAGTCCCGGAATACCCGAAAAAGCGCCGGTTATCAAAAAGTTACGCGAAAAAGGAGTTCCGGTTATTTCCGAAATTGAATTCGCCGGAAGATATACCGCCGCAAAAAAAATTTGCATCACAGGCAGCAACGGAAAGACCACCACCACGATGCTAACCTACCATATTTTGAAACAAGCCGGATTGAATGTCGGATTGGCGGGAAACGTGGGTGCAAGTTTTGCCAGGCAGGTAGCCGAAAAAAAATTTGATTATTATGTGTTGGAACTGAGCAGTTTTCAGTTGGACGGAATGTATGATTTCAAAGCAGATATTGCCATACTGTTGAATATCACGCCCGACCATCTGGACAGATATGAGTATAATTTTCAGAATTACGTTAATTCAAAATTCAGAATTATTCAAAATATGACGGAGAAGGAGTATTTCGTCTATTGGAACGAAGACCCGATTATTCGCGAAGAGTTGAAAAAGAGAAAGATAAAAGTAACTAAGTGTCCTTTTGCACTGAAAAAAGAGGGAGAGACAGTCGCTTACATAGCAAATGAAATAGTAGAAATATCAATGCAAAACAAAAAAATGGAGATGGAGGTTGAAAAACTATCGCTGAGAGGAGAACATAACATTTACAATTCAATGGCAGCAAGCATCTCTGCCTGTATAGCCGATATAAACAAGGAGTCTATCCGCGAATCGTTGAGCGATTTCCGCGGCGTGGAGCATCGCCTGGAATATGTGGCATCGGTTCGGAATGTGACGTTTATCAACGACTCGAAAGCAACAAATGTAAATTCCTGCTGGTATGCGTTGCAATGTATGAAAACGCCGGTAATCCTTATTTTAGGGGGAACCGACAAAGGGAATGACTATGCCGAAATCGAAAATTTAGTGAAAGAGAAAGTACGCGCCATCGTTTGCCTGGGAGTCGATAATTCTAAGCTGCACGAATTCTTTGACGGAAAAGTCAATACAGTTGTCGATGCGGGATCCATGCAGGAAGCTGTCGGAAAATCATTCCAGTTAGCCGGGCGAGGCGACACCGTACTGCTTTCCCCTTGTTGCGCAAGTTTCGACCTTTTTGAAAATTACGAAGACCGCGGATGGCAGTTTAAGGAGCAGGTGAAGAGTCTTTAATCCGGGATTTTAAAATACAAAGCCGTTTTAACAACATTGAAAAGGTACTGTTCAGGGGATAAAAACTGTTTTTGATTAAAGAAAAATATATGACCGTCAGACGTTTGACATATTTATCAGCAGGATTACTCATTGCCGGTTTTACCGTACTCTGGGTATTTAAAAAGTTTAACGTCAATCCAACATATACGGTCGGACAGCAAATAGATAGTTTAAACGGAGTTGCCGTTTTTTACAATGGCGGAGTTGGCAATGTGTCGGGACGGAATACAACGGACGACGGGTATAATTTAGGATTGAAGTATCAATGTGTTGAATTTGTAAAAAGGTATTATTATGAACATTTACAGCACAAAATGCCTGACAGTTACGGACACGCTAAGGATTTTTTCGACAGTGCCTTATCGGATGGGCAGAAAAATAAAAAACGGGATTTAACCCAATATACGAACCCAAGTCAAATGAGACCGGAAGCGAACGATCTCTTAATTTTTGATGGTACGCTTGCCAATAAATACGGACATGTTGCCATCATTTCAAACGTAACAGCGCATGAAATAGAAATCATACAACAAAACCCGGGACCGTTCGGCAAGTCAAGAGAAATCATTTCATTGAACAATGCGGACGGAAAATGGGAAATAAAAAATAAGCGAGTTTTAGGATGGCTGAGGAAAAATTCGCAACTAAATAACTTACCACTGTAATGAAAGATTTTATACAAAAATACTTTAAAGGAGATCCGGTTGTCTGGACTGTCTTGCTGGTGTTTATTTTTATATCGGCAGTAGCAATGTACAGCGCATCGAGTACCCTTGCTTTCAGGCAGAGCGATTACAATTCGCCCGTTTGGAGGCACATCCTTTTTCTCAGCGGAGGATTTTGTATTGCTTTCATAATTCACATGATACCTTACAGGCTGTTTCCGATAGGAGGCGCTTTGCTTTTGGCATTCTCTGTTGTGCTGCTGGGCGTTACACTAA
>QMCD01002746.1_pt2 | contig 10698 bp, 13 predicted proteins | sample 1821841 | NCBI WGS metagenome assembly QMCD01 (sample SAMN01991225, study PRJNA193472) | Termite gut metagenome, whole genome shotgun sequencing project. | isolation source: worker | host: Macrotermes natalensis | reverse complement strand
GGGACCGCATCGCCTTGGTGACCGGCCTCCGGGCGTATGAATCGAGGAGCATATTTATTATGTGAAGAAAAATCAGTATACTGTCACCTGAATCCCCCCCGGTAAAATCGGCATGATGTCCCCGATTCCTCCATGCCGAATTCTCCGTCGGCCGAGTTTCATAGAGGGATCAAATAAGTATGGTGTCCCTCTATTCCCTCTTTCAATCACTTTTCGATGATCGTCAAAGCGTATGTATGGGAATTTAAGCGAGAGAGCATATGATTATTGATGTTTCTATTAAGTATCAATTGAGCGGCATGTTTGATCCTGACAATTTGTCAAATAAACTCGGGATTGTTCCTGATAGCACAGAAAGAATTGGCGAATATCAAAGGCGCTTTACCGGTCTTCCCGATGCAAAAATCTTGCCACGGGAAAAACCGTTTGCAGTTGCTTATTGGTGTAGTTCCGTTAGGAAGGATATAGATATTTCATCGTTTAATCAGTTCTTTGATTTTATTGTTTCTATTTTCACGGGTTATTACATTCAACAGTACGGAGAAAGTTTACGTTGCAATGATGGTACCAGTACTTAAACAATATAAAGAAACTAAAAACCTACCAGACAATTTTACTTTCATAGAAAATGAATTATCATGACAACTTATTAGGTTTTAGCAATTATTGTGCAATGTATTTATTTCATCAAGGAGGGACTGTTCAAGATTTTATGGACATGAAGTATAGAAAGGTTTGTTTTTCAAGTATATTTCGTATGTCTATAGAAGACAATGTGCCAATATTGTTAAAATTAAAGATATGTAAAACTAATTATTTATTAAAATCTGGATATAACCACAAAATGCTTATTTCTGTTAATGACCTTAAGATGTGGTTAGATCAAATAAATCAGATTGTTTCATTTGAATATGATTTAATAAAACAAGATGATAATTTCTATGAGTTACAAATAGACAACCTCATTGTAAGTAAGTTTCAGTTGAAATGGCTTTTAACAGCATTGAGGTGTTGCTATGAAGATGAAAAGTCAATTACTCTATATGAAACATTTAGTTTACTAAAACAAGGATTAATAGAGACAACAGAAATACTATCAGTCTTTTTGTTGTTGTCAAGATTTTATCCAACACGTGAATGTCATAGTTTATTATTTACTAATAAAATACCAACAGTAATCAGTAACATGGAGTTAAAGGATATACTTGCGAATAAGACTGATATAGATTATGTTAACAATATTTTAAAATACAATTTTCATTTAGAATATAATAAATACATAGATCCTGAACTTAAACGAAAAGCAGATAAGAAGAGTATTATAGCAAAATATGAAACTTCATATAAACCATATTTTCTGTTCTTACAAGAAAACAACTTATTACCAGAATATATTAAGTTTAAATAACAATTATGAGAAAATACAAATATTTGCGAATTAGAACCAAAAATCATACTGCAAATCCACTTAGGGCATCTATCCCAAGCAATGGGAGACCCATAGTGTTCAGAATGGGGTCAACAACTCCGACAGAAGAAATATTTCCTGGAGAAGATATTAATAATGTTGTTGAAATAAACACTATTAATGCATGTAGAAATTCATCTAACAAAATAAAGATGAAAACATTGTTTAGCCTACATGGTGTTAAAACAGCGGAATGGGATGTTCTATCATTATTTGCAACTAATTTAGAAATAAGTAATGGTGTTTTACCAAAAGATATGAAATTCCCATTTATCATAAAGCACATAAACTCATCTAAAGGGAATGGTATTTATTACATAGCCAACAAAGAGGATTTAGATGCATTTGTGATTAACAATCAAAACAATCTTGATAAATACATAATTGAGAACTATCATAACTTCTCAAAAGAATATAGACTTCATGTTACTTCTGATGGATGTTTTTATACATGCAGAAAAATGTTAAAGACAGATGCAGAAGATAGGTGGCATCGACATGATTCTAATTCGGTTTGGATAATGGAGGAAAACCCATTATTTGATAAACCAGAATTTTGGAATGATATTGTTGCGAACTCTGTAGCATCCCTTAAAGCGGTTGGACTTGATATTGGTGCTGTAGATGTTAAATGCACATCTTCAAAATCAGAAAAACAAGATTTTATAATCTTGGAAATAAATAGTGCCCCATCGTTTGGTGAGATTACAACACAAAAATACATTAACGAACTTAATAAAATTATTAATAAATGAATCATTTTGTAGGATCCACCAAGAGTTTTTATACATTCAAATCAAATTCTTTTCCTTATATTGATCGGCTACATGGTAAAGCTTGTTTTTTTGATTCTATAGAAGATTGGGATGATTGTTCTGATGGTATTGGATATCAAGAGAATATAGAAATGGAATTGTTTATTTATAAGAAATGGACAATTCAAAATAGTGAAACAAGTCATAGAACACTACTTTCAAAAAAAGAACTTATTATTTGGTTTGATCTATTGAGAGAGATATTTCCTTATACATATACATTGGATGAAGCTGATGATTATAAATATGTAATGTATATAAACATAGCAAAAGCCAATAAGGCTCAATATCTATGGCTTTTAACAGGCATAAGGAATGTTTATGAAAGCAAAAGTGCAATTATCCTTAAAGAAGTGTTTTCTCTTGTTCAATATAAGTTGATTTCCACACACAATCTTGTTAATATATTTAAAATATTGTGGTCTTATACAAATTATGGATCAAGTCAGACTTGGTTTGATACATCAGATTTTATATTATTAAGATCTGTTGAAGATCACAAAAAAGCCGTATTAGCTCAGTATTGTGATGATCAAATACAAGATTTAGATGAGTCTGGAATAAGTAAAATTTACATGCCTGATTATCTCCGGGTTTATGATAAAACACATGAAGAAAACAGGTTTAACAGGATTAATGTGTTTAAAAGATATATTAAATACTGGCTACCTATGATAAAGTATTATAAAGAAAAAAATATGTTACTTAAAGAAATTAGTTATGCTGAATAAAAAATATAAAATGTATGTCATAGGATATAGGAAGTCCTATTTTGATCCCTTTTCTCACACATGTGAATTAGTAGACAGGATGGAAGATGCTGACATCATATTGTTTACAGGTGGTGCAGATGTTAGTCCATTTGTATACGGTTGCACAAAACATGATTTAACATATTACAGTTATGAACGAGATAGGTTTGAAATAAATGAATACAAACGTTCGTTTGAACTACCTAATGTAAAATTACGATTAGGTGTATGCAGAGGATTACAATTATTAACAGCGTTGAATGGTGGTTTGTTAATTCAAGATGTAACAAATCATGCTGGACAAAATCATAGTATGATTAATAAAAATGGAGAAGAATATTGGATAACCTCACTTCACCATCAAATGGGATATCCATTTAACCTCCCAGAAGAAGATTATGAAATATTATATTGGTCATCAACATTACGTTCAGGTCACTATTGGGGTGATAAAATAGATGCAAACAAGATTACCAAAGAACCTGAAGTTATTTGGTTCCCAAAAACTAAAAGTCTTGGTATTCAAGGTCATCCAGAAATGATGCCTCATGAAGATGAAACAGTTATTATGTTAAACAAATTATTAATATCTTTACTTTAATGAAATTAAAAAATATAACTATTGGTGCAGATCCTGAATTGTTTCTTATAAACAAAAAAACAGGCAAAGTAATATCGTCAATTGGAATTATTCCTGGAGAAAAGGGGAATGCATATCAGGGGGATATGCCTGATGGATTTGGGCTACAGATAGATAATATATTGGCTGAGTTTAATATACCGGTAACAACTTTGGGTGAAAAAAACCGTTTTGTTAGCGATATAATGTATGCAAAAGAATATATAAGAAATTATATATCGAAAATAAACCCCAATTATGATATTCTGTGTCAAGCGTCAGCAGAGGTTCCTGAGAAAGAGCTTAAAAGTGACGAAGCAAAGCAGTTTGGATGTAGTGTGGATTACAATGCCTACACAATGGATGCAAACCCAAGGCCAGAAGGAGATACAACAAATTTAAGAACAACCGGATGCCATATTCATATTGGATATGAAAATCCAAATGCAAGAACATCTATCGAAATCGTGAAGTATCTTGACGCTTGTCTTGGTGTGGCTTCGGTATTAATAGATACAGACACAGAACGAAGGAAGCTTTATGGTAAAGCAGGGTGCTTTAGACTTACTGCATATGGTGTGGAATATCGTGTTCTGTCCGGGTTCTTCATTAGCTCTCCAGAGGTAATTTATATGATGTATGATCTTATGGCTTATTCATTAAGTAAGTTCAACAATGGATCACCAATACCACCAAACAAAATCATAGAAGATATAATTAACAATAACAATACCGAGCTTGCAAGACTTGTACTTAAAAAGTATTTTTTTGGCAGCAATACTGTTAAGCAGATACTTGGAGCAGAAACTACTGATTCTGATGTAGAGTTTGACAATGTTGATAGAAGGTTAAAACATACAATTCAAGACATACTTGGTGCCGGTTATGAACCTTTTTTGGGTGTACAAGGAAGATTCTAAATATTATTAAAATTAAAACATTAATTCATGTGTGGAATTTCAGGATATATATCTAACGGAAAAACAAAATTAAACAAAACAATAATAAAAACACTTGGCTGTTGGAATGATTCAAGGGGAGGAGACTCTGTTGGATTGTTTATTGATGACAAGGTAGAATATGGTATTGATAAGACAAAACTCTTTTCATCATTCATGATGGAGAGTGAGTTGCTTAAAAACACCAAAATTGGTAAATATGTATTTACTCACTGTAGGAAACGTAGCGTTGGTGATATTACTGTAGAAACAGCTCAACCGGTTGTTATATATAATGACAATAATGATGTTGACTATGTTTTAATGCATAATGGAACAATCTTTAATGCTGATGATCTATGGAAATCCCATAACCCAGAATTTGATCTTCTTGGTAGTTGGACCGACAGCCAAAAAATGGCAAGATTATTTTATCATTATGGTTATGATGATCTTACTAAGTATAATGGTGCAGCTGCTTTTGCCATATTAGACTATCGTGAAGACAGAAACAATCCAAGAGTATTTTTCTTTAAGGGGGCATCTAAGGATACTAAGTATTCTCCTGTAGTAATTGAGGAAAGGCCACTTTTCTTGGCCTATGAAAAAGATAAGTTCATATTTTCTTCAATAAGAGCATCCATTGTTTGTGTTACAGAGAAAGAGGTATTAACTCTTAATCCAAATAAACTGTGTGAGCTTACAGATGATGGTCTTATTGTTATTGAGGAGTATGACAGGAGCAACTGTTGTCAGCAAAAAGAATATGTATATGATGCAAAAAAGAACCATCAAACACAGTCTAAAGCATATTCAAGGGCATATGATGATTATGGTGGTTATGATAATTACTCTGATTGTGAATGTGACGATTATGCGTTTTACGGCAAGAAACAAAAAGGTGCCAAGAATAATCATAATGACGAAAGTAGTTCTTGGAATAGAAAGGTTGGATATGATAGACTGGAAGGTAAGTTTTTCATAGGAGCTAAAAACATTGCTCATGGGGGGATTCATTGTTCTTCGTTTGGATATAACACAACTGAATTTAACTCTAAGAAACTTTACTTCTTTGGTGGACACATGCTCAAGGGTGGAGAGAAAACATTTAACTTTATTACCAAGCAATATCAAAAGCAACTTAACGATAAGTTCATAACAGATATGGATGAATTTATTGATTATTTTATGCCAATAATAAGGAGATATAGTTTGTTTCCATTCTTAAACCCCAAAAGCCGTATTTACGAGATAGAGGATGAGTATAATAATATAGTTAAGGTTACTGGCTTATATATTATACCATTTGACAGCTATTATAAGGCATTAAATATTGCTAACGGTGAGGTTGTTGATTCACAAACAACAACATATTTAGCTTTTGTTAAAGACTATGATAGGTATTCAAAACTTGCAACAGATGATAGCGTGTTTAATTGGGATGAAGAAGAAGAATTGTATAAACAACATTTTGAAATAGTTTAAAAATGAAAGAAGGAGATACTTTTATCGACTGCGTATCTGGACAAGAACGTGTATATAACGATCATTCAGCAAGAATCAAAAGAGTTGTGTACGAGATAAGTAAAAATGGTAAACTAAAACTTGGTTATACAATAGAGAGGTTGCCGTTTTCTATTAATTTCAATTATATTGATCTTGCACGTACTGCTTCATATATTGCTGTGTCAAGAGATGTTTTTAATGAGGAAAATCTTATTTGGGACCCCAAGAATAATACTCATATATATTCAAAAGATAAGGATAATATTAAGAATTATGTAAATAGATCTAATGCGTATTATAGTAATCCCGGCCACTATCAATATGTACAGGACTATTCTGCTACAACTAATTTGAAGATATTTACAGAACAGGCCATTACATGTCAAAGCACATTCAGTAAGGAATTAAAATCATTGATTCCTTATACATTTGGTGTTGAACATGAGTCCTCTATGGGTACAATCCCACAAGATGAATGTTTAAAATATGGTTTGATACCACTTCGTGATGGATCAATATCTGGAATTGAATATGCAAGCATAATCTTAGACCCAGCACAAGATGGATTTGAGAAACTGCAAAAACACGTGAAATTACTGGATAAGTATACGAGAAACAATAGAGAATGTTCTACCCATATACACTTTGGTAATATTCCATTAAAACTTTCTTTTGTATATGGTGTATATCAGGTTTGTTGTAGGCTTCAATCTGAAATAGCAAGATTGCTTCCAAGGCTTGCATTTAGAACTGCTGAATTTAAAAATTCTGGCAAGGACTATTGTAAGCCACTTCCAAACATCAACGGTATAAGGGAATTTTATAGGTATTTTACAGATTCTGAATATTTTGGATCTTTAAATCAGGGTCACCCAAGAGATATTGAGGGAAGACATAAATGGAACATTAATACACGTTATTATTTTGTTAATTTCGTTAATGCCCTATGTTACAACAAAGGAAAAACAATAGAATTAAGATGTTTGGCTCCTACAACTAATTTTAATAAATTAGTTGGTTGGATATTCTTGTTCTCTGGGATACTTAAATATGTTGAAAACAAATGTGCAGGATTAGCAGAATGTGAGGAGGCTGATATACCAAAGACATTATTTCTTACGACTGTATTAAGTGAAGTGTATCCACCATTCATTGTGGAAAAACTTATGCGTTTTATGTTAGACATGAAGAAACTTCGTGTTGAACAAGAGAAAACAGATGACTATTGTGGTGAAAACTCAGCTTTAGACAACATGTTTTTCCAAGAGTGTATTTTAAGCTAATTATAAACAAAGAGAGGGGTGTAAAAACCCCTCTTTTTATTAAATTTCATGGACAATAAAAAAATAAAGAACACAAGAAAACGTGAAATAGATGGAATAACATTCAGGGGAACACTTGAATCCAAGTGTTATATAATACTTAGAGATTCAGGGTTAGAATTTAGTTACGAACCGGAGAAATACAATCTAATTGAAGGTTATGTCCCTGAAATACAGGTGTTGCTACCTAAAAACAAAGGTGTAACTTCATCTTTATTTAGTTATAAAGATAAAAAAATAAGAGCAATAACATATACTTGCGATTTTAAAATAGTAATACAGCCCAACATTATTGTTGTTGTTGAGGTTAAGGGATTTGCAAATGATGTATATCCATTAAAACGTAAGTTAATTATAAGTTATTTCAGTAAAATCAAAGATAGTAATGAATACATCTTTGCTGAAATACGTTCTGAAAAACAAATGACAGAACTTATCAACTATTTAAAACAGACTTACCATGTATAATATAGATAGTTTAATACAAGATCAAATAGGTGATTTCACAGATGATGAAAATGAAGCCTTAGATTTTTTGGATTTAGAAGATTATGAAGAATTACCTGATGATTTTTAGGTAATAAACAATATATAAATATGAAAATAAAAGTAAAGTATTTAACTCCAATAGAACCAATATCTAAAATAGATAAAGGTGATTGGATAGACTTGAGATGTGCTGTAAATACAAATATTCATGCCCCAGAGATTGATCCTTCTGGATTAGTTTCATTTAAAAGCACAACAGTACCACTTGGTATTGCAATGGAGTTACCAAAAGGCTTTGAGGCGGTAATAGCACCAAGAAGTAGTTCGTTTAAGACATATGGTTTTTTATTGGTAAACAGTATAGGTATTATAGACAATACATATTGTGGTAACGAAGATCAGTGGAGGGCCACATTACTTGGTATTAAAAACTGTAGAATTAGGCAAGGTGATAGAATTCTACAATTTAAAATTCAATTATCTCAATTTGCCCCATTGTCAGCAAAACTAAAATGGTTGTTTTCTAAGAAAATTCATTTTGTAAAAGTTGATAAATTGAGTTGCACCAATAGAGGGGGAATTGGGTCAACAGGAATTAAATAATATGACAATTGAGGAATTAAAAATAGATGAAGGATTAAGAGAGAGAACTATAATAATACCATTTTCTAAATATAGTAATGAAACCCCAAGCCCCATAGTATCAGTAAGTATATTTGGTCAAAAGGCATTTATGCTTGTAGACACTGGAGCTGACATATCTTATCTAACTGATAATTTTTTTTATCAATACTTGCCAGACGACATTGTGTCTTGTGGTAAATATGATATAGTAGGATTGCTAGAAGATGTTACTGGAAATGAGGTGTTTAATATACCAGTATTAATTGAGAATATCGAAGTAGACCATAGGTTTATTGTTGGCAATATTAACATGGCATTTGAAGAACTTGAAGAGAAACACAATATCATTTTAGCTGGTATTATAGGTGCTGACCTAATAAGCAAGATGGGTATGTGTATTGATTTTATGAATAATGTAATATGGTTTAAATCTAATTGTTATGATAACTGAGATCTATGATATACAATGTAATCCTAAGTCATTCATATATGTTGGATATTCTCTTTGGGAAGACAAATATTACACATTCTATATAGATAGATACACAAATGATTCTAAGGCTCTATATGAACACTTATTTAGAGATACTGAATTTATTCACGTTGGGTTTAATTGTATAGAAAATAAGTATCCAATACTACATTATTTTATACAAAACAATGAAATGTTGTTCACTCTTAATGGTGAATCTGTAGCTGAAAATCTATATAGATATTTATGTGATTTCAATACAAATGAATCATTAAAAAGAGAAACTATATATGGTAATCATTTTCTAAAACAAATAGACCTACATAAGATATGGTATTTTGTTAAAAAAGATAAAGAATATACTATTGAAGATTTGAAGTTTGCATTACATATGCCAAATATGAGCAAACCTAAAATTAATGAGTATACAGAAATAACACCAGATATTATACAGTGTATAGCAGACTATACGCTTGATAATGTTTATGCAATAAGGTCATTACTTAATATGACTATTGGAAACAATGAGCATCCGCGTTATATTGGATAAAATTGGTGTTAGAGATATTTTATCACAAAAATATAATTTATCATTAATTAATGAAAACGACGTAGAGACAGTAGAGAAAATAATCATTAAAGAATATTGTAGGAGAAATAAAATAAAAAGAACAGAAATTGTTAAAAATAAAGACAGTTCACAAACAATATCTCTTTCTGATTGTTTTCCACAGTGGTATAAAGTCTCCACAGACCCTATAATGAATATTTCTGAATTCTTATTTAACAAAACAATAAATGTGTTGAATAAGGAAATGAAGCATTCTCAAAGCATTAATGACAATTTTGGGCTAACATTGGACCTAAAGGGTATACATGGATGTGTTGGCCCAGGTATTTATAGGGCCGATGAGAAACAAACCATTATTGAGATGGATGTAACTTCAATGTTTCCGTCATTAATAAAGTCACTAAATTTATATCCCAAAGATTTAAATGAGGTATTTAATAACATATATAGTGAATTAGTAGATATAAGACTTGATGCTTTAGCTCCACAGAGCAAAAATCCTGCATTGTCAGAATTGTTAAAAAGAGGTCTTAATGCAATTTGGGGCAAGCTTGGCAAAGATGGTCATCTATTTTATGATCCATTCATGCAATTGAAAGTTTCAGTTGCTGGTCAATTATTTATGTGTATGTTTATTGACAGGTTGGTATCTCAAGTAGATCCTGAGTTTTTAATTGTTAATACTGACAGTATAACAATCCGTGTAAATAGTGATAAGGTATCACAAGTAAAACGCATTTGTGATATAATGGAACAAATTGCTGGGCTTCAAATGAAGTTTGATATCTATGATGAGATTGTTATATCTGACGGATCTAATTATGCTCTATCAGATATGTTTGATTTTAAAGGTAAGGGTGTGTTTGATTTATATCCAGGATTCTTAAAGTCAGAATCTGAAATGATTATACCAATTGCTTTGATGAAGTATTTCAGGTATGGTAAGTCATTAAGGGAAACAATTGAAAATCATGATAATATATATGATTTTTGTGCGAAACATAAGATAGATGCTAATAGTAAAATAGTAAGATCATATAAGTGTAAAAATCAATATGGAGAGTTTTTTTGCACAGATATGCTTACAGGAGATTTTGAAAAACCTGATTTTGATTACTATAT
>QMCD01002320.1_pt1 | contig 10698 bp, 7 predicted proteins | sample 1821841 | NCBI WGS metagenome assembly QMCD01 (sample SAMN01991225, study PRJNA193472) | Termite gut metagenome, whole genome shotgun sequencing project. | isolation source: worker | host: Macrotermes natalensis | reverse complement strand
TCGCCAACCTGCCCGTCTCCGCCGCCGAGCACGCCCGCATGGGCGACCGCAAGGTGACGATCGAGCCGATCGCCAACGACGACTACTGGAACGGGCTGTAACCCCGCCACATTCTTTACATACGCAGCCGGCCCCCGGGGGCCGGCTGCGTATCGTTCACTTATATGTGCCGTCGACAACTCAGGTTATCTTAACCCGGCATTCCTGCTGTCGATCTCCTCCTGTATCTGTTTGCGTAGCTCGTCGACCTGCGCCCTGATCTCATCCGCTGCCGCATCGTCGCCCATATTCCTGAGCAGGTCGCTCTTCATTTCGAGGATGGAGGGTCTGGAGTAGAAGTTAGCACTCTCCATCCGGCCATCGAGGATCGCGACCACTTGCGCGACGATCTCCCGGTCCCCCGACTTTCCCAACAGGGGAATGAATGCGTACTCGAAACTCGCGACATATCCCTGACCGAGGATATTGTTATCGGCGGCAACCTTTTTTACATCGGCAAGAACACCGGCCCAGTTTTCAGCCCTGGCCTTGCCGACCGTGCGCAGGTAGAACAGGGCCGGTTCGACGGCAGGGTGCGGGATCGTTGCGTAGTAGGCCGATACCTCGTCGAAGCGCGCCGGATCGAAAGGCACTTTCGGGGAGGTGAAAACCAATGCGCCCCCCATCAGTATGGCCGTCAGGTGGCGATCGACCGCCTCACGGGCGACCCCTTCGACTGCATAAAATTTCTCGCGGCCGGCCATCACGGTGCGCATCAGCTCCGACATGGGATCGGTCACGTTCACGCGTATCAGTTCCCAGTTCTCCGGAGTAGCGAGTTGGTCGGCCGTCATGCCTTTCAGATACCCGGCCACAACTTTTTCCTGTTCCGCTTTCATCAGGCCTGTCGCGAGTGCTTTCAGATACGCGACCACGAATTCCGGGGAGCGTTCACCCGCCTCATAGCGAGCGATCATGCTGCCCAGGTTTATCTCAGGGTTCATCGCGATCTTTGCCCCTTCGATCAGCCAGTCGGGCTGGCCCGCGCCGACCATGCGGTGCACCACCTTGCCCGAAGCGGGGTCGACGAACAGCAGCGTGGGATAGGCATCGACCGCCCACGCCGCTTTATTGGCAATGCCGTCGGCATCCTTTTCCATTTCGAACTTGGCGTTCACGAAGTTGGCGTTGAAAAAATCGGCCACGTCGTCGAGCGTGAACACCCTTGACGCGAGCAGCTTGCACGGCCCGCACCAGTCGGTGTAACAATCGACGAAAATAAGTTTGTTCTCTTTCCCCGCTTTTTCCACTATTTCCTGCCAGACTTTCGTCTTTTCGAAAACGATGCTTCGGTTCTGTGCCGTCGATGCGGATGCAAGCAAGTGCAGGGATACGGCGATTAAAAAAAGTTTTTTCATGATCTCTGTGATAAAAATTCAAACAAGCTCTAAAGAACAGGACTGTACGAGCCTGTACCGCCGGCATATTGCATATCGACGACCTTCCCGGTCCCGGTATAAGTTTTCACGGGATTGCCGTCGGGAATACCACCCACCATATCGTAAACATAGACTTTGTAACCGCCGTCCTTATGGGTGGCGATGAGCATATAGCCGTTTACGGGTGGCGCGCTGCCATCCACCGGATTCTGAATACCCGGTTTGTGGGTGATCATGGTGATCGTTTCCCCGCTACCCATACCGGTCGGCGAGACCTGCGTTTCGGTGTCGCTGCCGGTGTTATAGATATAGAACCTGTCGCCAACTCCGCCGTAAAGCATCTGGGTCGATGTCCCTTTGTTGTTGCCGTACACCTGCGCGGTGTTGAATTCGGATGCGGCGGGTATCTGGCGAATATCGGTGATGGGATTGGTGGCTGTCTGGATCAGCCTGTAAAGATACCTCTCCGAAGGCTCAGTTTTGTCCTGGAGTATAGCCCAGCCGCGGCCTGCATCGTAGTCGGTGTTGTTGTCGGTACCCATGAAAAGCGCACGGCAGTCTATATCGAAAGGCGAATAGCCGTTAGTGTACGAAACAGGCGTCTGAGTGCCGCCCCATGCGTAATAGAGGAACTGGCCGTTACCTTCATCGAAAGCGACGTAGGCCGGCGTCATCACATTCAGTTTTGTGACTTTTCCGATGGAGGTCCCGGTAGGTGCGATCGGGAAAGAGAGCCTGCTCGACGGCCTTGCGCCGTGGTAGAACCCTTTCTCGGTAAACACCGCCGTATTGGCCATCATCGACATGAACAGGGCGTTGACCGGCTTTTCGTCCGGCGCCGTGCCGCTGAAGAACAGCTGGTCGTAATCGTAGATCAGTGTCATATCGTTCAGCCGCATTATCTTCATATCCTTGCCGCCCATCACTGCGATCGCCGGAGTGCCGGGAGAGGAGAAGATCTCCCCGGTTTCGAGGTCCATGTACGGGTAATTATTGAAAGCCGCCCCGGGATTCGCCACAAGCGAGAGGTTGGTGGGCGCTCCGGCGATAGGCGCCCCGAATTGCCATGTCAGCAGGTCGGACGCGGTCATCGCCCCGTCGGGAGCGTGGAAATCGAGTTCGGTATTACCGTCGGCGGTCTCTTTCAGGAAGTAGAACCCGACGGAGAAAGACGTGTTTACCTGAAGCGAGGTAGTCTCGTAGACCGAATAGCCGGTGGCCGGATTGGTCACCTGCAATATGAGCCTGTATCCGTCGGCATTAACGTCGAGGGGCCATGTCAGGTCTTTCGTGTGCCACTGCATAACAGGTTCCGCACCCTCTTCTTCGCTCTTCATGGCCTCCAGTGTGGTGTAACACGTCCAGAGGTATTCGAATTCGGAGACGTCGTCCGCGGGGTCGGTCGATGTGACCTCCGGTCTTATCTCGAGCACGTCGACAAGCGCCGTTTTAGTATAGCTGCTCTCGATGCCGGTTATTTCGATCGAGCCCACCGGATCGTAACGGTCGCTGCTCTTGTCTTCGTAACAGCCTGTTAACATGACCAGTGCAAACAGGGAATATAATATCTTTTTCATCTTTTGTTCTTTTGGGGTTAAGCTCTTAAAGGAACCTGACGACCGTGCCGTCGGCCTCTTTCAATTCATTGCCTGCGCCGGCCGCCACATTCCGGGCATCGAGTTTCTGCTGTAACAACTGACGGATATATGACACGTAACCGGCGTCGCGCGGGAGCAGCCATTCGCTGCCGTAGTTGTCAGGCATGAAGTACTCCGAGAACCATTCGTTGTCGAAAGCCGTGTTGGTCTGGTCGATCATAAAACGGTGTTTGGCAGGCCCGTATGTCCCGAAATAGGGGACGGGGTTGCCGGTCGACGCCACCGCGAGGTTCCACGCATCCGGCATCGCGGGTTTCTCGGCGAATGTGATCATGCGGAACCTCAGGTTGTTATCGGTGGTAAGCCGGAAATGTTCGTTTTCGACCAATTCCACGTGCAGCGTCTTCTCCTGGTCGAGCAACGACGGGTGACGCAGGAGAATAATGGGTATCTCCACGCTTGCCGCATCCGCCGGTATCACATACTCGCCCCTGACCCGTGCGTCGTCGAATGCGACGTAATGGGTGCCCGGCACTGCGGCGTCGCTCCCTCCGGCGACCTGCTTAAGGCTTATCGCACGGGGGAAATCGCGCACTTCCCCTTCGGCGCCGACCTCGATATACATGACATGGCTCGTAATATCGTCCGTTTCGCCGAGGAACGAGTAGCTTTGCAGCGTGTCGCTCACAAGGTCCGTCCTGAACCTGACGCGGTCGTCTCCCGACCAGGTCGTGATCTTCTCTTTCCGGCACGCCCCCGCCAGGAGCAGGGCGGCAAGAAGCAATATGATTCTTATATTTTTCATGGTTATCGGTCGTTAAGTTGATATTCGGTGGCGGGGAACGGAATGCGGTAATTGGCTTCTGCGACGGCTTTTTCGGCCCACGCCATGCTTTTGGCGTTATTGCGCTTGTAGAAGAAGAACATCTGTCCTTCGCCGAAAAATTCGCGGCGGTACTCCCTCTCTATCATCGCCATCACATCCTGCTTGTTCGCGAATTCCGTTCCGGTAATATTGCGGGCTGTCCGGTAAGTGTTGTACAGCTCATTTATCCGGGTAATATCGTTGCTCGTCTCCATTGCGATCAGGTACATTTCGGACAATCGCAGGACCGGCATGACCTGTTTGCGCACGAGTTGGGAGATTCCGTAATCGGTCTGTTCCTGATCGTATTTCAGCAATTCGTAGATCGTCGGATCGTCCCACTGGGGATGGCTCCTCTGACGCCACACTCCCCTGAAACGGTTGTTGTTCGAGGCGGCGTGCGGTTCGTCGAACAGGCCGAAAACATCCGGCGTGCCTTCCATCCTCGCGGACGACATATAGAGCCTCTGCTCCATTGCGGAACCAGACGTGGCAAATAAATCCGGATTGTAATACTGAAGTTGGTGGTTGGAGAGCATGAAAAGGCCCTCGCCCGGCAGTGCGTAATGACTGACACCATTAGAGCCGGCCAGTTCGCCCGCGTTGCTCTCCATCGAAAAGCCTTTGCCGGCGACAGACGCGGCAATAACCTCGCCGGCGGCCTGCGCCGCTTCGGCCGTATTGCCGACGTAGAGCCAGAAACGCGCCTGCAACCCTTTTACAGCCCAATAATTGAGGCGCAGCAGCCTGTAATGCAGGTATTCGTCGCCGACCGGGATGCCGTCGTAAGTAAGCCCGTTGATCTCGGCGTAGGAGTATTCCACATAGGGGTCGTACTCGCCGAGCAATTCCGCAGCCCTGTCGAGGTCGCCTTCGATCTTCCCGATGAACCGGTCATAGTCGATATAAGCCACCGGCTCACGCGAAACCGAAGTGATATATGGCAGCGATACCGGGGCCAGGGTACCTCCGGGCACCTGCCCGAACAGCCGCAGTATCTCGAAATGGCACAGCGCCCTGATGGCATGGGCCTCTCCTTCCACGACCGCGCGCGCCTGCCGGTCGGGAATGGCCACCGCCCAGGTTTCGGGCATGGCCTCGATAATGGTGTTTGCCTGTACGATAATGTTATAAAGGCCGTCGTATATATTCTGAAAGACCGCCTTCACATTATCATCCGCGTAGTCGTATTTCTTTATGGCCGTGCCTGTGGTCACGGTGGCGGCGTCGACGAAGTTGCCGAACTGCCAGTGCTGGGCCAGGAATTCGACGGAAGTGATCGTCATGTTCTCACCCCAGAGCGAACGGTCTTTCATTTTCACGTAACATCCGGTCAGCGCGTCTTTGTAACCCTGATAGGTGTCGAACATAACGTCGGCAGGCTCCATGGTCTTCGGCACCACATTCAGCCAATCGCTGCACGAAACAGTCAGCAGGGCTATTATGGCGGGCAGTATGATTAATTTCCTTTTCATCGGTTTTCTGTTTTTATGTTTAAAACATTGCGGAGAGGCTCATCCCGACACGGCGTGCGAAAGGATAGTCCAGGCCGCGCTCGCGTTTGACGGACGATATGTAGAACAGGTCGGACATATTCACGCCCAGCCGCATATTCTGTATCCCCGCTCTGCGGAGCCATTCGGTATCCAGACGATATTCGAGACTTGCGGTCTGCAACTGGAACATGCGGTCGTTCATCACGAAGCGGTCGGATGCGCGGGTCAGTATCTCGGTCTCGCCCTCGGCCGGGATCTTCTTGAAGGCAGCCGCATCCCCGGGCCGGCTCCAGCGGTTTTCGAGCACGCGGCGGTCGACATTCCGGTCTATAATGGCCGCGCGCTGGATTTCCACCCTGTCTATGAGCGTCTGGTTGTAGATCACCCCTCCCCAATGATAGCCGAACGAAAGGTTGAGGGAAAAATCCCCGTAACGCAGCAGTGTGCTCAGGTTACCACGGACGGCAGGTTCCGCAACACCTGCGTAGACCTTGTCGGCGGCCGACCATTCGTAAACAGTCTCACCATTGCGGTTCAGGAAGAATTCCCGCCCCGATGCCGGGTCGATACCGAGCGAACGCACCACGTACAGCGAATTTTGCGAACGGCCTTCATAGAAGAGCGTACTTGCATCCACGCCCTGGGTGAGATACGCTTCGGTCTGCCGTTTAATATCTTCCGAGAGGTAGGTTATTTCGTCTTTGTTGTACGCTATCTTGCCGGTGACCGTCCAGCTTATATCATCATTCCTCACGGGAACGACGGTCAGGGACGCTTCGAAACCGGTATTCTTCACTGCGCCGACGTTGGTTACATAGTTCCTGAAACCCGTGTAATGCGGAATGTCTATGTAGGAAAGCAGGTTGGAGGTCTTTTTGACATAATAGTCGAACGCCGCCGCCAACCTGTTCCGGAACATACCGATTTCCGTACCCACGTTGAACTGGTCGGTAACCTGCCACTTCAGGTCTTCGTTCCCGAAGCCGCTCAGGTATGCCGCCCCCCACGTTCCATAACGGTCGTCGGCGTAATACCTGAAGGTACGCATGGCATCGTATGACGAGAATTGCATGGAGCCGGTCTGTCCGTACGATACCTTCAGCCTCAGGTTGTCTATCCCGCCGATGCCGGCCAGGAATTTCTCGCGGTGGATGTTCCAGCCCGCACCCACGCTCCAGAAGTTACCGAACGGGTTTTTCGATCCGAACTGCGAGCTTCCGTCGCGGCGGAACGACAGGTCCACGAAATAACGGCTGTCGTAGGTATAGTTCACGTTACCGGTAAGGCCGAGGCTCCTGACATGTACATCCTCGGTCTCCTGCGGCCTGCCGTCCGACAGATAGTGCATGGCGTTGCCGAGAGAGTTTTTCCTTTCGTTGGTGAAGCCGACACCCACGACCTCGTATTGGCCCGACCTGCGTTGCAGCATCGCGTAATTCAAACCGACGTAGAGCAGGTGCTTTTCGGCAAATATCCTGGTGTAACCCAACGTTATGCCCGCGTCGTAATTGGAGGCTTCGTCGGGACGGTAGGTATAGCGTCCGCGTTCGAGAACGCCGTCGCCGGTGGTATAGTACGAGTTGGAAAAGAAAGAGCTGTGCAGCGGGGAGAGGAATACGTCGGCGGAACCATTCCGTGTCGATAATCCCAATTGTCCGCGCAGCACCAGACCCTCCGCGATCGTCCAGTCGACCGAGAAATTGTTTATGAATTCGGTGTACTTCGATTTGTTAAAGCTGTTCAGCGATGCGTTGTACAACGGGTTGGGTATAGCCGTATGGCCGTTGCGCCCACCTTCGAAATTCCGGATAAATTCCCCGTTCCCGTCATCGGGTTTGAAATACGGGTTCATCACCGCGTAATCGCGGAAAGAACCGTAATTGCTCTCCGTGCCGTTGTTCAGCATGATGGAAGTCTGGTTCCTGACAGCTATATTCTTATAGTTGTATTGCAGGCTGATCTGTCCGTTGAAATTATTGCGGGAGGAGTTTTTCATGACGCCCTCCACATGGTTGTACCCGGCGACCACGCCCCACCGGAACGTCTCGCTGCCGCCCTCCAGACGCAGGTTATAGCGTTGCGATACGCCCGTGCGCAGTGGCTTGCTCAGCCAATGGGTGTCGGTGCCTTCGATCACGCCGCGGTAGCGTTGGTTGTAGACCTGCATCAGGTCGACCGTTTCGTTCGCCGACCTGCCTGCATAGAACCCGTTATCCAGTTCGAATTGCAGCTTTTCGGCGGCATTCAGCAGGTCGTAAGACGTAATGTCAGGCATTTCCATATCCATATTCACCGTGAGGCCGACAGTCAGCCGGCCTGGAGCGGGCTGTTTGGAAACGATGACGATCACACCGTTGGCCCCGCGCGAGCCGTAGATCGCCGTCGATGCGGCATCCTTGAGTATGTTGATCGTTTCTATCTCGTCGTCGTTATAGTCCATCAGTTTACGGAGCGGGATCTCGAAGCCGTCCATTATGATGAGCGGCGTATTGATATTGTACCGCTGCCCCTCGTTAAGCTCCTGTACGTTCAACGGGAGCGAAGACCTTCCCCTTATGGTCATTTCGGGCAGGCGGTTAGGGTCGGAGCCCCAGTCGTTGTTCTCCAGCAGGTTGATCGCGGGGTCGATATTCCCGAGGGTCTGTATAAGGTTTTGCCCGCGGTAATTCCGCAGATCTTCTTCAGGAATGGTCAATACGGCCCCGGTGTAGCTTTCGCGCGCCCGGGTGAAGATACCTGTCACAACCACCTGTTCGATCTCGCCGGCGCTGTCTTCCATCCGCACCACGAGTTCGGTCTGGCCGGCATAGGGTATCCGTACCTCGTTCTTGCCGATAAACGAGAAACGCAGTACCATACCCTCCCTGCGCGGAAGGCTCAGCGCGAAATTGCCTTCGGCATCGGTGGCGGTGCCGATCGTCGTTCCGATGACCGTTACCGTCGCACCGGCAATGGGATTGCCGCCGGGATCGGTAACCTTTCCCGTAACGGCGAGCCGTTCGGGTTCCTGCACGGTATTTTCCGGCGCCGGAATTATCAGCACGTTCCGGTCTTTGATCTCATAAGTGCAGGGTACCCCCTTCAGCAGAATGTCGAGGGCGTCGGACAACTGCACGTTATCCAGCCTCACCGTTACTTTGGTCTGGTCGGGGCGCAGCTTGTCGAAACTGTAAATAATCCCGTATCCCGTCTGCTCGGTCAGGGAGTGGAAAACATCGCGCAGTTCCGCGTCTTTAAAGTCCAATGTCACCTTTTGAGACATCACGCCGACGTTTGCCGACACGGAAAGCACGGCAAAGAAAGTGAGGAAAAAGGATAGTTTCATGATGAAAATGAATTGGCCGGATGCTATTTCACGCAGCCTGCAACGACTTTGTCGCTTTTTTTTCATAAATTTGTTGTTAGGGTTAATAGATTCCCGATCTTGCCCTGCAAAAGTTCGATCGGGGGTTGACTGATCTCGGCATGGGGAATGTTGTCGCATTTCCCATGTTTTTTGTTATCCGGGCGATACCGTTATACTGCCTTGCTTCTCTTTGAATGTCACATTCGTGACGGTCGATATGTTGTCGAGGAAACTCTGCAAAGGATCGTCTATGCGAACCCTGCCGGAAAACCGTTCTCCGCCAGTCCCGCCTTCGAAAACAAAATCGACGTCATACCAGCGCGAAAGCCGGGTGCATATATCCTCCAACTCGATAGCGTCGAAGTCGAAAATCCCCGTCGTCCATAAATTTGCACGCGACACATTGACTTCGCTGACCACGATGTCATCATCACCGCGCCGGATCACCGCCATGTTTCCCGGGAGCAGTCCGGCCGAGCCGCGCGGGGTGGAAACCCCGACCGCCCCGCTGACCAGCGTCGTCGTGACCGCCTCTTCCTCGCGGAACGCCGTTATGTTGAATGAAGTTCCCGTTACGTCGACCGTCACCTCTTCGATGGTCTCGACCCTGAATGGTTTTTCGCTGTCTTTCGCAACGTCGAAGTATGCTTCGCCCGAGATCAGGCGCACATTTCTCCGCGCCTCGCCGAATTTTTCGGGATACTCGATCGTCGTCTCCGAGTTCAGCCACACGGTCGTCCCGTCGGCCAGCCTGAGTTTATAGATGTCGCCCCCACGCGGCACCTCGATCTTTATCATGATCCCTTCCGCATCCTGCCCGTGGGCCAGGGCCTCTTTCGCGGCGGCAATATAGTCCACCCATTCCGTTCCGGTCTCCATGTTATCCAGGGCCGCTTTCTCTCCGCCATTGAACGATATTAGCGGCGCATACCCTTGGTGGACAACCTCTATCCCGGTATCCCGGCCGGGATACAGGAATACCGCTCCGGCCAGCGCTACGGCGGCGGCCGATCCCGCCCACGCAGATATACGCCGCGAACGCCTGCGCCGCAGTTTACGCCCGATACGGTCGATCGTAACCTCGGGGTCGAGTATGCCGAGCCACTTTTCTCGTTCCCTGACACTCTCTCCCGACATTATCCGCCGGTACAATTCCCTGTGCCGCGCAGATTCGGCAAGCCACCTGTCGAGTATCGCTTGTTCCCCGTCCGTGATTTCGCCGGCGAGACTGCGGGCGATTATCTTCGAGAGTTCGGATTCCTGGTTGAAATTCATTTCCGCTTTCGATTTTCATACAGCACACCGGGAAAAATAAAAAGTATAGGTGCATTATCGAAAAAAAAGGGTAATATTGCGAAACATGGACGACAGAAGCATCTATAGCAGGATCAGGAACGACGACCGCCGGATTTTCAACGGTCTTGTCCGTGAATACCAGCTTTCGCTGCATGTTTTCCTGTTCAATATCGTGAAGGATAATGCCGTTGCCGAAGATCTGGTCCAGGACGTGTTCGTCAATGTGTGGCTTAACCGCAAAAAGATAGATTTCGAGATCCCGGTTGCGAATTATCTCTATGTGACGGCCAGAAATCTGGCTTACAATCATATCCGGTCTGAAAAGCGTTTCCGTGAGCATACCCGGCATCTTGCGGTGCCGGACAGTGCGGTGAGCATGTATTTCATCGAAGAGGAAAGTACGAGACTATTGATGAATGCGATAGGACGGCTTACCCCGCGCACCGCGGAGGTTATCAAATACAGTCTGGACGGCATGCGGCAGGAGAAAATAGCCGAACGGATGGGCGTAACCGTTGCAACGGTAAAATATCTGAAAGCCGACGGGCTCAAACAGCTTAGGAAAATACTGGGAGACGCATTTATTATGCTTCTTTTCCCCGGCCTTTTATAGCTCCGGGATGACGCTGAATTTCATTTGCCTGAAACCGAACCGCCATGCACTTTTTGGTGCATGGCG
>QMCD01002317.1_pt1 | contig 10701 bp, 13 predicted proteins | sample 1821841 | NCBI WGS metagenome assembly QMCD01 (sample SAMN01991225, study PRJNA193472) | Termite gut metagenome, whole genome shotgun sequencing project. | isolation source: worker | host: Macrotermes natalensis | reverse complement strand
ATTACGGCAAAGATGGCGATCATGGCAATCGCCAGCCAGCTAACTCGGTTTTTGATCTTAAATCCTAGCATAAGCTTAGTATAGCATAATTACCCTGCTGACCCACATGCACTTTTTCTTCATCCCTGCATACGTCCGTCCCGAGACGATGCTGCAATATCGCAGGGCTGAAATCAAAAGTGAGTGCAGGTCAAAGGTTTTGTTCTATTCAGCTTCCCTTGCGACGCCACTCTGGGTGGCGAGTTTTTTGTCAAAGGTCCAGAGTGGCACGGCTTCGGTTAGTGCCGCATATTCGGCGAGGCAGCAATCGGCGAATGAGAGTTTTGGGTGCTTTGTAAACGTCTCTACGGCATTGCCGAACATTCTTCGGTTGCAGTTTATGTTGTGTATACTCATCAGCGTCAACACTGCATCTGCGAGTTGCGCGCGCGAGAACTTGTAGACCGCCGTAAGAACGAAACTCATTTCGTAAACTGCCAGGTCTGATACACTAAACTCTGCATCTGGCGTAGACAAGAGTCTTTCCGTTCTCGCGCTCAGTTTTGGCAAATCAAAAACGAACAATCTGACAAGAAGGCTCGTGTCCAGCGAACCCATGTTTCGTGCCATTCCTAAAAGCTCCCTGGCACATAGTTTTTTTCTATGTAGCCACGAACATCAAGCAAGGGTTCTTTGGGGTATTTGCCGTACGTCCGGATTCGCTTTAGCGCTTCTTCCAGGGTCTCGGCGCGCCCTAAAGAGATGTTCCTGTTTTTATCAATTTTGTATTTAACTTTGTCGCCAGCTTTTAATCCGAGAAGGTCTCGTACTGCGACCGGGATTGTCACTTGACCTTGCGACGAAACTACGGATGTAATTTCCATATCATCTCCTTTGCTTACTTCATTGCCATTTAACGTGTTGCTATGCCTTTAATATAGCATGCGCTCTTTAACTCATGACCACGCCTTTAATATAGCATGCGCCATTTAGTAATGTCAAGATGGGCTAAAGAACGAAACTTCGCCCTCGGCTATTCCACAACGCGGTCGGCGCTGGCGGGCTGAACCATGTTGGCTGCAACATCCGAGCTGGAGATTTGGCTCAGGGCTGTGAGTCGAGCGTTCTCGACCTCTAGGTCTTGTTTTTTGTTTTCTAGTGCGGCGATTTCTTCGTCGATCTCTTGCGCCTGATAATCGTAGCCGGTGATTTTCGCGGCTTGGGTGAGGTAAATCAACCCCAAAATCATGACCGTGACGGCCAGGAATATCGTATGGGTGACTGGGCCAAACTTGACGCTGGGGGCAAATTTGACCGTGTTCTGGTTGCGTCGCCAATTGGTGCGGCCGCCAGACAAACTCCCAGCTCGCGTGTTAGCGCCGCTGTAAACATAACTTCTACTCATCACTAATACTGCTCCGCGTCGGTTGCCCCGGAAAGGTTTAGGGCAACCGATGTGTCGGGAGCTTCCTTTATCTTATACTCGCTCCTTGTTTATTTTTGATTACAGAAAATGAACTTTTACTTTTGCAGCGCGCGAACGGCTCTGCACAACGATTTGCCTAGGCATTTTAATTTTATTCCTTTCTTTATTTTTGTTTATGTTTTTAACGCTACTCGCAGTTTTGCACTCCGAGCGCGCGGGTTGATAACATTGTCCAATTCCACAATTGGTTTACGGGTGAGGATTCTTATCTGTGCCTCTAGGCCTTTTTCGCTCTCGCTCTTGAAATAGTTTTTGACAAGGCGGTCTTCTAGGCTGTGAAAGCTGATGATCCCAACTCTGCCGCCAGTAGCCAAGAGTTTTGGCAAAAGTGGCAAGGTTCTGGCGATCTGCCCCAGTTCGTCGTTGACGGCGATGCGGATGGCCTGGAATGCCCGGGTTGCCGGATGTTTTTTTGACCAGCCTCGGCCAAAGACCGAAGAGATCAGATCCGCAAGTTGAGCTGTGCTGGTTATGGGTTGTTTCGCCCGAGCGATGGTAATCGCCCGCGCCAGTCGCTGGCTTTCCTTGCTGGAATATTCGCCATACTCCTGGAAAATCTGCTGCAGCTCGCCTGTCCGCCACTTGTTCACGACATGGTGCGCGGTTAGGTCTTGACCCTGATCCATGCGCATATCCAACGGGCCATCGTTCATAAACGAAAAGCCGCGTTCGGCCATATCCAATTGTGGTGATGAAACTCCTAAGTCCAGTAGTATCAAATCGAACGTTTTTTCACACTCTACTAATTTTAACGATGCACTATAAAAATCGCTGTTTATGACTTCTGCGCCCTTCTCCACAAGGGTTCTCAAATGCGAAATCGCAAACTTGTCACGGTCAACTAGGACCGCGGCTTTATAGTTCTTCGTTAATTCCAAAAACTTGGCTGCGTGGCCACCATACCCGGCTGTGAGATCTAAGTATCTCTCGCCCGGCTTGGGCTGCATTGCTGCCAAAGCTTGTTCGACCAAAACTGGTCTATGAAGTTCCATATTACGTGGTATTATATCATTTTTGCCTCAAGATTACCAACCCGGTAGCCATACTGTTTCTTTTTCGTTCAATTTTTGTTTTAGTTTAGTCTTTCGCCGTGTGCCGCATAAAGGACAAATACCTTAGTACTTGCACGACCGTAGTCGTTCATATTTAAGTGGTTCATGGCGGTTGAGAGACTTATTTTGTGAGGTGTATAGTTTGTAGTTTTAATTTAACTTTTTTTGGGAGGTTTGTTTACAATGTTCTAGCCGGAGTTTTGTTAGCGGTGCCAGCCTTGGCGTGTTTCGCCGCTGTATAACTACCAGATGGCTAATCTCGAGAACAAATCTAATGTAATACCTTGCTCTGTTAATGTGCTTTTTATGGTGTTTGTTTGTGGATTTTGTTTTGTTCTACTCCACTGAACAAAGTATAGCACGACCTTTTTCTTTTATGCAAGTGTGTTTTTGACTTTATGGCGGTGTTTTTGTGTAGTTTTGCCATATTGTTGTGCAAAAGCAACTAAAGTGACAGATTGGTTTTTGCTTTTCCACATTGTGGATATGTGTTGTAAAAAATACAACGGTATTAGGTGTTGCGTCTTCCGGCAAGTTCGGCAACAAAGGGATGTTATTTGGCCCAATCTGCACTTTTCTGAATCGTGTTCGAGCATTGTCGTTTTTATCAACAGTTCCGGGCGATTCTAGGTTCATGGAGGAGCGTAGCGACGACTGGGTTCTAGAATCGCCATCGCGAAATGTTGTAAAACTTACAATATCGGCGAGAATTGATGAGGAAAAGTGCAGATTGGCCGATAGAACCAGACGCGTGCATGGAAATATGTTATGGCGCAGGCATACGCCGAAATATATAGTGTTGTTATGCAACTTGACTGCGTGCGTTGATGGTTGTGAAAAAACCGAACATGTTGTGCTTGACAAATCTCTGGCATCTTGCATAGCGACGTTTGACAAATATTAGACATGTTGCTCAGACTATTTTACAGATCGATCTGTGTTGATTTGCTGACCTACCTACACTTTTTCGAATCGTGTCTGTAGCCATCTGTAGCCACGTTTTTTAGCCGTTAGAATTAGAGCTGGAGAGTAAAAGAGACTGTTTGCTAATTGTTATGATGGGATATCGCGCACACATAGAGGCGCCCAGATTCCCTGTGAGCATCTTAAGTGTTGCCCAAATGACAGGATAGTAGCATGGATAAAACTACAAAACGTGCCCGATATTGTCTAGTATCTCTATTGCTCTTTTTGGTATATTCCCTTAACTCTTTTGATGATTTAGGGCATCTCGGAGTAATTACTTGCTGATACGTCACACGGGATTTCAGATATTTCATCGACTAACCCTCTATCGAGGAGCTTGCAGAAGAAATCGTAAGCAATGTGTTTCTTTTTTGAGTATTTTGGGAGCTTCAGGGCTTGTCTACTTGCGTCCGTAAACCCCCTACATTCATTGTACTTCTTCACTAGCTCTTGAAGCTTCGTGTCGTAGTCTGCTACCTTAATCTTTATCGCCTCAGCAAAGCCAATAAAATGAAGTAGGACAAAAAAATCAAATTTCGGGCGATTAACGACTAACCTGTACCCAGTCTTCTCGGCCGCGTCTCTAAGCCAACCTATATCTACGCAATCTTTATGCATCTTGTCGTAATCACAGATTATCCACTTCTCTATTTTATCCTCGTTTTCGTCGACCAGACTTAGGATGTCCGGGTTGAGGGGATCCGGATGGTACTTAGCATATTCAATAGCCTCGTCGGCCTTTTCGAAGATCTTCTTGTGTCCCGCGTTCCCGCCGAGCGGGACAGGAACGATCTGAAGACCCACATTATCTAATTGAGCAACGCTACCCGAAAAAACAGTCTTTAGCGCTCGAATATAGGCTGGTTCGCTATTATCTCCTTCGGTACATATTGCGATAACCAACATGCTAATCCCACCCTATGTTTGGAAGCGATCCGAAAAAGCCGGCATCGTATTTTTTCTCGAAACTTGCTTCGGTCGAGCGCACGCCCTTCATCTCCCCTATCACAGTTGCTTCTTGATGATTTTTCCCAAGAAGATAGATATTGTTCTTGCCGATATAATTCATCAGAAACTTACTATGCGTATTGATAATGAGCTGCGCTTTGCCCTTATTCCCTTTGAGCGAGTTGAATAGGCTAACGATAAAAAGACATTCTTTGGGGTGAAGATTTACTTCAAATTCGTCAATGTACAGTACTCGTCCCTTCTCGATAGTGTCGATAAGGGGGAAAGCAAGCTCGAACATCCGATTTGTACCGGTAGATTCTTGGCCACCCGGACCCATAGAGAATGGCATAGCAGCTACTACCCTGCCCTCAAGGTTGCGTACGGCATGGACGGTAGTTATCTTATACTTATGTCCGCTCTGTTGCATTTCTTTCACTACCTCGTCTCTGAAAGGCGAGTTTTTGAAGTCTTCGCCGGATATGCTGGCTCTCTCTACGGAGATATCCTGAATATAGAGGTCGGCTCGTTTAAGATAGCTCAATACCTTTTCTTTTACCTCCTGATTCTCTATTACCTTGTCTGCAGTGATATTAATCGGCTGCTGCCCAGCTAGGAGTTGGAAAGATTTTAGCCAGCCAAAAATCTCTTCAGCGATCTTATTATTTGTTTCGAAAGCCCGGGTCAAGACAAGCGCGTCGTCGCGAGTCTCTCTCAATAAAACTCTGGTGAACTTGAATTCTTTGAAGCGATCCTTAGGTATGGATTTTCTACTGAAGATGGTTTTATATAGAGCACCCCCTCCGAGCTCTTTTCGTTGCAGCTTCTCGTCTTCTACCTGGCCACCATAGACAGAGAACTGATATGAGAACGCATATTTGTCATTCTTGAATTCAGCGCTAAATACGGTGGGCTCCTTCCTGCCCGTTTCGTTCAAAAGAAATTGCTCGCCACCAAGTACCTTGCCCTCATGGAATCGGGTGGAGTAAAGGATAAAGTTACGGTAGAACACCATGGCCTTAAACAGGTTAGATTTACCAGAGCCGTTCGGACCAAAGATAGCAGTAACGTTTTTGTCGTCTTCGTTAAAGCTTATCTTTTGCTCCTCATAAAACGAACGGTAATTCCTCACACTAAAACTTAGCAGTCTCATTCTCTTCCTTTCCGCTTAAGATGATTGCCATTAAGCGTATTCTAGCACGGATTCGCTCCAAAGACAATACTTTTTGCGTATTTTGTACACTTTTTGCGTATTTTGGCGCAGTTTTTCCAAGAATAGCCCTGGCTGGAGGTTAAGTTGTGTCAGATTCGCAGGTCATGATGTCTTTCCTCTTTTGCAACTATACTGGCAGTCTTCCCTTTCAATAGGGGCTGTGCTATAATGAGGGAAATAATAAAGCTTAAGGATAGGAGCGAGAATGGACAAGACTGAGGACAAAATCGAAAAAGTGGAAGAAAAAATGAATTTGGAGCGCGAAGCGAGCGAAAGCAGGTCTGGAGCTGATGCAAGATATGTAGTGCATGAACAGTCGTTGCGCGGATTGCATGGCGCGTTGGTGTTCTTTATGATTTGTTTTGCGCTGATGGGCATGAGTTATATTATTGCGTTTTTCGGGGCGATGGCTGGCAATAATACTGCCAACACAATTAACGATTATTATGTTCACTCTGCCGCAAGCGGCACGTCTGCTACAGCGGTGGTCACGTATATCTTTACGCCGATTCTGGCAATTGCCGCAATCGCAACCACGGTTTTGATTGCGATGGAAAAGAGGATGGCAAAATTGGCTGCTTGGATAACTCTGGGGGTTTCGTTTATCTATACTACTATTACTGCGATTGTCGCTTATATCGAAGTTAAGGATGCGGCTTGCACTGGTGTGAGTTCTTACTACGCGATGACTCATTCGTCTTGTTCGAGCACTGCGGATGCTACGGCTTTGCCGATTTTGATTGGTGGGATTCTGGTTTCGCTAGTTGGCCACGGCTTGATTGCCCTGTACTTCCACTTGAGCAAGCGGGTCAAACAAACGCTTGTTAAGAAATAGCTTGCACTCTGCGCGGGTGCGTGCTTATGCTGGGGGGACTGTCGCGGAACCCATGCAGTAGAAACGCCGGCTCAGTCGATGAGTCGGCGCTTTGCTTGGAGCTTGGTGACAACTCAAGTAGCGCGCTTAGCCCCGGGGCGGTTCGCCAGTTGCGCCGTCGTCTTGGATGAGTTTTTTGGATTTGATTTCGTAGCGTTTGCCGGTGACGCTGGAGACCATGTAGTCTTCGCTGAGCAGGTTGACAAACATGCCGAGGTCGCGGTCGTCCATGATGATGATGGCGCCTTTTTCGTCGGTCATCAGCTCTAGGTTCATTTCGTCGGCGTATTCGAGCAGTTTTTCTTGAGCGATTTCGCCCACGGCCACGTCTTGGAGTTTTTTGATGAGGGGTTTTTTGTCCAGTAGTAGCTTTTCGAGTGTTAGGCCTTCCGGAAAGCTGAGTTGGTATTTTTCGGTGATTTCTTTGGCTTTGCTTTCGGCTAGTGCCGCAGATTGGTGGTCGTATTGGAAGAGTTTTTCGAACTTGCCCTGATCGAAGGCCACGATGGTTCCGTCGGCGATTAGGACCTGGTTGTCGGCCGGGATTTTGATACCCACGTCGGCAGAGAACGGCTCGAAGGTTTCGTCTTTTACTTCCCAGCCGCCGCTAGCGCCCTTGAGCGCCTGGCCGGGGGCCAAGTGCTTGGCCATGTAGAAGAATTTTTGTTCGCCGCCAGCGCCGGAATCTTGGTATGTGAACCGCACCACGATGCCTTTGATGAGCCTAAAGCTGTGCTCGTCTTCTTTGAAATAGGTGATGTCGGCGTATTGTTTTTCAATCAGGTGGATTAGGGTTTCGGCCCGGCCGACTTTGTCCAACGCGATGCGGTAGATCACGCTGTCTTCGTCGTCGCCGTCGCCCAGGTCGCGAGCTTGCAGGCCGGTTTCTGCGCCGGAGTTGACGAATCCTATGGCATCTAGCAAGAACAGGGCCTTGATTTGGCCGTCCAGCCCTTCGTTGAACTTGACTTTGTATGGCGTGTAGTTTTTGTTGAACAAAAACAGTTCCGCCTTAACCTGGTTTTTGACTTCGTCCACTCGGTTCGCCCACAAAAACACATCGAACATTTTTACCTCCTAGTCGTTTATAGTGTATATGATACTCTTTCGGCACTTCCCTGTCAACGACCTAGTTTCTCCGAGTGCCCGTTTGCTATCCGACGGATGGACGGATATCGGCTCACCGCTGGAGTTATCGGCAAAAGTATGATATAATATAAGAGTGAGGGCAATATCGCCCGTGCACTTTAGCAGATGTTCACTGTGCCCAGGTATGAATTGCCAAAATATGATTACGGGAGGCAGTAAGATGAAGAAGTTAGTCGTAGCTCTAGTGACGGTAGCAATCGTTTTGTCCGCCGAATTGCCAGTTTATGCTGGTAATGTGTCCGAAAGAAAGATCGGCGAGTATCGTGATGGCTTCGCATTGGTCGAAGAGAAGTATTCCGCTGGTGCCTTTCTAGCCATGGAAATCAAACGATACTATTATCTGGACATGGCTGGACTCCGTGCTTTTAATGGCGCAGAGTTCTTTTGGGCGAATGACTTCAGCGAAGGACTAGCAGCAGTGTCCAACGGTAAATACGGCTATTTCATTAACACTCAGGGGGCGCAAGCATTCCCGTTGACGTTCATTTGGACCGATGGGAAATTCAATGGTGGAGTGTGTTATGTGCAACTCGATACTGGACAAGATTACGCGATCAACCAAAATGGAGACCTGCTTTTCGAGGTAGTATTCCCGGCCGCTCTTGGCGCGAAGGCTGAACTGGGCGACTTCCAAGACGGGCGCGCTGTGTTTCGATACCATAGCTATGTGGAGTCGTGGGGAAATAAAGGCACTTCCTATGAGGGTCTGTTTGGGTTCATCGGAAAAGACGGAAAGCTGCTGTTTGGCGCAAGTTATGCTGACGTTTTGTCATATTTTGACGCTAACGGCCAACCGCGTTTTGCCGAGCGCTCTGCCGAGTACTCGCAGTTTTTCGCCAACACCCAATCGCTGTATAGCGACGCGTTTCAGTTCAGCGAAGGCTACGCCGCCGTGCAAGAGTTGTTAACTAGCGATGGATCCAGGTCGTGGTATTTTATTGATTCTTGGGGCAGCCATGCATTCAACGGGGCAAGATTCGACTTGGTCTCGTCGTTTTCCGAGGGCTTAGCTAAGGTCGAGCTGGATGACTTATGGTACTACATTGATACTGGCGGCAATTTCGCCTTTGACGGTAGGTCCTTTAGGTTCGCTAGTTCATTCGAAAATGGCTGCGCACAGGTGGGCTTTGTCGGAGACCCGAGCTCATACTCTATTGACAAACACGGGAATATAAAGTGAACGGAAAGAACGCCGTCTTGATTATAGACGGCGTTTTCAACGCGGCGCGAAAAAGAAAACCGCCCGGGATATGGTGGGTCCCGAGCGGCGGTGCGATAAGTAGAGAGGTTGCTTATAAGTAGGCGACATGCAGTGTGCGCTTGAGCTCTCCGGCGGTTATTTCTACAACGCCCAACTGGAGGAAATCGACATGGATAAGGTCGTTGCTGTAGTATTTAACCCAAGATTCGACATCCGCCAAAAATTCGCCGTTCACGTCGGGGTTAATCTGGAATAAGTCGATTGCCAGGCCGGCGAATTGACGGTTGAGCGGGACCAAGAAAGTGTCTTTGGGGACGTTGTATAGGTGGGTTTCGCCGGAGTACTCGGTGCGCAGCACAGTGTCTTGCCCCGTCTTGAGCTTTTGCAGCTCATCCAAAAGCAGGTTTACCAGCCATTTGGCCACATAGCGCGCCTTGTAGCGGACGATATGCTTGATTTTGCGCTCGATTGCCAGCTGCTGCTTGAGTATGTCCGAATCGGCGCCGTCGGGGATGTCGTAGTCGAAATCATAACGGAAGTCTCGGTGATAGTAGTTATGCTTGACCGCCGACAGTATGATGACTCCTACCGATGATTCGACGGCCTCTAGCATTCTGTTCCAATGAAGTTCCTCGAATAGCCTTTTGTTGAGGGCTTGCATCTCCGGGTTTCTATCAAAGTCGGCGGACCAGAAGGTCAAGCGTCGTTTTGGTTCCAGGCTTCTGATCTGCGACGGTTCATCCATTGCCTGCAGATTATCAGCAATCACATTAAAAGCTTGCTGCACTACCGGCGTCACCTCTTCAAACTGCTTGCAGAACGCACCGAAGTCAAAAACCGGATTCTGGACGGGTGGCTTGTGGGGAGCTCGATGAATGATAAGACGTTGAAAGCTAATCATTTCACTGCTAATAAAACCACCATCAATTAGGTCGTTCATCGCAGCGATAAGCTCTTCGCATTGATAGCGGGTAAAGTGACGGCAGTCGACTACGACGTCTGCGAATTGAAACGAATCCCCAAGAGTTTTGAAGTTCACATAGTCGTTTTGGACCACATCAACAGCTTGATTCTTAGTTTGGATATCGCTCCAAACCTGGCCGAGCTGCTTGGCGCACTGCTCTACGCAGTGCTTGGCGAAGGCCGGGAGGTACTCTTTCCATAATCGGTTGCGCCTTTCTGCCTCGGCGAATAATTCGGCAAAGTCCTGCCGCGAGGGAGTTTCGGGGTTGCTGCGCATTAGTATCATGATGTAGTCGCCTGGTTGGTCACAGTCCTCGCAGCGGGTTTCGTCGTACATATAATTGAGCTTAATGTTGATTCCCGCCAAGCGTTTGACTTCGTTGAGCGTAGTTTTGAATCGTTTGTTACTCGGGGAATCGTCACCTTTTGTGGACTTGCGGAATCCGGCGAAAATTGGCTCCCGCTCTTTGACGACCAGGCGGCTATAAACCCTTTCGTAGAGCGTGTCGTAGATGGTTTTTACCCACTTTGCCGCTATTTCGGCAACGCGCTGCCTTTCTTTCTCCTCTGGGGTGATTTGCTGCTCTGCGGCGATTTCACTTGCCAGCCAGGCCATTTTGTCTTGGAGCGGCTTGTTCTGGGACGATGGCGACTGTGGCTGCGGTTTCTTTTTTGCCATGATTCATTGCACATCCTCTCTCTAATAAAAGTAAATTGCGCCCATCTTGTTATTGATTGTAGCATATTTGTGATTTTGGGTCAACCGCGAGGCCCTGAACCACCCACACTTTTCAAATAACGCCATTACTACCCCATTCAAACGTTAGGTATTGTAAGGTTTCCCAGGAATCTCTAACCCAAGATAATGCT
>QMCD01002428.1_pt1 | contig 10704 bp, 9 predicted proteins | sample 1821841 | NCBI WGS metagenome assembly QMCD01 (sample SAMN01991225, study PRJNA193472) | Termite gut metagenome, whole genome shotgun sequencing project. | isolation source: worker | host: Macrotermes natalensis | reverse complement strand
ATATTTGTTTGATTTTTACGTTTTCACGGCTGAATTTCACTTTTTTACCCTTTTTGTCCTTATTATTAGGGTTGTTAGAGGGATTCAATTGTTAATTGTCACGGGTCAGAAAGGATTGAGAATATGAATTTATCTATGAAATGGCTTGCGGATTATGTTGACTGCAAGTGCGGCATTAAAGAATTCGCCGCCGGAATGACTATGTCCGGCTCAAAGGTTGAACGCTATGAAACCGAAGGCAGTGAAATTTCAAATGTCGTTGCCGCAAAGGTTCTTGAGGTTGTACCCCACCCCGATTCCGACCATCTTGTCGTATGTCAGGCTGACGCCGGAACCGGCTCTCCCGTTCAGATTGTTACAGGCGCACCCAACGTTCGCGCCGGGGATTTCGTACCTGCCGCGCTTCACGGCTCAACTCTGCCCGGAGGCGTAACCATAAAAAAAGGAAAGCTCCGCGGAGTTGAATCGAACGGTATGCTTTGTTCCTTAAGCGAACTCGGACTGACAAAAAATGATTTCCCCTATGCCGTCGAGGACGGGATATTTATACTAGGAGATGACTGCATAAGGGTTCCCGGTACGGATATAAGGGAAGCAATAGGGCTTAACGACACCACGGTTGAATTTGAAATAACATCCAACCGCCCCGACTGCTTTTCCGTTGTCGGTCTGGCAAGGGAAGCTTCGGCGACGTTCGGTGTTCCTTTGAAATTAAGGGAACCTTCCTTTAAGGGTGTTAAGGATGATATAAACAGTTTGTTGTCCGTAAAAATCGAAAACACAAAGCTGTGTTCCCGTTATATTGCGGGAATAGTAAAAAATGTTAAGATTGCGCAGTCCCCCCGCTGGCTTCGTGAAAGGCTGAGGGCAAGCGGAGTGCGTCCCATAAATAATTTTGTTGACATTACTAATTTCGTGATGCTTGAATACGGGCATCCCATGCACGCCTTTGACCTGCGGTATGTTGACGGTTCTTCAATCACGGTACGGAACGCAAAGCAGGGAGAAAAAATCACCACCCTTGACGGAAACGAACGTACGCTTTCGGAAGAAATGCTTGTGATTGCCGACGCAAACAAACCTGTAGCCGTCGCCGGGGTTATGGGCGGGGAATACAGCGGTATAATGGACGACACTAAAAGCGTCGTTTTTGAGTCGGCTTGCTTTGACGGCGCGTCAGTGAGACTTACCGCAAAAAAACTGGGTATGAGAACCGACGCTTCCGCAAGGTTTGAAAAGGGACTGGACCCTCACAGCTGTATGCCCGCTATAATAAGGGCTTTTGAATTAGTTGAGGAGCTTGGCTGCGGAGATGTTGTAAGCGGTATTACAGACTGCGATTATTCCGATAAAACACCCCGTACCGTACCCTTTAATACCGAGTGGGTAAATGCTTTCCTTGGTACGGAGATTCCCGAAAGCGATATGATAAAATACCTTGAAAGCCTTGGTTTTGAAATTAATGACGGTATGGTAATTTCGCCGTATTACAGGGTTGATATTTTGTCGAGGGAGGATATTGCCGAGGAAATCGCCAGGATTTACGGTTACAATAACATCCCCGGAACAATTATAAACGGAGTCGCTAAAGCTAAAAGAACCCGTGAGCAATTGTTTTCAAGGACTTTAAAAAATGCTTTGTTTGCTATGGGAATCAATGAAATAACGACATTTTCATTTATTTCCCCCAAATACTTTGATAAAATAAGAGTACCTGAAAATTCAGGGCTTAGGAATACCGTAAATATAACCAACCCACTCGGCGAAGACACAAGCGTGATGAGAACCACCCTTTTACCGTCGGTCTGCGAGATATTGTCCAAGAACTATAATTTCAGGAATCCTGAATGCTCGGTATTCGAGCTTGGCAACGAGTATATACCAGCCGAAGGGAAAGAGCTTCCCGACGAACCGCTCAGGCTTTGTATCGGTATGTACGATGTTTCGGGCGCGGTTGATTTTTACGCCATTAAAGGCATAGCCGAAGGTATTCTTGATAAAGCGGGCGTCAGGGAATATGAAATCACAGCCGCCGTGAACGGAGAAAACAGTATTTTCGGGGAATACCCGGCTTTCCATCCCGGACGCACTGCGATAATAAAGGCGGGCGGCGAGGAAATCGGCATAATAGGCGAGCTGCACCCTCAGACGCTTGAGAATTATGAAATAGGCGTCAGGTCTTATGCGGGGAAGCTTCTTATCCCTGAAATCATGGCACATGCCGATTTAGAAAGGTCATATAAGCCGCTTCCTAAATTCCCAGCCACGACCAGGGATATTGCAATAGTATGCGATGAAAGGCTTCCTGTCGCGGAGCTTGAGAAGGCTGTTAAAACCGCCGCGGGTAAAATTCTTGAGTCTTGTGTGCTGTTTGATGTTTATCAGGGAAAACAGGTTGCCGAAGGAAAAAAATCGGTCGCCTACAAGCTTACAATGCGTTCCCATGATGGTACTTTAACCGACGAGCAGGCTGATAATGCCGTAAATAAGGCTCTGAAAGCGCTTGCCGGTATCGGTGCGGAACTCAGGGGGTAAATCCGTTAAAATTCCAATGAAAAAAAGAAGTGAAAGTTCACTAATTTGGAAAAGACGCCGTCTTCTTTTCGTGCTATACTTAAATTGTGAACGGAGGAGGTGGTTATAAATATGGAAATACATGAGCTGTCAGAAATAGCTAAATATGTGGACGGGCATTTAAACGAAGATATCAGCCTTCCGGAACTGGGAAATCTTTTCGGATATTCGCCCTGGCATATTTACAAGCTGTTCAAAATTTATACGGGGGAATCCTTTGCGGCTTATATCCGCAGACGCAGGCTGCTGCTTGCGGTGCAGGATATGAAGAGCAAAAACAGTAATTTACTAGATATTGCTTTAAATAACGGCTTTGAAACAGCCTCCGGCTTTTACAAGGCGTTTATGAAACAGTTTAAATGTTCTCCCAGTGAATATAAGAACAGTCTGTCCGAGTTCCGTATTATTAACACATCTCCGGAGTCCGCAGAAATTATTTATAGAAACGGAGAGATTGAAATGGGTAAGGTTATAATCAGAAAACTGCAGAAAGGCGACGCTGTTTCTTTGCACGAATACATTTTTGTTCAGAATACCCTTGCTGAGGTTGAAGAACGTGTCGGGAAAACATTGAAAAATATGGAATCCGGAGACAGTATTTATACCGTAGCGGTTGTTGACGGAAATATTGCCGGAACTCTTGGTCTGACCAGGGAAAAACATCCGCTGTACCGGCACCGCGCCGCATTAGGGGATGAAATTGTAAATCCCGCTTTCAATGACATGGGCATTCCGGATTTACTTTTCACGCAGGCGGTTATATTTGCTAAAAACCTCGGTATCAGAATAATTACCGGCAGTTCCCGCGCCGATTATTTTACCGAAAGATTTTACAAAGAGAATAATTTCATTGAAATAGGACGTATCCCAGGCGGATTGGCTGAGACATGGAATAACAGCGAAACATATGATGAAATACTGTATTACCATTCTGTATCCGCTGAGTAAACAAAAAATCCCGTATCTGCCTTTGCAAATACGGGATTTTTCCTGTAATAATTAATTATTCGGTTATTATTTCTATCAATCTCTGGACAAGGTCTTTAATCTGCGGTTTTGAGAACTGGTCGTCGGCTCCCACAGCGCGGCACTTTGCTATCATCTGCTCATTAATAAGCGAGGAGAAAAGAAGCACGGGGATTTCTCTGAGCTCCTTATCGTTCTTTATAAGCTTGGTCAGCCTGTGCCCGTCCATTTTGGGCATTTCAATATCGCTTATAACGCAGGCGATTAAGTCGGTAATCCTGCCCTCGCGTCCCTTGAAGGATTTTATGTATTCCCAGGCGTCTGAGCCGTTGGTGAACGATTCGATGTTGTTAAAGCCTATATCGGAAAGAGCCTCGGTTATAAGCCGGTTGAGGAACTTGGAATCGTCGGCTACGACAAGTCGCTTGCTGCCTGTTTTGCCGGTAATCCTCTTTATTTGGTCTATACCGTGCAAATCAAGGCCCGCGCTGCGGTTCAGGTTGGAAACGATTTTTTCAAAATCCATAATAATTATTATACGGTCCTTCAGCTTTGCGATACCGGTGGAAAGCCCCATAGCGGCGTCGCCGCTTCCGCTTGCCACCTCCGGCGGGTCGGAAATATCAGACCACGAAATCCTCTGTATGCCCTTAACCCTTGAAACGTGGAAGGCAACCATAATTTTATTGAATTCACAGATAATGAATATTTTTTTACCGGCAGGTGCGGGAGCCGATTTAACGACTTTATGCAGGTCGATAACCGAAATCAGCTTGTCACGCGGGATAAACACACCCTCAATTTCGGCGGGGGCGTTGGGAATCGGAGTGATTTCCTGGTCAATCATTATTTCAACAACCTTGGCAATATTAATGCCGAAGTTATTGTCCCCTACTTCAAATTCCAGTAATTCAAGCTCGTTAGTACCGCTTTCAAGCAGAATATTAGTATCCATTAACTTCAAACTCCTTTTAAATGCCCGTACTGATAAGCGGCATATTAAATAATATAAAAACCTGTAACTTAATTATACAGTATTTGAATTTAAAATGCAATATAATTTCGATTTTTATTATGTTAATTGAATAATAGTATTTTTTACCGTCCTATCCGTTTTACAGAGCGGTTATCCTCACCGACAAAGCATAAAATATTATATGTGCCGATAATCCTTGAAACGATACGGTCGTTGTAACGCTTGTCCAGTTCTTCGAGGGAGAGGTTTGTGCTTATTATCGTGGGCAGTCCTAAGTTTATACGGGTATTGATTATATTATATGTAACCATTTCATAGAAAGAAGTGGGAAATTCCGAACCCATGTCGTCCAGAACCAGCAAATCGGCATTGGTTATAGCCCCCATAGTGTCAAAAGAACCATCCGTTCTGCCGAAATGCTCTTTTTCAATAGCGGAAAGATAATTAAGAAGAGAACCGTAAGCGACGTTAAAGCCGTTTTGCGCGGCATGCTTTGCAATTGCAACGGAAAGATGCGTTTTGCCCAGACCCGTCTTTCCTAAAAAAAACAGGCTGGGGGAGTTAAGGGAAAAACGTTCGGCATAGTTTTTGCATGAGCTGAAAATTTTCAGCATGGTATCGTAACAGTCGGTTCCGTCGTCATTTATTATGCCTTTATAATATTCCAGTGAGAAATGCTTGAAATCACAGCCGGGCATATTTGCGCTTTTATTAAGTTTATCAGTTTCATACTTATTTAAGAGCCTTTTGAAGCATTCGCACCTTTCCCCGTTTACATACCCCCTGTCGCCGCATTTTACGCATTCATAAGGGGTATTAAGGTAATCTGCGGGATAGCCGTTCCCGCGGAGCAGCGAGTCAATCATTTCCTGCGCCTGTAAATTCCTGGTTTTTATTTCATTAAACCGTTCTGTAAAATTCGTTTTTTTCTGAATAATCAGCTTTGTAAGCTCAATGCTGGTTTTGGAAAGCTGTTCGCTGATTTCCTTTATTTCAGGTATTTTCAAGTAAATTTCATTCAAACGGCTTTGCATGAGCGATTTTGCTTTCAAACGCCGTTCGTTTATTTCATTTTCGGCAAGCTCATATGCCTTTATATTATAGCTCATATGTACGGATATTCCTTTCTCGAAGACATTTATTCCTTAAAATCGGGTATGTTATTTTTTGAATACTCAAAAATTTTATTTAAATCATATGAACTTTTTGTTTTCTTCTGAGGTTGTTCTGCGGATTTTCCGGGAACCGTCCCCGCTTTTTTCGAATTAATTATTTTATAGTCAAGAGCCGCCCGTTTAATGTCCTCTATATTATAATAACCCATATCGTGCCATTTACAGATGATGGAATTCATGTATCTGAATGACAATTTATTTATTGCCTCCGTTGTCTTGTCATATGCCAGCATGATATGCTCAATATCATAGCCGTAGCTGTTCCAGACGCTGATAAATTCCCTTTCGGCGGTATTAAAAGCCCTGTTAAGCTCAAGGCGTGATTTTATTTTGCCTTCAAGGGTACGGTAAGACTGCATGCGCTTTATTTCCTCCGAGGCTGTTTCATGGGTAGAGATTTCTTTCTCGTGCCATGATTTGGCAATTTTTTCTATGTATCCGAAAGAAGCTTTGTCTATGGATTTGCAGTAATCTATAATCATCAGGATAATATCGGCTTTTAGTCCGTAATAGTCATACATCCATATTAAAGCCCGGTGTTCGGTATGATTTAAAACCCTACCGAGCATTTCCTCAGTTTCATAAAAAAGGAAGCTGATTTCATTATTTTCATTAATCCTGTCCGTAATTTCCTGAGGGGTGAGCATTTTAGCCGCGCGTTCCCTGCTTCTTTCGCCCGATAATTTATTTGCGGCGGAATGAACATTTCCGTCGGACTGTCCGGGAAGCCCCGTTTGAACGCCGGAAGCTAAAGCCGGCGTTCCTTCTTCATAAATAAGCCTTGTAAGCATCATTTCGGACAATGCGTCCTCAACGTCCTCAACGCTGACGCCCTTGCCGGCTGCTTCGGCGATTTCCTTAGGGTCAAAGCTGCATTTGTCCTTATGCCTGAAGATATAGAGTATTATTTTCGCGGAGGCGGGGTTTATATTTTTAAGCAGGGTATCCACCACATAATCGGGCACGGCAAACGCGCCGTCTGTAACGCTCCAGTTAATTTTATACGGCATGAAAAGCTCTCCTGAAAAAGTATTATACTAAACCCAGATAATATGAATAAGTATTATGCATATATTATAACATATATTTTTTTGATTTGCACTATTTTATAAAAATATTTAAATACTAATTAACAGAAGCGTTGACAATTCTATATAAATGTATTAAAATAATACTGTAGATACGTGTTTTTTCGGAATAGCATGTATACGTTAATATAAATTTTATCGGAGTTTATTATGGATAATAAAAAAGAAGAACCAGCCTATACTATATCAGATGAAGAAAAAGAGGACGGCAGGATAAAGACCGTCGGGGCTCATAAATCCCCGGCAATGCTGTATACGGTCATATCGGTCGTATTATTCTTTGTTCTTTATTTCGGAGTGAAGCAGGCAGGGGATTTTATCAACAGGGAATACAGGGTTACGGTAACCGGCGCGGATTTTTCATCGGTAAATGAAGTTTATACCGATATTCTGACGGACGCCGACACCAATACCGAACGGATTGCCTTTACAAAACTGAAAACGGGGATGTCATTGATAATTTTATATTCGGATGAAACGGATGAAGAGAAATTCGCTGCCGATTCAATTAATTTCGAATACGGCAATACCGTTGAGGATTATCGGTATAAGAATGTTTTCAATGAATTTGTTTTTGGCACCGTATATGTTTATATTGATGACCCTGAAATATACTGCGTCGTCTATGAATATGAAGACAAAGTTTATGCGGAATACAATACGGATGAAATAAAAGCCGAGGTTATGAAAATGATAAGAAGCGGCGAGAAGATGTATTTTTAGCTTAAAACCGGCAGTTTACCGTATCGGACAAATCATCCGGAAAGGAACGGTTATAAAATGAAAAATGAAGCGAAGGAATTCAGGAAAAAACAGTATTTCAGAAAACTCGAAAGAAACATAAATATAATTAAGAAGAACTATAATGATATTTCAGCTGGAATACTGCGCGGGGTTATGTCCGACAGCGGTGAGGCTGTGATTGACGTGCAGATAAAAAACAAAGAGGAGCTTTACCATGCCTTTTCGGACAAATCGCAGATAAACCCGCTTATTTATGATTATATCGAATCCATGGTGTATCCTGTTTCGGCTTCGGTTCCGGTTAAAATCGTTATTAACTCGAACGGTGTTTCAAAAGAGGAGCAGTGCGGTATAAAGCGTTTAATACAGAATTATTATATACTCATCCTTTGTGACAAGCAGCAGGATTATGAGCTTAATCTGATTAAGGGGGGAGTTCTTCTGGCTGCAGGGTTTCTGTTTATGTTTCTTTATGTTTTTCTTGACAGGATTTTTGCCGCCGCGCTTATACTTGAAATAGCGTCTATTGCTGCAACCTTCTCCTTGTGGGAGGCGGTTGACTGCTTTTTCCTTAAAAGAAGGGAACTGAGCATAAACAGACTGAACGCCGGGCAGCTTGCTACTTCGGAAATAACTTTTTCCGGGCTGGTTTAATAAAAATACAGGATAAAATGATAAAAAAATAAGTGTTATTACAGTTGCAATTTATGTAAAATTATGATATAATAATTTAAAACAATTATGTGCTTCAATCGCATTAAGGAGCGGCCAATGACTTCATATAAAGACAAGGTTGCCGGCATTTTAAGCAAAAGGGAGACCCCGCCGCTTTTTTATATCCGCAGCTTCGGATGCCAGCAGAATGTCAGCGACGGCGAAAAAACCGCAGGCTTGCTTTATAGTATGGGATGCGGCGTTTCCCCCGATATAGCTTCCGCGGATATTATTATTTATAATACCTGCGCGGTACGCGAAAGCGCGGAGCTTAAAATTTACGGTATGATAGGCGAGCTGAAACATCTTAAGGAAAAAAATCCGGAGCTTATTATCGGTATATGCGGATGCATGGCTCAGGAAGAAAAAACAGTAAAAAAAATCCTGTCGGTATATAAACAGGTCGACCTGATTTTCGGCACATTTGCGCTGGAAGAGCTTCCGAGGCTTTTATATGAGGTTCTTGCAAACCGGAAAACCGTTTCTGCCACTGACGAGTACGGTATGAAAATTAACGAGGGTATTCCCGTTTTGCGTACTGAAAAGTTCAAGGCAAGCGTCCCCGTTATGTACGGGTGCGATAATTTCTGCTCCTACTGCATTGTCCCTTATGTGAGGGGCAGGGAACGGAGCCGAAGACCTTCCGATATTTTAAACGAAGTCCGTACCCTGGCAGAAAGCGGCTGCAGGGAAATTATGCTGCTTGGTCAGAATGTTAATTCATACGGCAAAGGACTGGATGAAAAAATTAACTTTTCGGGGCTGCTCCGGCTGATTAATGAAACTGAAGGTGATTTCAGGATACGGTTCATGTCTTCTCACCCCAAGGACGCGGATTTTGAACTTATTGATACGATTATTGAATGCGGTAAGGTCTGCAAGCATCTGCACCTGCCTGTCCAGTCGGGGAGCAGCCGTATATTAAAGGAAATGAACAGGGGCTACACGGCTGAAAAGTATAAGGAAATCATTGATTACGCACGTATGAGAATGCACGGTTTTTCTTTCAGCACCGATATAATCGTAGGTTTCCCCAACGAGACCGGCGAGGATTTCAGGGAAACGCTTGATATGCTCGATTATGTCAGGTTTGATAATATCTTTTCCTTTATTTATTCAAAAAGAACCGGTACTAAAGCGGCACTGCTTACCGATAACACACTGCCGGAAAATAAATCGGAGCGGATGCGCATACTTCTTGAAAAACAAAAGAGAATAAACGAGGAAAACTATAAACGTTTTAAAGGCAGGATTCTTGACGTTCTGTTTGACGGTAAAAGCAAAACCCCCGGATACATAAGCGGTAAAAGCGATGAATTTATTATTGCGGAAGCTTTATGCGAAGACTTATCCGTTATCGGCAGTCAAAAGAAGGTCAGAGTCACAGAAACCATGAACTGGGCTGTCCGCGGGGAAATAGTCTGAACATTTTACATATTTTTAAGGACGGTTATATTCAGAAATTTATTAATTAATCAGTATAGATATTATTTTATAAATAAATTAAGGAGAATTATTATTATGAACGCGGTTGATATGGCAAGGGAAGTCGGGAAACTCATTCAGCAGGACAGCCGGTACGCTGAATACTATAAGGCAAAGGAACAAAACGACAAGGACGAAAATTTACAGAAGATGATAAATGAGTTCAACCTAAAAAGGGTTCAGCTTAATTCTGAAATGGCAAAAAGCGATAAGGATTCCGTAAGGATTTCGGAGCTTGACGCCGAAATAAAAAGCCTGTACGGCAATATTATGGCTAATGAAAACATGGCGGCATTCAATAAAGCAAAAAACGCTATGGATGATTTGCTGGGTCAGATTAATATGGTAATCACCCTTTCGGCAAACGGCGAGGACCCCGAAACCTGTCCGGCTGACCAGTCGTCTTCATGCGGCGGAAGCTGCGGAACCTGCGGGGGATGCGGATGAATCAGGAATGTGGGGTAAGGAGTAAGGGAGAAGGAATGACCCCCTCCCGAAAACTAGCTGCTAGCCACTATTTTTCTAACTACTATATGGGCATTGCACTCCACACTCCACACCAATGGTAACAACTTAAGAGATTTTACTTTACAATAAGATTCCAGATTCCAGACGCAGACGCCAGTTATCAGAAATCTGACCACTGACCACTGCTCACTGTCCACTTATGATTAGAAAGTTATTCGTTTTTAGCTTAAGTTGTTGACATTGGTTTGGAGTGTGGAGTTTGAAGTGTGGAGTGTGGAGTTGAAAATTAAAAGTTAAGTATTGAGGATTTAATTAAATGCTTATGTTTATAAAGTTTTATCACTTTAATAATCATTTTTAATAATTAACTCAAGTTATCTGACACTGACAACTAATCACTGACAACTTTAAATGGAACAGTATTAGCATTCTTGCTTAAGTTATTGACATATAATCCAAACTCCAAACCAATGGTAACAACTTAAGAGATTTTACTTTACAATAAGATTCCAGA